>Ga0136644_10004469_pt1 | contig 10334 bp, 10 predicted proteins | sample C_130820_EF_Meta_FD_94780 | JGI IMG/M metagenome (GOLD analysis project Ga0136644, IMG submission 94780) | Freshwater microbial communities from Lake Croche, Canada to study carbon cycling - C_130820_EF_MetaG (v2) (version 2) | ecosystem: Environmental > Aquatic > Freshwater > Lake | place...
CACGGACGATTTGTCGCCCGCACCAGACGCCTGGAGCCGTCCCGATATTCCCTTGCACGCGTTGGCAATGCTCAAAAATGCGCGCCCGGGCGCCGCATTTGCGCCCGAGGAGGACGGCAAACGCGGGCCCATGGCATTCATCGCAGACCTGAAAAAGAAAGGCCATTTGGTGGCCTACGTCGGTGATGTCGTCGGCACCGGGTCGTCGCGCAAGTCGGCCACCAATTCGGTCGTCTGGGTCACCGGCGAGGACATCCCGTTTGTGCCCAACAAGCGTTTTGGGGGCGTCACGCTGGGTGGCAAAATCGCGCCGATTTTTTTCAATACGCAGGAAGATTCGGGTTCCCTGCCGATTGAAGTCGACGTGTCCAAGCTCGAAATGGGCGACGTTGTCGACATCCTGCCCTACGCGGGTCGCATCGAACGAAACGGCGAGCTGATCGAAACGTTTTCCTTGCGCAGCGAGGTCCTGCTTGACGAGGTGCGTGCCGGCGGTCGGATCAATCTCATCATTGGACGCTCCCTGACAGCGCGCGCGCGCGACTACCTCGGCTTGCCTGTCGCCACCGTGTTCCGCCTGCCGCACCCGCCGGCCGACAGTGAGGCTGGGTTTACGCTGGCGCAGAAGATGGTCGGTCGTGCTTGCGGTCTGCCCGAGGGTCGCGGTGTACGACCGGGTACGTACTGCGAGCCGCGCATGACGACCGTAGGTTCGCAGGACACCACGGGGCCGATGACCCGCGACGAATTGAAAGATTTGGCGTGCTTGGGGTTCTCGGCCGACCTCGTGATGCAGTCGTTTTGCCATACCGCGGCCTATCCAAAGCCGGTCGATGTGAAAACGCACCGCGATTTGCCAACCTTCATGAGCAACCGCGGTGGAATATCGCTGCGCCCCGGTGACGGTATCATCCACTCGTGGCTCAACCGTATGTTGTTGCCCGATACCGTCGGTACCGGTGGGGATTCGCATACCCGTTTCCCGATCGGGATTTCATTTCCAGCGGGTTCTGGCCTGGTCGCCTTCGCGGCCGCGACTGGGGTGATGCCGCTCGACATGCCAGAGTCTGTGCTTGTACGTTTTACCGGAACGATGCAGCCCGGGATCACTTTGCGCGATCTCGTACACGCGATCCCGCTCTATGCGATCAAACGCGGCCTGTTGACCGTCGCCAAGCAGGGCAAGGTGAACGCGTTTTCTGGCCGTATTGTCGAGATCGAAGGCTTGCCCGACCTCAAAGTTGAGCAAGCGTTTGAGCTCTCCGACGCTTCGGCGGAACGATCGGCGGCGGGCTGTACGGTCAAATTGAATCCGGCGCCCATCATCGAATACATGAATTCCAATATTGTTCTTTTGAAGAACATGATCGCCGATGGCTACGCCGATGCGCGCACGATCGAGCGCCGCATTCGCGCGATGGAGGCTTGGCTCGCCGACCCCCAACTGTTGTCGGCTGACGCCGACGCACAGTATGCCGAGGTGCTCGAGATCAACTTGGACGAAATCAAGGAGCCGATCGTCTGCTGCCCGAACGACCCTGACGACGCGAAGTTTCTGTCGGAAGTCACCGGTACCAAGATCGACGAAGTCTTTATTGGTTCGTGCATGACCAACATCGGGCATTTCCGTGCAGCCAGCAAATTGTTGTCCGGCAGCAAGGACATTCCGGTGCGCCTGTGGATTGCGCCACCAACCAAAATGGACGCCACCGAACTCACGAAGGAAGGTCACTACGGCGTCTTTGGAGCGAGCGGTGCGCGGACCGAGATGCCCGGCTGCTCTCTTTGTATGGGTAACCAGGCTCAGGTTCGCGAGGGCGCAACCGTGATGTCGACCTCGACCCGAAACTTCCCGAACCGACTCGGGAAGGGGGCAAACGTGTTCTTGTGCTCGGCTGAGCTGGCGGCGATTTCGTCGAAGTTGGGCCGTATCCCCACGCTGGAGGAGTATCACCAGTCGATGGGGGTCATTAATTCAGATGCGAAGGCAATCTATCGCTACATGAATTTTGATCAGCTCGAGGACTATCGCCAGACGGCGAACGAAGTCCATCTGTCCTGACCAACCGTCGGTCTTGGAGCCGCACTCGATGAAAACCTATCTCGTCAACCATTGGATCAGCGGTCGCGAGACCGCGGGCCAGAGTGAATCAAAAGCCGAGATCCGCAATCCGGCGACTGGCCTCGTCCAAGGGCACCTGCAGATGGGGAGTTCGGTCGAGCTCGAGGCTGCGGTAGCGGCTGCGGTAGCGGCTTTCCCGGCGTGGTCGGGACAGCCGCCGCTTGCCCGGGCGCGGGTCTTGTTTAAATTTCTCGAGCTCGCGCAAGGGCACCGCGATGAGATTGCTCGGTTAATCGTTGCAGAGCACGGCAAGACCTTCCCGGATGCGGTGGGCGAGGTGATCCGCGGCATTGAGATGGTTGAATTTGCAACCGGGATCCCACAGCTGCTCAAAGGCGAGTTCACCGAGCAGGTCGCGCGCGGCATCGATGCGTGGTCAGTACGTCAGCCGCTGGGCGTGGTTGCGGGGATTACGCCGTTCAATTTTCCGGCGATGGTCCCGTTGTGGATGTTTCCGCTCGCAATGGCATGCGGTAATACCTTCATCCTCAAGCCGAGCGAGCGCGACCCCTCGCCGAGCCTGCTGTTGGCGCGTCTTCTTCAGCAGGCAGGCTTGCCGGATGGCGTATTTAACGTTGTTCACGGCGATCGCACGATCGTCGACGGCATCCTTACGCACCCCGAGATCGCGGCAGTCAGCTTTGTCGGCTCAACCGCGGTCGCCGAGCACATTTACACGACCGGTTGCGCCCACGGCAAGCGCGTGCAGGCGCTCGGTGGCGCCAAGAATCACATGGTGGTGATGCCCGACGCCGACCTCGATGCCGCTTGCGATGCGTTGCTGGGTGCGGCCTATGGCTCGGCCGGTGAGCGCTGTATGGCGATTTCGGTCGCCGTTGCGGTGGGTTCAGCGGCGGACGCTCTCGTCGAGCGCCTTGCGCCGCGGGTCCGCACGCTGAAGATTGGCGAGGGCCATCAAGCCGAAACCGAGATGGGCCCCGTCATCACTGCCGCTGCCAAAGCCCGTATCGAGCATCTGATTGGCGAGGGCATTGCCGAGGGCGCGCAGGCAGTGGTAGACGGTCGGGGTTACCGGGTTGCCGGATACGAGGGGGGCTACTTTGTCGGCGCCACCTTGCTCGACGGCGTCACGCCAGAGATGACGGTTTACCGCGAGGAAATTTTTGGCCCCGTTCTCTGTGTTGTGAGGGTGGCCGATGTGGGGCAGGCCCTTGCGCTGGTCAATGGGCATGAGTATGGCAACGGCGTGGCCATTTTCACCCGCGATGGTGCGACCGCACGCGAGTTCGCGCGTGCGGTTCAGATTGGGATGGTAGGGGTCAACGTACCCTTGCCGGTACCGATGGCCTTCAACAGTTTTGGCGGTTGGAAACGTAGCCTTTTCGGTGATCACCACATCTATGGACCCGAGGGCGTCCGCTTCTACACCCGGCACAAGGCCATCATGCAGCGCTGGCCCGACGGACAGTCGCGGGGGCCGGAGTTCTCGTTCCCTCGTCTCGGCTGATCGCGACGGCTTATTCGACGCGGATCCACTCGCTGAGCGCGGTGCGCTCGGTGTAGCGGGTGCGCGCGTCGACGGTGTCGAGGCGTAAGCGCATGGGGGCCTTGTAGACCTCGCGACGCAACCACTGGCATTCTTCCTCGAGCCGCGTCGGATCGGACGGAAAGTGAAGGGCCCAAGCCTTGAGCCCGCCCTCTTCTCCGCTGTACCAGCGATAGCCGCGCGCCTTGAGTAAGTCCTTGCGATCGAAGGGCGACTGGAGGGCCCAAAGTTTGAAGTCCGCGCGAGCAGCGCGGGTGAGCAGCGATGCGAGTGCGGGTTGCCCGGCAGGACCCGTGTCCGCGGGCAACGGGCGTGCGAGGACTTCGAGGAGGGCTCGGCAATCCACGACGGCTCGGTGTGCCTCAAAGAAGATCCCGGACGCCAGCGCCAGGTGGCCCAGTGCGTTGCTTGCAAAGCCCAAGTCCCGCCAGGGGATTTCGCGCGCCGAGCAGGCCCATGGCAGCTCAGAAAAGCAGCCGAAACGTTTTTCGACCATGGCGCGGTCGTATTCCGCGTTGTGCGCGATGACGATGGCCGCATCGCTCACAAGTTCCTCAACGAGCGCGTCGTCGATTCTTTTGCCGCGTACCATTTCGTCGCAAATGCCGTGAACGGCGGTGGATGCACCCGGGATTGGCATTCCGGGATCCTCAAGTTCGTCGAAGACGTCGAGCACGCGCAGCACGCGGCCGGACCTGGGTTCGTACTCAAACGCCAACATTCCGAGCTCGACGATGCGGTCCTGCGTTCGATCGAGGCCTGTCGCCTCGACGTCGAGGATCAGACCACGCGCCGTCGGCGCACCAGAGCCGTCGGCAAAATGGACGCGCGCCTCGAGTTGCCGTGCGACCCGATAACGCGGATCACGCTCGACAAAGCGAGCAAGAACGTCGGTGAGCCTGCGCGCATCCTCGGCACCGAGGGTTCCATCTCGAAGGCTCTGGAGATGGGAGGGGTCAATCGTTGAGTCGGTGGGATCCAGCATGAGCCAAAGGCTAACCGGCTCTTTGAGGAATTCCAAATCGCTACCGTTCCCCTGATTTTGGGACGCCAAGTACGGCTCTGCGCGCGCGAACCCCGCCCTGGGATTACGTTCGATGCAGGGCTTTGGGCTCACTGATCCGATCGAGTGCGCGCCCGGCGCGCGCAGCGTCTTGGTGGACGAGGTCCCCCAAGGCCACCACACCCACCAAATGGCCATCCTCGCCCAGCACAGGCACGCGGCGAATCCCCAGGCGTGCCATGCGGTTGAGTACTTCGTCGCAGGATTCGTCCGCGCGGCAAGTTTGCACGTCCGTGGTCATGGCATCCGAACACTTCCACCCATCTGGCGCGGCACCGCGCGCAGTGGCGCGCACGGTGATGTCGCGGTCGGTAATCATGCCGATGACTTGGGTACCGTCGCAGACGGGGAGGGCTCCAACCCCATGTTCAGCCATCAACTCGGCCGCTCGATGGAGGGTCGTGCCGGTTTCGACGGAACACGGTGGGAAGGTCATGATTTCGGCGATCTTGCGGTTGAGCATGGGACTCTCCACTGGGGTGGCGGGATGATGTCCGTGGGTTGTGCGCAAAAACCGTGCGTGCACGGCGTAGCATGACGGCATGGGAGTGGTTTTTCTCGACGTTCCGTTCGCGCAAAAAGAGGCGGCGAAAGCCCTGGGCGCCCGCTTTGACTGGGCCAGCAAACGCTGGTTCGTGCCGCCCGGCTTGGCGTTGTCAGCCTTCTCGCGCTGGCTCGCCGAGCCGGCAAGCGCAGCATCGGCCGCAATGGGTCCGGAGTCCGAGGTGGTGGCCGTGGCATCCGCGCCGGTCAGCAGCGCATCCGAGTCGGCAGGCGCGGCCGCCGCCATACCGGCGGGGCGTGCTCTGAGCTCGTTGATGGCCGAGATCACCGGCGTCGTGAGTACGCGGTTTAGCGAGACGGTTTGGTTGCAGGCGGATGTGCTTCCGTTTGAGCCTCGACGCGGCCACTTGTATTGCGAACTGGTGGAGACCGACGCGAACGGACGCGAAGTGGCCCGGGCGCGAGCCACCGTCTGGAACGACGACCGGGACGCCGTGATCGGGCGCTTCGAGAAGCTCACCGGAATCCAATTCTTGGGTGGAATCAAGGTGTTGGTGCGGGTTACGGTTAGCTTTCACGCCCGCTTCGGACTCTCGCTTGCCATCCGCGAGATGAGCGCTGACTTTACCCTCGGGGAACTCGCCTTGCGACGGCGCCGGATTCGCGAACAACTCGTGCGTGAAGGGCTTTACGGCAACAATCGTGCACTCGCGTTGCCAAGCGACTTTATGCGGATTCTTGTCATTGCTCCGGAGGGCGCCGCCGGACTCGGCGATTTTCGTGCCGAGGCCGATTTGCTCGAGCGGCTGGGCATATGCCAGTTTTTCTACCGCACCGCGGTTTTCCAGGGGCCACAAGCTTCGCTTTCGCTCAGCGCAGCGCTGAGCGCTGCCAGCGCCGATGCGGGGGCGCTTGGCGTGCAGGCGATTGCGCTGATTCGCGGCGGGGGCGCGAGCGCTGATTTGCATTGGCTAGACGACCTGGAGATCGCGCGCGCCGTGTGTCTGGCGAGCGTTCCGGTGCTGATCGGCATCGGTCACGAACGCGATCAGACCCTGCTCGACGAGTTGGCGCGCTGGGTCGCAGGTACGCCATCGAAGTTGATCCAGTTCATACAAACTGCGATCACCGACGCCGCAATGCAGGCGCAACGGGCTTTTGACGCGACGCTGGTCCTCGTCGAACGGGCGCTCGAGCGGGTTGGTTTCGCGCTCGACCAGGGCCGCCGCACGGTGATTGAATCGGCGCGTGCGCAGTGGCGACTCGCCGAGCAGCAGCTCGCGGCGCTCGACGAGGGGCTTGCGAGCGAGGCCCGAGCGGCGCTGGAACGCCAGGGCAATCATTTGGAGCGCCAGCGCAGCGGCGTGGTCGGGGCGGCGGAGACTCTCGTGCGTCTTGCCGCGCGAGACGTCGATTTATTGCAGCAGCGTTTGCTACCCGAGGCTACGCGCCGGGTGGGTGCGCTGAGTTTGGAGGTCTCGAGCTTGCAAAATGCGATCGCGCGCGCAGCCCGGCAACAGTGGGACCTTGCCGACGCCACGGTGCGCCGCGAGTTGGCGCAAGCCATCGGATTTGGGCCCCAACGCACCTTGCAGCGCGGATTTGCGCTCGTGCAAACCGCGGGTCGGGCGGTCCCCAGTGCAGCGGCATTGCCTCCAGTGCACTCGCCCACTCCCCTCACGTTGCGTTTTCGCGATGGCAGTGCTGAGGTTGTGTTGCGTGCCGCGCCGCGTGTCGATCCGGTCTCGGCGGCGATTTTTTTGGAAACGGAACCCCATGGCGAATCTATTTAAAGGTCCGACCCGCGCTGCCGGGCGCAACACCCCAGCCGACGGCAGCGCGGAAGACGAGCAGAATTTCGGCGCGGCTGAGGCCACGCTTGACCCTGGGAGTTTCAACGCGGCCTACGAGGTGTTGCGGCGCAACGCCGAGACGCTGCGGGATCAGGAAGAACTTGACATCGACCGCCTGGTACCGCTCGTCGAACAGAGTATGCAGGCCTACCGCATCTGCCGCGCCCGGTTGGACGCAGTGCGCCTGGCGCTCGAATCGCACCTCAACGTCGATCCGGCTAGCGCAGAATCGTCCGAAGGAGAAGCCGCGACGGTTGCGGGCGAGGCCTCAACGGCCGGCGATGATTCTTCGAACCGCGGCGCTAGCCGCTAACGGGCGCAGCGATCAGCGCGCGCTGGCGGTCAGTTGCTTCTCGATTTCGGCGACGAGTTTCGGGTCTAGGGGGTCGGTTGTTGAGCCGAAGGCCAAACCGGGCTTGCCGTCACGTCCGATCAGGTATTTATGAAAGTTCCATTTTGGAGCGCCACGCTGCTCGCGTAGCTGCGCGAACAGCGGATTGGCGTCTCGGCCCGTAACCGAGGTCCGGTCATAGACCATGAATTTTGCGCCGTACTGATCGAAACAAGTTTTGGCAATGTCCTTCGCGTCGTTGTATTCCTGACCCAGGAAGTCCCCCGACGGAAACGCTAAAACGGTAAGTCCACGGGCTGAATACTTGTCGTGCAGCCGCTGCAGTCCCTCGTACTGTGGGGTGAATCCGCACTTTGAAGCGGTGTTGACGACCAACAGCACGCGCCCGGTGTATTGGCACAGGCTCTCCGCCTGCCCGTCGCGCAAACGCGTAAAACGATGTTCGAGCATGGCTGGACAGGCCGCACTGGTGGCTTCCGCGCCGCCGACCACAGCGGCTTTCGCAGCCTCAGCGCTTTGCGCTGGCAGCGCCCAGGCGAACGCTGCGCCAAGTAAGCAAACCCAAACCTTGTGGGGAATTGTCATCGTCGACCTCGTGGAAACGTGGCACCTTGGGTGCGAAAGTATGACGCCAGACAAGCGACTCAAGCGCGGATTTGGCTCGGTTTTGCAGAGTTTTCGGCGCGAGGCCTGAGCGGGGCCGGCGCGCTGCGAGCGCAAGGTCGATTTGAAGTTGGCCCGGTGCCGCCAGAAAGTCGGTCCGCCGGGGTTCTTGGATCGACTATCCTTGCAACTTATCATTTTCTTGGAGTGATGATGACCAATGCGGCGAGCGACCAGTTGATGACGGATGTGAAAGTTGTCCTTACGGATGCGGAAAACTTACTGAACCGGGCTGCCGAGGCTTCGGGTGAGCAGGCTGCCGATCTGCGCCTGCGGGGTATGCAGATGCTGCGTCAAGCTCGGCAAACTGCCCAGGAGCTGCAAGAGACGGCGGTTGCGCGCAGTCGGGCGGCGGGCCGCGCAGCCGATGCGTACGTCCATGAAAACCCCTGGCGTGTGATTGGGATCGCGGCGGGGATTGGTTTGTTGGCAGGTTTGTTGCTCAATCGCAAGTAAGCACCGTTTGAGAGACCGCCCAGCCTTGTTTGCACACACAGCCATCCCGCCGGGCGGACGCTCGGGCTGCACATGACGCAGCGTTTCGGCTCGGTTGCGCGGCTTGCGCAAACGCTGGGTGAGATCGGTCGCACGCGGTTTCAGTTGCTTCTGCTCGAATTGGCTGAGGCCCGCGAGCGCTTGGTCTGGATCGTGATTCTGAGTGCGATCGGTGCTTTTGCGCTCAGTCTTGCCCTGCTGTTTCTTAGCTTTCTTGTGGTCGTTCTTTTTTGGGACACCGCCCGAGTGGCGGCCTGCCTTGGTGTCGTTCTCGGTTGGGTGGTGCTCGGCGTCGCCGTGCTCTTTCGGGCAGGCAGATTGGTACGCGAGGCGCGGACTCCCCTGACCTTGACCATGGAGCAGGTGCGTACGGATTTCGAGACCTTGCGGGAAGCGCTTCGGGGTGGTCCGTGAGTGCGAGCGGTCGGGCGCCTCAGTCGGATCGCTCATTGCGCCGTGAGTTGCTCATTCTGCGTGCCGAGCTGCAGCGTCAGGAACTTGCGGCAGCGGCGCGGGATTGTAAACATGCGCTCGCGCCGGCGCTGCAGTTCGCCCAATCGTTGCAAGGATTGACAAGGGCCGAGCCGCTGCGGGGTGGCTTGCGCTGGTTTGGGCGCCACCCGCTTGCGGCAACGATGCTCACGAGCCTGCTCGGGAGGCTCGGTGGCGCGCTCGCAGGGCGCGTTATTCGAGGTCGCGTCGGGCGCTTGGGTGGACAACTTGCGCTCGGGGCGGCCTTGTTGGCGGTTGCGACGGTGGCTGTGAAATGGTGGCGCTCGCGCAGTTCGTAAGCCGGGTTCTGGTTCTGCAGAACGTCGTCAAACCGGCGTCGGATGTTCTGCGGTTGCTGGCCAGCGTGAACCTCACGGCGGTGAATGCTGCGCTGATCTTCCGCGCCGAAACACGAACCGTCGAGTCGGTTTGTGTCTTGCCAAGCCAGACCCCGGCCGCCGAGGTCGAACGCCACCAGCGTTTGCAACGCGCCCTCGTGCGCCACGATGCCAGTTTGATTGCTCAGCTTCTGGGCGGTGAATTGGCGGGCTCATTGCGCCCCGTGACATATGGCCCCGGCATGAAGCCGCGGGCGGCCGCGCAACTCGTGTTGGCCGACGACCTTGTGTTGGCCAAGGTGATTGAGCTCGGCCGTCAGCCGAGCGCATTTCGTGATCTCGAGACGCTGCAACGGCTGCGGTCGTGCCCCGGCGCCCTGCAGCGGGCTCAGTCGCCCGGGGTCGTCAGCTTTACGGTTCCGTTTTCGTGGCCTGGCGACGTGCGCCCGGGTGCGACGGCTTCGTTCTCGATTAACGCCGCCGAGGGACATTCGCGGATTGGCTCGGGTTTGTCGGTCTACGCGCATCTGCCAGGTTTTTTGGAAGAGCCGCTCGCGGCTAAAATCGCTCAGACGCTCAACGTGCACGAGTCACAGGGTCGTTTTGGAGCTCGGTTTACGGGGTCCTGGTGTGTAACGGTTTTCGGCCATTCGTTTGCTGTCGGTTTTGTCAGCTTTCTTCCGTCGGCGTGGGTGGAACCCGACGCACCGACGGTTTTCCATGGTGAAATGTCGGATCGGCTCAAACGGGTAGCAGATAGTTTCGCTTCGGGTGGGCTTTGAGGGGAAATGGTGATGCAAGGAAAAGTCGGTCGGGAAGGCTTGGGGTGGTGGGTGCGCAGCCTCCCATCGGTTTGCGTTGCGCTCCTGTTGGGCGCCTTGCAGCCGGCGACAGCTGAGACCAGCAAGGACGAGCAAGTGATTCCACCTCGTGGCTTGCCGGGCA
>Ga0136644_10004470_pt1 | contig 10332 bp, 12 predicted proteins | sample C_130820_EF_Meta_FD_94780 | JGI IMG/M metagenome (GOLD analysis project Ga0136644, IMG submission 94780) | Freshwater microbial communities from Lake Croche, Canada to study carbon cycling - C_130820_EF_MetaG (v2) (version 2) | ecosystem: Environmental > Aquatic > Freshwater > Lake | place...
CATTATAATACAAACCGCATAAACATTATGCCCTATAGAATAAATATGTGGCCGTTATTTAAAGTATTAATATTATTTATGAAATTTGGTTCTAATGAGTTATTTTTAATTAAAAAACACTACACGCGCGGTTTAGTTAGTCTTCGGCTCAATTCAAGGCAAATTATTCATACGCTAAACAACCGTCGAACATTTGATGAATCTGAACTTGAACCGTTTTTAAACGAGAACAATTTTGTTCGAGATAAAAAAATAATATCTATTTCACCAGCTGGATATAAAGGGTTTTATGTGATGGGAGTGTGCAAATATATTAAACAAAACTATAACCTTGATGATTATATTTTTACCGGCGCTTCTGCAGGAGCATGGAATTCATTGTTGCTATGTTTTAAACGCGATATAGAAGAAATTCAAAACTGTGTTATTGAAGACTCGTTGCAAAAAACGGGTTCTATCAATGAATTAGAGAACCTTATCAAAAATAAAATATTAACCTCTTATAAAACTGAGGATTTTGATTTAAGGAGGTTATTTATTGGTGTGACCACAATTGATAAATATAAATCGAATACTACTATTTTTTCTGGATTTGATAATCTAGAGGACGCATTGAATTGCTGTGTTGCCAGTTCTCATATCCCGTTTGTTAGCGGTGGATTTAAACACATTTATCGGAATTTACTTACATTTGATGGTGGGTTTAGTAAATTTCCTTATTTAAATACTACGAAATCGGTTTTACATATTACGCCAAATATGTGGCGTGAACCATATGGGGTTCCAAGCGCGAAATTTAATATTACTGATTATACTACGCTGTTCTCAAAAGAACAATTTTTGTTTAATGAAATGGTGGAAAATGGTTATAAGGATACTGTAAAAAACTCGGATAAACTCGCAGCAATAATGCAGTTGAAAAATTGAATATAAATGTCAACCATTATAATAGAACTATCAAAAACACAAATATATGGATGCGCAAACCGAACTTAGAGAGGCTGGGATTATACCAGTCATATTGAAAATGATTCGCCATTTTCAATATGAACAACGGCTAATGAAGAGTGCGATTTCGGCTATTGGTGCCCTATCACAAGATGATGTAAATCGTGATACATTGATTAGTAGCGGAGCATGTGAACTGATTGTTGATGCAGTGCGTTATCATGTTGAGAACCCAGAAATTTTGCATATTTATGCGAATTCAGTTGTTATTTTGGCACAAGAAGACCATGCATGTGAACGTATTATTGCGAAACAGAATTACACTCTTAATGCATCAGATATTGAGAGAATAATGGACGCTATAACCAAAATATCCGAATAAAAACATGATAAAATTTATAAAAAATTGATAACTTTTTAGCAAATAAATAGTGATAACAAAAACTCACCATTCACGATGCCGATTTATTTTGGGATTCCCGTTACGTGCCAAGAGGCATTTCGTCTATTTGATTTAGACTTTCAGGATGTAAAATGTGCCATCATGCAAAAACACAAGCTGTCAGAGCACATGTACATGGACTGCCACTTTGTAGATTACATGAACACCTTCTTTAAAAATAAAACCCTTGACATGAGACTGTTTTACACGGATAAGGGACAATGTATCGTTGGGTACAAAATAAAAGAAGCAAGCATTTTTGAAGCAAAATTTGTTAAGGTTAGTGATTTCATAACTCTACTTGCGCGGTTAGCGGAGTGTTTTGCTCGCGAAACGAATGACCATAAAGAGAATTTTAGAGAAGTCACATTAGAACATATGGAAGATGAACCTGAAACTGTTAGTTTCCCTGAGCCTTATATCATTGAGTATAATAATTAATTCGCAGCATTAACCATATTAAAGAGAACCTGACAAAAATATAAATGTTTGCTAGAATCGATGCTCTAAAGAAAAAGGGCTATGCGCCAACGCATGTTTTTGATATTGGTGCATATCATGGCCATTGGACAACACAGTGCAGCGCGATATTCCCAGAAGCCCATTTTTTTATGTTCGAAGCTATTCAATATGATGAACTGAACCGGTTTCGCGGGTTCTCTAATGTTCATGTTTTTAATGAATTATTAAATGATAAAGTTGAGAACGTAGTATGGAATGAGATGCGCAATACTGGTGATTCTATGTTTAAAGAAAAAACTCTGCATTTTAATAACTGTAATCAACTAACTAGGCAAACCACGACACTAAATAAGTGTTTGGCTGATTCAAACATATCATTTAATGGCGATGAACAGATTTTTATAAAAGTCGATTGCCAGGGTGCTGAACTTCCAATTATAAAGGGCGCGTCTGACCTATTATCGAGAACCGATTTTATTATTTTAGAAATGCCACTTTTTGGTCAATACAATGAAGGCGTTCCGACATTTCTAGAACATATTCAATATATGGATAGTATTGGGTTCGTCCCTTATGATATTATCGAACGCCATTATATTAATAATTTTAATATGCAAGTCGATATTATGTTTATAAATCGAGAACATCCATTGAACGTTATTGTCCAAGAGCAATTAAATTATGTTACACAAGAACAAACCGACTGAAAAATTGAAGACAATTTATAAATAAAATACAAATCAACGAAAAGCATGGCATGGGAAACCTTTGATTTTAGTGAATATGTTCCGACTCATGTCGATAAATTAATTCCTGGCAATAAATATGTTTCGTTATCTACGAGTGACACATTATTTAGAGACACGCGTTGGATTATTAGCGCAGATTATATTGTGAATAGTGAAGATTCTGTATATAAATATATAATTGGGACAATATTTTGCATGGTGAATAATGGAATAATACCTGATTACGATGATGTTACACACAACACTGTGTTTTGCAATAAAGACCGCGTGTTTTATGAATATAACATATTATTAGTAGAAGAATATGCGCGCGCCATTAATAAACAGTTTCCTTCAGAGTTAGTTCGATATATGGCCGAATACTAGAATTCTGTATATAAATATATTGTTTACACCCTAAAATATTCGCGTGTTCTCGGCTGATACTGCTGTTTCAAAGTCCCGAAAAATTGAATAGTTTTTAATTCTTTTTTAAATTAGTAAAAGAATTAACAAATGGCTCAAGAACAAAACCCGTATCGCATTCTCGCCGTTAGTCAATATGACGCGATGAGTAATGAGGATAAGACCGGACTGGATGGCAAAGACGAGAGTTTTATTAAGGAGGCTCTGTTTATAATCAACCAAACCAACGATACGACATTTACGGAATGGTTTGGTAAATACAAAATGCCGTCCATGAGGGATTTTAAACGACTCATGGCGTATGCTGCCAGGAAAAACGTTACTGGCGAACATCATGGCCACCAAGACCAGTTGACCTATGGCGACCCAGTCAGACCATCACTTAGTGTGGCAGTTCCAAGCGCATTGTTTTATATTGAATATTCCAAAAAGAATTATATGTATGAGTGCAGCAAGAAGAACCAGGATACTCTTGGGTTTCCCTATTAGCGTTATTCACCAGGAGCCTAGATTACACCATTGCGCATTTAAAATGCGCAATCAGTATCACCTCGCTCACTCATAACTGCCCACGAAGTGGGCGACCGTTCCTTGTGAATGTGCAAAGGTGTAAAAAAGGTTTATTAGAAGTAATATATGTATTCCATTATTATATTTTTTTTATCCTTTACACTCTTGATGTCGTAAAAAGGGCATTATCATATTTATTATGATTATAATAATAAATATAAACAAAAACCCCGTATTTTTTATTATAAACTCATGATTCCACATGTTATCGTACAAACATCAAGAGAAAAACCAGAACAATATATTATTGATAAATTCAACACGGTGTTACCGGGCTGGGAATATAAACACTTTAATGACGCTGAGATTATCCAGTTTTTTATTCAGAATCCTATCCCCGAACTACCTAACCCTATAGAGAAGTTTTATACTTTTAGTTACGGCGCCCACCGAGCCGATTTTTTCCGATATTACTATCTTTATGTTATGGGAGGAGTTTATGTTGATATGGACGCTATGATTTATGAGAATATTGCCCCAATCATTGAGAACATTGATTTTTTCTCTGTAAATTCCACTTATTTTCCAGGAGTAGTTTTCCAAGGGTTTATTGGTTGTGTTCCAAGAAACGACGTAGTATTTTCGGCACTCAAAGACGTTTATTTTACAGATAATCGAGAACTCGTTGAAACATTTCATCTTCTATGTAAAAATCTATATGGTTTTGTAAATTCCACATCAAGTTCTCGGATTAAGATGTTTGAAGAGGTTTATGGAAATGAAACTGATGCACATGTTGTTGACAAAGATAGCGGAAAGTTGATATTGGTTCATTACCATATTAACAAGATTATTCCACGTGCGTAAAAAAAATTGATTCTGTTACATGTTTATAATGTTCATAATCAATTATTTCCAATGACACTTACAATTGATTTGTCAGGTCCACAGGGCAATGCCTTTTATCTCATGGGACTAGTTTCAAATCTAGGGAGACAGCTCGGTCTTGATCAAGAGAAAATAGATATAATTCTAACTGAAATGAAATCATCGGACTATGGTAACTTAGTAAAAACCTTTTCCGAAAACTTTGGCGTTGTCGTGGATATTTATAAGAATGGCAAACCATATCAAGTCACTGAAGACAACTAATCTATTCCACGGTAACAACTTTTGCTAGATTTCTAGGGAAATCAGGATTATTTCCCTTTAAAATGGCCATATGGTAACTAATTAATTGAATATATGTGTTTGCCAATAGCCCGCCAAATGTGCTGTTTTTTTCAATAACAATATCTTGTAAACCCGTCTCGTCTTTTATGTCCGTAAATCTAATAACATATGCGTTTCTGGCACTAACTTCTTGATATGCGTTTCTATTTTTATCTCTATGTTCATCTGAAATATCTATAATAAAAATTGGTAATCCAGGTTCAATAAGCGCAAATGTGCCATGTTTTAAAGATGATGTCGAATAGCCTTCGGCGTGAATATAAGAAATTTCTTTTAATTTTAGAGAACCTTCTTTTGCAATGGCCTCATCGCGCCCCTTCCCTAATATGAAAACTGAATCATGATGCATAATTGTTTCTGCAATATGTTTCGTAACCGTATCATTTGTTATTATGTTCTGTATTTGAAATGAAATATTTCTCAAGTCTGATATTATTTTACGACGTTTTTCAATCGCCGTGCCTCGATTTTGTGAGAACCATATTGCAATCATGGCTAAAACAATACATTGGTTTGTGAATGATTTCGTAGATGCGACTGCGACTTCGCGACCTGCGTTCAAATATACTCCGCAGTCTGTCTCTCTGGCGATTTGCGAATCTATCACATTTACTGCACCAATTGTTATTAAATCATAGTCTTTTGCAATCTGTATGCATCGGTGTAAGTCCTTGGTTTCACCTGATTGAGATAACATTATAATAGCCGTTTTTCCTTTTTTGGGTATGTCTTTTATGTTAAATTCCGCTCCGTCATAACATACTACCGTATCAAATATGTCGAGTGATTTATAAATATCTAATGACCAAAGACCTGCATTAAACGATGTACCGCAACCTAAAATAATCAGATGGTCAACTTCTAATAACCGCGATTTACAAGTATCTAGTCCACCTAATTTTACAGATACATTGTTCTCGATTCTGCCGCCATTATTGAGCGCTCTATTAATAGAGTCAGGTTGTTCTTGGATTTCTTTTAACATCCAATGTGGGCAATTTGCTGGCAAAACATCAATTGACGTCGTCGCCTTTTCATTAATCGCATATCGTTGAATATTTTTATTATATTGTATTGATTGACCTTCTTTTGTTATTTCAATAATATCATGGTTATCAATAACAATATATTTTTTAATATAATTGCCAAATGCGATATGTTCGCTTGCAACCATAATAAATTCCTCGTCCATTCCTAAAAGCAGGGGCGACCCATTGCGAGTTATCCACATTTTATTGGGAAAATCCTTATGCACTATTACTAGTGCCCATGTTCCTAATAATTTAGATATAGCATGTTCAATTGCCCTTTCCATTGCATGTCCGTCATCTAAATATTTGCCTAATAAAACTGATATTACTTCTGTGTCTGTTTGAGAACGAAATTCATACCCATCCGCTTTAAGTTCGGATTTTAATTCTTGGAAGTTCTCGATAATGCCATTATGAACTATGGCAATTCGGTCTTTATTGTCATGGTGTGGATGTGCGTTTATATTTGTTTTAGAACCATGTGTCGCCCATCTCGTATGACCGATTCCAATAGCGGTGTCCATTTTATTAGTTGAAAGATTTTTTTCTAATTGTTGTAAAGAGTCGTTTGTATTAGTGGACGCGAACTTATTTGTTATTAAAGCGCCATCAAGAACACTTGTTACCCCTGCTGAATCATACCCGCGATTTTGTAATAATTTTAGTCCAGACAATATGTATTCTAAGAATGGTTCTTTACCTAGGTATCCAACTATTCCACACATGAATGTTCTCAATTTAATAGATGTTGAGAACATTTTTTATTCAGTATTACGACCTATAAAAACTGAATGAAATCCCAATGATAGTGGTTCGTTCAATGGAATTTCAATTTGTTCATATGTATCTAAATTTATAATCAATAAAAAACTGGTTGATGCGTTATTTATGTCAAACGAATATGCGAATAAATAATAACAATCATTTATGTTTTGTACTGCGGGTTCACCACATATGAAACGATTTTCAAACTTAATATGCTTTATTATGTTAAGGTCCTCACAAATAATAAACCCATTGTTAATTTTATTTTCTAGAGTCCTAAACACTGTTTTATTTCCATATAGAATCGGAAAATCAATATTGAGTTTTTCTAATTCAGGAGTTTTTATAATGTTCACTGACTTGTCGTTTTTGTTTATTGAAACCAATCTATATTTGCCGTTTATGTCTAAATCAGAGAAATCCATTTTATCGTATAATGGTGCATAGATATCTATGTGCGTGATATTCTCTTTGCAGTTTGCGTAATGAAACATATATATACCGTTGTAAATGTAGTACGTGGTTGTTTCATATGTATTTTTATCTAATACGTGAATAAATGTTCGTTGAGATTCTTTTAAACTTATTGGCATTGGACTACTAAATACTGCGGTTGGTTCAATACTAAGAGGCGAATCAAATATTATTAATGATTTATCTGTTGACCAAAAATCATGTATGATTGGTAAATAATTCATCGGAAGTTGATTACTAGACATTATCGAAAGGTTTTGCGCCAGTTTAAAATGTGTTATTGACTGAGTAAAAATATCATAATCAACTGTTTCAATAGTCTTACTCTCCTTATTATATTTTGAGTGTGCTGAGAAATGTTGTATATTTTCTAAGTTGACCCGTCCAATTGTATTAACTGTTTTATTAAAAAAATCTATATTTATTTGGTATGGCACGTCTCGTTCATATAGGGCATATGCAGTTTTATCCACTGAAATAATAACCGTATTTGCTAGACCAAGTAGATTTGGCAGCGCGCGAATTTTACTGAATGCTCCAAATATAATTTTAATTAGAGGATTATTTGGTATTCGACCATTTTGTTCTTCATATAATAATTTTTCTGTTCGCACAAAATGACGCACGTATGTTATTTTTCCATTATCAATAAATACTCCTTGGATAACCCCATCGCCGGTAAATAAATCGTAAATATTATTAATGGTTTTCATATTTATGTCTGGACCAATTAACCCATAGAAACCATTTATTTTTTTTATTGCTGCTAGATGTTGTTCAGGAACATCTATTTTTTTATTTACCTCTCTATTGGCGATTTTGAATGGTGGACCAAAAGGCAGGCGAATAAACGCCCGTGCACATACAACAATCAATAAAAAAAAGATATTCATTAGTCTAGTTTATATAAACTCAAGATTTTATATACATTAAGCGGTTCCATTAAATATCTTCAATATTTGGAGTTTCCATGGCGTATCAATATTGGGTATGTTTTCCCTAAGCGCGGTTTCTAATGCGAGCCAAAACTCTGGGTTATTTCTTAATTCAGGTGCTTGGTTCCAAAGGTCTTTATCATACCTCTTTATATTTTTGATTATCGCAGTTTCATCTTCTGGAATCACTGCGATAATCTGGGCTAATATATCATTAATATGTGGCTCATTGGTCGAACTCATTTTTGTTTTTATAAGAAATGCACATTATTTATCCAGAATCAATTTTTTATAAAATTATCATCATATTATATAATGAAGGTATTTTGCTCTGGGTCATGTAGATTATTAACTACTTTTGCAAATAAAAATAACATAGATGCTATACATACTTTGTATGGGCCATATTTTGACGGAACCAATTTTATAGGAAAATATCACGACACGAAGCAACATATACAATTTATAAGATTTCTAAAGGGTGAAATTGATTTTGATGATAATGATATTAGAAAACGTATTCTTACTTGTTATAATTATGAAAAATGGAATAGACATGGAATTCTTGAATCAATGCATACCATTCCTAATAAGATTGCGAATTTAAGAAATCAAATAGACAATTGTGATATATATATATTTGAAATATGCTCATTGAAAATATATAATTATAAAGGATTTTACACTCAGTATGAACAGATGCCTAATAACGATATAAGTGATTATAACGTTGTTATACAAGATAAGTTAGACTTATTTAATGATTTGTTTACGATTAAGAATTTATTCCCAAATAAAAAAATCATCTTTCAATGTCATTTTAGACCAAATGTTATTTATAATGACGAAACAAAAGCTATTTCAAAAAGAGAAACTATTTATGAAGTGCTTTTAAAATTTTGTAATGATAATGAAAACTGCTTTTTATACGACCCGAGCAGAGTTCTAATCGATAACAATAATTTTTTTGATGGCGATAATCATTTTTACGAAAATGGTTATAATGCAAGTTTTAAATATTTATGTGATAACTACATCTTTATTTAGTTATTGTGAAATGCAAATAAACATCGCTCCGTTTAGTCACATCATATACGTTATTAGTATTTATTTTTGATATGCCTTGTTCTTTTAATACGATTGTCTGAGTCTGTTTCATTTTTAATAATTTTGGGCATACTGCTACTGTATGTCTTCCAATATAAACATTAATTTCATCTTTTTCCCATAAGTCATCAATATTGTATTTGACTTTTACGCGTATATTATTTACATCGTCTATTTCTATGTTTTCTGGCAGTATTGGGTTACATTTTATATATAAATTACATCCTGAGTTATCATATACTAATTCATGATGCCATAAAGGAACTATGTATTTACGATTATTTACCGTGAGACCATATAAATTGTTCTCAAATAAGTCATCCAGTGTTGGGTTTAAAATAATACACTCGTCCCTTTGGACCTTAGACTTTATTATGTCCTCTATTTTTTCAATAAACCCCTCTTTAAAATGGAATGCATACTCATATTTTTTAATTAGTTCGTAGATTTTTATCAATAATGAATGCTCTAATTTTTCTAGTGTTTCTAGTGCATTCTTCTCGCACATATTAGATATGCGCTCTAATATTGTATAAAATAAATAGTTTCCTGTCTCTGTTTTGAGAACATTTTTAATGAATGAAAATAAAACCCATTTATAAGAACCCTTATCGACACTTTTTTTATCTTCATCTGAATCGTATGTATCTTCGTTGTTATAATCCATCAGATATTCATATGCTGAATGTACTTCTTGGAATTTTGCAGACGCATCTTCTGATGGATTTTTATCAGGATGGTACATAAGTGCCATGATTTTATACTGTTTCTTTATTTCGCCACAGTCATAACTAGATTTTTCTTTAATATTGAGAACATTGCATGCCTTTTTATAATTCATTGTATTTCCTAACCTTATTTACTATATAGAATATAATACTCTCTAAATGGTATATCGGACGATAATTGTTGTTGTAGTATTTTAAAAAAGTATACGTCTTCTCGAGCACATCTGATATGTCTTTTTCAGATAAATGACCACTTTCGATAAAATACTTTAGTATATACCATAAACAATCTACCATATCTAAATTATAGGTTAGTATGTCATATAACATATCGCGGAATTCAGTAAAGTTTATTTTTTTATCTGATAAAATCTCGTTTATGATATTGTCACATATTATATTAAATACGTCATTTGGTAATTCTTCTGTGCTATTTATTAGCGAAAAATAGCGTAAATCCTTAATATTCATAATTCCGTCCAATTCTAGTTCACTAACCATTTTTTCTGATTGGTTATTTGATTTTATCCTTGTTTTATAATC
>Ga0136644_10004471_pt1 | contig 10328 bp, 10 predicted proteins | sample C_130820_EF_Meta_FD_94780 | JGI IMG/M metagenome (GOLD analysis project Ga0136644, IMG submission 94780) | Freshwater microbial communities from Lake Croche, Canada to study carbon cycling - C_130820_EF_MetaG (v2) (version 2) | ecosystem: Environmental > Aquatic > Freshwater > Lake | place...
CTGCGCAGGTCTTCAAGGACTCTGGCTCGGGCGTCGAAACGGTCGAGGCCCTGGTAGGCGAGGGGGGCGGCGTCCGAGATCGCTGCGGTCAGCGTCAGCACATTGATCGCCTGCAGCCCGTGACGCTCTCCCACCTTGTAGTCGTTGAAGTCGTGAGCTGGCGTGATCTTGACGCAGCCGGTGCCAAAGGCCGGATCAACATAGTCGTCAGCAATGATCGGGATCTCGCGCCAGCCGGTGCCATCGGTCGAGCCGTTTGAGAGCGGCAAGCGAAGTCGCCTGCCGACCAGAGGTGCGTAGCGCGGGTCGTCGGGATGCACCGCGACCGCGGTGTCGCCCAGCATGGTCTCGGGACGCGTGGTGGCGACGATCAGCGAGTCGACCACGACCGAGCGTGCAGGCTCCTCTGCGGTGGCCGGCAGGTCGATGGTGACCGCATCGCCCGCGAGCGGATATCGGATCTCCCAGATGCGGCCGTCTTCTTCTTCGCTGTCGACCTCCAGGTCGGAAACCGCGGTCTGCAGCGTCGGGTCCCAGTTCACCAGTCGCTTGCCGCGATAGATCAGGCCCTGCTCATGCAGTTGCACGAACACCTCGAGCACCGACGCGCTCATCGCAGTGTCCATGGTGAAGTAGCCGCCGCGTGTTTGAGCGGTATCGGCATAGTCCCAGTTGGCGCTGGTGCCAAGCCGGCGCATCTGGCCGATGATGGTGTCGCCGGACTGCTGCTTCCATTGCCAGACGCGATCGAGAAAGGCCGCTCTGCCGAGGTCATGGCGGGTCTTGCCTTCGGCCTGCAATTGCCGCTCGACGACCACCTGCGTCGCAATGCCGGCATGGTCGGTACCGACTACCCAGTTGGTATCCGCTCCCTTCATGCGCTGCCATCGGATCAGCGTGTCCATCAGGGTCTGCTGGAAGGCATGCCCCATGTGAAGCGTGCCGGTGACATTGGGCGGTGGCAGCTGGATGCAGTAGCCCGCAGGTGTGTCAGCTGAAGCGTTGGCGCTGCCTCCAGCTTGAGCTGCGGGCGGATTGCGAAACAGTCCGCGTTCATCCCAAACCGGATACCACCTCGCTTCAATGGCGGCGGGCTCGAAACTCTTGGCAAGCGCAGCGTCTGCCGCGTCGCGCGATGGCGGGACGTTCATCGGGTGTTGACCTGGAAAAAGGGCGGCAAATTGCAGCCCATTATAGAAGACCTGTCTGTGAGGCCTGACAGATTGGACTGAGCGCGATCCGGCTTGTGCGGCTCAGGAGCGGGCATCCGGCTTTTTCATACGCACCCTGGCAATTTCGAGCGCCACCGCCTCATCGATCGCGGCCTGCATGCGCTGACGCAGCGTTTCATGCAGTGTGCGTGAGACGGTGTCGACTGCAGGGGCAAGCGCCGACTGCAGGGCTTTGTGCAATTCGACGTTGAGGACCGCGCCAATCCGCTCGGCCAGATGATCGCTGACCTGTCTGCGAACCCGGCTGGCGACCTCATCCCAATCGATCTCTCGCAGGGTGGCAGGAAGATTGTCGGCAGAGTAGGCAGGCACCTCAACGATCTCGGTGAGCATCGGAATTGCTTCAGCGCCGGGTTTAGGCGCTGTACTGCCGGAATTGCTCATGATGGGAATCTCTGCGGGAACGGGGTGAATCCGGGGTCAGCGCTTTGCCTCGACTGCGGCGATATCGTGGGTGGTGACCTGATAACCGCGGTCGCGATAAAAGCGCCAGCGAGCCCGGCCGGGCTCGCGATCAGCCAGATCAACACTCACTATCTCGATCAGGCGCTCGAAACGGGCAAATCCGGCAGGCGTGCTCTGACCGAGATTGACCAGCACCTCGTGACAGGCGACATGATCGGCGCTTGTCCCGAGCAGCACCGGCGTCTCGGCCTCAAGCGGGTCGCCGGTCATCACATGCGGAATGAAATCGGTGGCGCTGAATGCCCACAGAGCCTGGTCGAAGGCGGTCAGCATCGACCGGTCATCGGCACAGACCAGGACGCGCTGTCCGGTTCGGTAGATCTTGCGCACCAGGCGGCAGCCATAAAGCAACTTGTCGGGTGCATTGAAATGAAAATCGACTCGGGTCAATGCCGCGGCCCTCAGGACGCGGCGCGTCCGAGCACGAAGCGTGTCAGCAGACCCACCGGACGCCCGCTGGCGCCTTTTTGCGCGCCACTTTTCCAGGCCGTTCCGGCGATGTCGAGATGCGCCCATTCGTAGGCCTTGGTGAACCGCGCCAGGAAACAGGCCGCGGTGACTGCGCCGCCGGCGCGGCCACCGACGTTGCCCATGTCGGCAAAGTTGGACTTGAGGCCCTCCTGATACTCGTCATCAAGCGGCATGCGCCAGCAGGTGTCGCTGGCGTCTTGTCCACATCCTGCAAGCTCGCTGGCAAGCGCATCGCTGGGGGTGAACAGGCCACTGTGATGATTGCCCAGCGCGATCACGCAAGCACCCGTCAGGGTGGCGATATCGACGACCGCTGCCGGTTTGAATCGCTCGACATAGGTCAGCGCGTCGCACAGGATCAGCCTGCCTTCGGCATCGGTGTTGAGAATTTCGATGGTCTGCCCGGACATGCTAGTCACGACATCACCAGGGCGGGTTGCACGTCCCGAAGGCATGTTTTCGCAGGCAGGAATCACGCCGATCAGATTGACCCGCGGACCGATAGCTGCAATCGCGCGCATCGTGCCCAGCACCGAGGCCGCGCCGCACATGTCGAACTTCATTTCGTCCATCTCGGGGGCAGGCTTGAGCGAAATGCCGCCGGTGTCGAAAGTGATGCCCTTGCCGACCAATACGAGCGGGGCCGTCTTTGCGGCAGCGCCTTCGTAGCGGATCACGATGAACTTGGGCGGCAGGTCGGAGCCCTGGGCGACCGCCAGCAGCGAGCCCATCTTCAGGCTTTCCATCTGCTTGCGTTCAAGCACTTCAACCTTGAGACCGAACTGTTTGCCGAGCTTGCGGGCCGTGTCGGCCAGATAGGCCGGCGTGCAGACATTGCCCGGGAGATTGCCGAGGTCGCGAGCGAGGTCGGTACCATCGGACAAGGCGGTGGCGACTTTCAACTCGGCATTGATCGCGCTGGCATCGGTGCGCTCGCAACCGATTGCGAGCGAGCCCGGGCCGCGCGGCGCCGACTCGGGTTTGCTCTTCATGGTCTCGAAGCGATAGGCCAGATCGCGCGCAGCCAGTGCCTGGGTTCGAGCCTTCCAGCCTGCACCGTGACCGGTGACCTCGATGTCGCCCAGCCACGAGACCGCATCGCGCGCGCCGGTGCCCTGCAGGCTGCGCAGCGCCGCACGCGCCGCGTCGGTGAAGGTTTTTTCAGTGACCGGGCCGGTGTCGCCAAGTGATACCAGCAGCACACGCTCGATGCTCCCCGGCAGCCCGACCAGCAGCGTGGAGCCTGCCTTGGCAGCCAGGTCGCCTCGGGCAATGGCTGCGACGATTGCGCCACCGCACGCGGCATCGATGGCTTTTCCTGATGCGGTCGGCTTGCCGCCGAGGACCGGCAGAATGGCGCATCCGGTGCGGGTCTTCTCGGGCGCGGTGGTCTTTGTGCTAAATTGCATCGAGTGGGTTCCTGAGCGATGTGTCGGGGCCTAAGCCTTCGATTATATGCGAGCCTTTCCAGCCGACGATGCTCTTCAAACAGGCACTTCGTCGTGACCTGATCAATCTGGCGGGCGCTGTCTTCGCAACGCTCTTCACGATCATGGTGACCACCACGCTGATCCGCCTTCTTGGCCGTGCAGCGTCCAATCTGGTGGCGACCGCCGACGTGTTGCCCCTGATCGCGTTCGCGGCGGTCAACTACATACCGGTCCTGCTGATCCTCACGGTCTACATGACGGTGCTGGTCGCGCTGTCGCGTTCCTATCGCGACTCGGAAATGGTCATCTGGTTTGCCAGCGGGCAGTCGCTGACCGCCTGGATCAATCCGGTGTTTCGCTTTGCGGCGCCGTTTCTGGGTCTGATTGCGGCGGTGGGTCTGTTCGTCGGGCCCTGGGCCAGCCAGCAGGCCGACATCTATCAGCGGCGCTTCGAGCAGCGCGAAGATGTCTCGCGGGTGGCCCCCGGACAGTTTCGCGAATCGGGCGGCAGCAACCGGGTCTTTTTCGTGGAGTCGATCAGCGCCGACCAGACGCAGGTACGCAATGTGTTCGTCACCCAATTCATCGACGGCCGACTGACCGTGGTCGCCTCAACCGGCGGGCGCATCGAGGTGCAGCCTGATTCGCAGCGATTTCTGGTACTCGAGAATGGGCATCGGTGGGATGGTCTGTGGGGCGGAAAGGAATATCGGCTGATGGAGTTCGAGCGCTATGGCCTGCTGCTTGATGGCGGTGCCAGCGCCAAGGCGGACGCCTCCACCCGACTCATGTCGACCCTGGATCTGATCGCCGATCCGACGCCGTCGCACCTTGGTGAACTGATCTGGCGCGTTGGCCTGCCGCTGTCGGGCGCCACGCTCACGCTGCTCGCGATTCCATTGGCCTTTGTCAATCCGCGTGTCGGCCAGTCGGTCAACATCGTGCTGGCGGTGCTGATCTATGTCATCTACAGCAACGTGACCAGCCTGATGCAGGTCTGGGTCGCACAGGGCCGTATTTCGTTTGCCCTGGCGCTGATCGTCACGCATGCGGCGGTCCTCTCGATTGCGGCGTTTCTGTTCTGGCGTCGCACCACGCTTGTCCGGTTGTTGCCGGCCTGGTTGCCGAGCCTGTCGTTGTTGCGATCGGCGCGATCTGCACCGGGCAATCCGTCGGGTCCTGGCGCCGGGGCTTCACCATGAGGCTGGTGGGCCGCTATCTGGCACGCGAGATCAGTCTCGGCGTGCTGTTCGTGCTGTTCGGCTTTCTCGGCTTGTTTGCGTTCTTCGATCTGGTCGGCGAACTCGATGACCTCGGACGCGGCGCCTATCGCATCCAGCATGCGATCGCCTATGTCCTGCTGACTCTGCCAAGCCATGTTTACGAACTCATGCCGATCGCGGCGCTGATCGGCGCGATCTATGCGTTGGCGCAGTTCGCCTCACACTCCGAATTTACGGCGATGCGGGCCGCCGGCATGGGCCGCAAGATTGCGCTTCGCGGCGTGCTGGTGGCGGGTGTCATTTTCGCTCTGCTCACCGCGTTTTTCGGCGAGGTGGTCGCGCCGCCCGCAGAGCGTCTGGCGCAAAGTATTCGCCTCACCGCCACCGGCTCGCGGCTAAGTGCACAGTTTCGCTCGGGCATGTGGATCAAGGACACGGTTCGCAATGCGGCTGGCGATCCCGAATACCTTCGCTTCGTGAATGTCGGTGAAATCCTGCCCGATGCCTCGCTCGAGCGCATGCAGATCTTCGAGTTCGATGCATCGTTTTCACTTCGCTCGGTCATCCGCGCGGGCCGTGCCGTCTATGACGGCAAGTCCGGGTGGCAGTTGTCTGACATCGAAGAGACCCGATTCATCGCGGGGCGCAGCGCCGATGCCTTGCCGACGCTCGAATCAAAGGTGATTCGCGAGCCGTCGCGCTTGTGGCCCTCCGAGATCGGCCCCGACATCGTTCGCGTCGCGATGGTCGAACCAGAGCGCATGTCGCTGATCGGGCTGATTCAATACACGCAGCATCTCTATGAAAATCGCCAGAATGCGCAGCGCTATGAAATTGCCCTCTGGAAAAAAATTATCTATCCGCTGGCGGTGCTGGTCATGATGACGCTCGCGCTACCGTTCGGCTATCTGCAGGTGAGGGCCGGCAGCATCGGCTACAAAGTGTTTTCCGGCATCATGCTCGGCGTGGTGTTTCACTTCATGAACGGACTCTTTTCTCACCTCGGTCTGCTGAACACCTGGCCTGCTTGGGTGTCGGTCAGCATTCCGAGTCTGGTGGCATTCGCGCTCGCACTGTCAATGCTCGGCTGGGTCGGGCGGATGCGATGAGCTCACGCGATCAGGGTTTGGTGCTCTTCGGGCATGGCGCGCGCGATCCGCGTTGGGCCGACACCATGAAGGCGCTTGCCGAGCGCATTGGGGCCCTCAACCCTGGCGTGCCCTTGCAGTTGGCTTATCTCGAATTCATGAGCCCCGACCTGTCGGCGGCGATTGATGCGTTGGTTGCTCAGGGCGCGCGCATGATTGTCGTGGTGCCGGTGTTTCTTGCGGCAGGCGGCCATGTGCTGCGTGATCTTCCCGATCGTTTGGCCGCGATCGCCGATCGGCACCCTGGGCTGCAGGTGAAAGTCGAGCCGGCGCTTGGCAGCCAGTCCTCGGTCATCGATGCGATGGCCGGCGTTTGCGTCGACGCTTTGCAGCGTCCGAAAAAACCGGTGGACGAATGATGACGGTTTCGCTAGGATCAGCCTCGCTTCGGAATGCAGAATGTCATTCTGAAAAAAAATATTGAGGAGGAGGAGAGGCAGCAAAGCTGCCAATTCAGGGCGCACGGTGACGTGCGCCTTTTTCTTTTTTGCCTGCGGTAAACTAAGGGCGCCTCGACCGTCCTAATCTTCTGAAGGTTCGCGATGAACAAAGTTTTTATTTCTTTCCTGTCCGCCGCGGGCCTGATGGCCATCCAGACGGCTGCAAGCGCGCAAGTGGTTTTAACCGTTTCGAGCTGGCTTGGTCCCAGCCACACGCTGTCGCAGACCCAGGTGAAATGGTGCGACGACGTCACCACGGCAACGTCTGCGCGCGTGAAGTGCAACATCCTGCCCAAGCCGGTTGTGGCGCCGCCCGCCACCTTCGATGCGGTTCGCGATGGATTGGCGGATGTCTCTTACAGTGTGCATGGCTACACCCCGGGTCGCTATGTCTCAACGCAGGTGGTCGAGCTGCCCTTCATGGGAGATTCGGCAGAAGCCACCTCGGTGGCCTACCAGCGCATCTACGACAGGTCGCTTGCCAAGCTGGGAGAGCACAAAGGTCTGAAGGTGCTGGCGGTGTTCACCCATGGCCCGGGCATTGTCTACAACTCGAAGCGCCCGATCAATTCGCTGGCTGATATGCAGGGCCTGAAGTTCCGGGTCGGTGGCGGCATCGTCAACGAAGTCGGCAAAGCAATGGGCGTCAATGTCACGCTCAAGCCGGCGCCCGAATCCTACGAACTGATGTCCTCAGGCGTGATGGATGGCGTGTTTTTTCCGGCTGAGTCGATCGAGTCCTTCAAGCTCGAAAAACTTGTTCGCTACAAGACGACCTTCCCGGGCGGCCTCTACAACACGAGCTTCGCGTTTGTCATGAACGAGGGCACCTGGAACAAGATTGCCAAGGCCGACCAGGATGCGATCGCGAGGCTGTCGGGTGAGGCCGTCGCCCGTCAGTTCGGGCGTGGCTGGGATGCGGCCGACCGCCGCGGCAATGCCTTCATGCAATCGAGTGGTGTCGTGTCGACCTCGGCACCGAAGGCATTTGTCGATGAGGTCAAGGCCAAGACATCCGCTCTTGAAGCCAAGTGGATTTCTGATGCCAAGGCCAAAGGGCTGGCGAATCCCGAGCAGGTCATCAAGGACTATCGCGCCGAAATTGCGAAGCAGTAGTCAGCCTTGCGTCCGCTCCTCTGAACGATTGCCTCGCCCGCGTTCTGTTTCGCCGTGATCCGCGCACTTGAAAGGGCCCTTGGGTGGCTGGCTGCAGGCTGCCTTTTCGGCATGATGCTGTTGACCTTCGTTGACGTGCTCGGCCGCAAGCTATTCGATCACTCCTTGCCTGGCAGTCTCGAGATCACCGAGTTGCTCATGCTCGGGCTGATCTTCGCTGGCCTGCCCCTGACCTCGCTGCGCGGCGAGCATGTCATCTTCGATCTGCTTGACCATCTTCTGCCGCCAGGGCTGCAAGCCGTACAGGGCGCTGTCTCGAACCTGGTGTGCACGGCGCTGCTGGCCGGCGCATCCTGGCTGGTGTTTCTGCGGGCCGCGCGAACCGGCGTTGATGGTGATACCACCGCGCAGTTTCAGTGGCCGCTGGCGCCGTTTCAATATGCGGTTGGCGCGCTGCTCGCCCTGACCGCACTGATGCACCTGTTTCTGGCGGTTCGCCCGCCTGCGCAGCAGGCTGACGACCCCACCGCTGGCGCGGTCTGATCGGGATGGTGCTCTGAATGCTCGCTACGCTGCTCGGCTTCGCAGGCATGTTTGCGCTGATGACGCTGCGCGTGCCGATCGCCTTCAGCATGGGTGTGGTCGGGCTCGTCGGCATCGGTCTGGTGAGGTCGTGGCCGGCGGCTTTGGCGGCAAGCACCACCGAAATTCTTGATGTGGCCAAGTACACGCTGTCGGTCGTGCCGCTGTTCGTGCTGATGGGCAACTTCGTGACCCGCGCGGGCATGTCGCGTGAGCTGTATGCCGCGGCCTATTCCTTTATCGGGCATCGTCGCGGCGGGCTCGCCATGTCGACCATCGCAGCCTGCGCTGGCTTCGGTGCGATCTGCGGCTCGTCGATTGCCACCACCGCCACCATGGCGCGCGTGGCTATGCCCGAGATGCGCCGCTTCAACTATCGCGACTCGTTTGCCGCGGGGTCGATTGCCGCCGGTGGCACGCTCGGCATCCTGATTCCGCCCTCTGTGATCATGGTGCTCTACGCGATCATGACCGAGCAGAGCATCGGTGCGCTCTTTGCGGCTGGTGTCGTGCCTGGACTGCTCGCCACCGGTTTCTATATCGCCGCTGCTGCGATCGCCACGGCGCGCAATCCGCAGCTCGGACCACCCGGCGAGCGCTCGAGCTGGGCCCAGCGGCTGCAGGCAATGCGCAATATCTGGGGCGTGCTGGTGCTCTTTGGCATCGTGATGGGCGGCATGTATGGCGGCTGGTTCACGCCGACCGAGGCGGCCGGCATCGGTGCGATGGGTGGTTTTCTCTTCGCGCTGGCGCGCGGCACATTGACCGTGCCAGTGCTGATCGACATCCTGGTGCAGTCGGCGCGCACGAGCGCGATGCTCTTTACCATCCTGATCGGCGCGTCGATCTTCGCGAGCTTCGCAAATTTCACGACCATGCCCCAGGACCTCAAGGATTTCGTCGAGCAGTTCCAGATCAATCCGATTCTCGTGATCGTGGCGATCTGCGCGGTCTATGTGATTCTCGGCACCGCGATGGAAGAGCTCTCGATGATTCTGCTGACGGTGCCGATCTTCTTTCCGCTGGTCACCCATCTGGGCTTCGATCCGATCTGGTTCGGCATTCTGATCGTTTGTGTGGTCGAGATCGGCATGATCAGTCCGCCGGTCGGCATGAATGTCTTTGTCTTGCGAAGCGTGCTGCCCGATGTGCCGACCGGGCAGATCTGGAAAGGCGTCATGCCATTTCTGTATGCCGATATCCTGCGCCTGGCGGTGCTGGTGGCGTTTCCGGCGATCACGCTGTGGCTGCCGAAAGCGCTTGGTTTGACCTGATTTTGTTCTGAGCGCCTGTCAGGTGCTAATGGCCCTTGTTTGTTTGTTTTGTCTTGGTCGATCCGCTATATTCAAACGATTGATTGGGCCGATAGCTCAGCTGGGAGAGCGCCGCGTTCGCAATGCGGAGGTCGGGAGTTCGATCCTCCTTCGGTCCACCAATCACAGGGGCTCGGATAATTTCCGGGCCCTTTTCTTTTTTCGGTCGAACAAGCTCAGGAGCCCATCGGCGCTCAACGTCGATCTCATGTTCCCGATCGCGCCAGTGCCCATTGAACGCAGTGCTGGCATCTCATCAAAGGACCAGACCATGAAATTCGGCTACACCATTGTCTATGTGCCCGACGTGCTCGCATCGGTCGAGTTCTTTGAAAAGGCCTTTGGGTTGAGGCGGCGATTCGTTCACGAGTCGGGCGACTATGGCGAGCTGGATACCGGTGCGACACTGCTGGCGTTTGCGACCCATGAGCTTGGTTCATCCAATTTGCCAGGGGGCTATGTCAAGGCGAATCAGTCGGACACACCGCTTGGAATGGAAATTGCCCTGGTCACCGATAATGTTGCCGAGGCGCATGACAGGGCCATCGACGCGGGCGCGGTGTCCATCAAGGAGCCCTTGCTAAAACCTTGGGGGCAGATGGTTTCTTATGTCCGCTGTCCTGACGGAACGCTGGTTGAAATCTGCTCTCCGGTTGCAGGCTGAGACGCTCGACAAGCTGCCTCGCCCTTCCTGAGCGCTCAGGAAGCCCTCCGATAGGGCGAATCACCTTCAAGCCCGAGGTGTTCATCGGCACCAGAATCATCGATTGCTGCGGGCGCCGGATCGATGACTCAATCGTGGTGGCATCGCTCGAGGCCACCGCAGGCTCGGTCATCGCAAAGCACGAGCGGATCTCGCCATCGAGCAGCGGCCTTAGCCAGCGCTCCTGCTGTTCGGGTGCGCCATA
>Ga0136644_10004472_pt1 | contig 10328 bp, 7 predicted proteins | sample C_130820_EF_Meta_FD_94780 | JGI IMG/M metagenome (GOLD analysis project Ga0136644, IMG submission 94780) | Freshwater microbial communities from Lake Croche, Canada to study carbon cycling - C_130820_EF_MetaG (v2) (version 2) | ecosystem: Environmental > Aquatic > Freshwater > Lake | place: Lake...
ATACTTTTTAATAAATGTATCTGAATCTAGCGATTTAGGAGGCGCAAATGATACTACTTTGTTTTCCTTATTTAAAACAACGGATCTCAACAACCCATACGTAAGTATCAAATCAAAAGACAACAAACTCTTGTCATAACGAACTACCTTGTAATTTTCATTCATTGAATTTATATTTATATTTTTCCAATTCAAGTCATTTTTTCTAATATTTCCAAGTTTTTGATTAGTAATAATTTCGTGAAAATCAGGAATTTGTGTTAATGTATAAACAGGTTGGTTAGTTTTCATTATTTATCTATTATTCAAATAAATCTTTAAACTATATTTTTATATTTTTAAAAATAACGGAAATAAGTTTTGGTTATTTCACTCAATAAAATTTCTATTATAAATATAAGACAATGAGTTCCCTTGAAACAAAACCATCAATAGAAGAAAATCCTCCATTAGTTGTTTCGCATTCAGAAACACCGCTTAAACTTTCTACCCCGGAGGAAGCTGTTGAAGAAGCAAAAGTTGTTTCACTTCAGTTAGATGATATCATTAGAATTACAGATCCTGAAAATGAAGAATTAAACAACCACGAATTTGTCATCGATTACATTGACAAAGCAAAAATAAAATTAATAAACACAGAAACTCTGCAACCAATAGTACTCAGAATAAGTCCAGACGGAACATTAGGAAACGGAACTATAACGAGTATTTTAATAATTAGCAGAAATGAAAAAAAAGGATATGCTAGACAAAATGGTCTTTTACCCGAAACATGGATAAATATATATTTCGCAGATGATCCACCTGTCGTGATAAGTGGTGAAATTACTAATATTGAAGAAGATATGATTGAAATAAGATGCTATCCCGAAAATGATGTAATCTATTTAAACTTTGATTACAAAGGTCTACCTGAAGATATTCCAATTGAGAGAATTGAAATTCGCAATAAACCTTATGGTGCCGAAAAACATGGGGAACAATCCGAAGGTGAACTCGAACATGAAAAGGAACTTGAAGACCTGCAAACTGAAAATGAAAAAGTCTCTGCAGAAGAGTTGGAAATTTTACAAAATGTTCCTCTCGAAAATGTGAAAGATAACTTGCGGCAATTAATTCTTAAGGCAGATCAAATACAATTTGGCTCAGAAGATTTGGGACCAATTACACAATATGTAGATATCGATAAATCGCAACAACGTTTCAGTATTGAAATGCAGGCTAATGACCTACTAGATGAAATGCTTTCAACTATACCAAATATTCAAAGAACCACTAGCGTATTAAACAATATTCATGTTATGATTGAAAGATTTAAACAATTACGGCAAAAATTTTCAACATTTGACGCGAATTGCAATGTTACGGGGGGAATTATCAAAGAATCTACTTACAAACCACTTGTAAATGATTTAATTCAATTTAAAACATTATTATATTGGATTTTGCCTGTTGTTAAAAATATTAAAAAAGTATACGATTTACAAAGCACCATCGAAGATGAAGATTTTTCCGATATTGTCATGCTTAATACTTATCAAACCACGAAAGATATTAAACATTTAATTGAAAAATATCAATCAAACGACTCAGCGGATGAACAAAATAAATACGTTACATTAATTAAAGAAGTCAATCCATTTTTTACACCTTTTGAAGGATTAAATCCCGAGGAGTTGCATGACATAATATATGAAAAAGATGTTGAAACAAATATAAATGCAATTATTGACACTTTAGATAATTTTTATTCTTCTATTGTTGAAAAGGATAATATTAAATCACGTAGATTTGTAATTCAAAAGTATAATTTGGGTTTAAACAGGCTAAATGCTATTCAAGTCACAGGAAGTAAAATGATAACAGAAAAACTTCCGCTAACCCAACCCGATCAAATTTCTCTCAGATCAATTGTCGCTCTTCCCGAACCCGCAATACACTTTTCTAGGGTCAATTTACCTGGTACAAATATTTTAGAGAGATCCAATTTGAATGCAAAATTCTTAAATTATTGGGAACTTTTAAAGAAAAAAACAAGTGTTAGAATGATTGATGTTGATAATCTTGAGAATGAAATTGAATTTGACGCAGAGACATTTATTTCTGAAATAAAAAACTACACTTTATCATTAGATACTACAAACCCAAAAAGCGAAATAGCGACTTTATCAAAATTCGAAATTTATAAAAAATTTTTAGAAGCAATTATACCCAAAATCAAGGTGCTTTTCAGTCTTGTTAAAAAATATATTAATGGCAAACTATCTATTATAGATATAATTGGATATCTAGAACCATTTTTAATTTATAACGATGATTTGACATATCAACAATATAATACAATAAAATCTTTCCTAGATGAAAAAATTTCTCTCTTTAATAAAACACTAGTTGATAGAAGTCGCAACTTTGCATACATTAAAAGTATTAAAAGTGCAAGGGTTTTTAAACCATCCGCAACTGCAATTTATGGTGTTTTTTCTGGGAAAAACAATGAATTAACCGAAAAAGTTTTTACTAGCTATGATTACCACGGAACATCAAGTAGTTATCAATTGACAAATTCTGAATTATTAGAAAAAATTACTCTCAAAGACTCTGGAAGATTATATAATAGTGCAATTTCACTATCATCAATACCTCTTATGTTTCCTGATAATTTATCTAATATTTTTGATGCAGATAAGGAAAAAGTAGGAATAGAAAAAGAGGCGCTGGACAAGGATAAATGTACGAATTATGTAATCGCAAAACAATATCGTGACATGGAAGAAATTTTGCGCGACAATGGTAAAGAGATTTATTTTGATAAAAAGTACGATAAAACTAATTATAGCATTTTAGATCAATATGAGGGCGACATGGTAAAAATGGAGCCAGAAGATTTTGTTAATTTTTTAATAAAAAAACTAGAATCTTCACAAAAAATTTCTCAGCTTGATGCGGAATATCTCTCAGATACACTAATTAGTGGTGTTAAGCGCGTTAGAGAAGGCGATTATGCTATTCTTTACGATATTATAAATCAAGGTGAAGATGGTTTTCAATATTATGTAAGAAAAAATAATACATGGATTTTAGATGATAAAGTTGCCAAGGATTCTTTTGCGAATGATGGTAGTTTGCTATGTAATATTCAAAGTGAATGTATAGATGTTCAAAAAAACATATCAAGCAAATGCGAATCAACCGCTGTTAATGAAAAAAATTTAGTAGAATCGTCATTAACGCAAATTATGAATTCATTTGATAAAAAATATTATTTATCAAAGAAAGAATTGGAAACTCAAATCATGCAAGAGTTTGATTATTATTTGAATACTTTTGATAAAATAAATGAAATAGAATTCCGAAGAAAATTTCAATATAATAATAAACAATTCTCTCTAGGAATAAGTGGAAATACAGAAGATGCAAAAGACATTCTAGTTTCGCCTTTTCAAAAGTTACTGGATACTATCTCAGGGCAGTTTGATTTTGTTAAAAAACAATCTGATATTGTCCGATTCGGAAACATGTTTACGAGAGAAGCTATAACAGATTTTACCGGAAATGAAGATGAAAATCCTCATTGGCGCTACTGCGTTAAAACTGGGATTGAGTTATTACCAACGTTTCGTTTTACGTTGGCAAATGCCTTCCAAATTGGGTATGAAACGTATAAGGAAACACTAGAAGAATTAAAACAAACAAATGGTAAATTAAGTGATGATGCTGATGCATGGATTGATAAATATACAGGGAGAGAAATGTGCAAAATTGATTTAGATGTTGAAGAAGGTTATGATGACGGATATAAAATTAGCAGTCGCGCTATTATGGAGCAAGATATAAGTGATTCTATTATAAGTGCTTCCAAAAACAAATTTAAAAATGAAACCCACGAAGTTAAAATGATTAACAATATCATATCTCATATGGCCGCATCTATGAGTATTAATATAGAAGATCAGAGAGAATTTATACTTAAATACGCAACTACGGCACTTTTATCAACTTTGCCTACAAAAGAGCAGTATAAAATAGAAATGCAAAAAATGGCAAAACATCAAAAAACGCCACCTAGTTATGAAAACGTTTATAATTCCGTCATTTTATATACAACGTTGGGTCTATTCTTGATTGCAATTCAAGTTAGCATACCTTCAATAAAAACCAAAAAAACTTTTCCAGGCTGTGTGCGCTCATTTACGGGGTTTCCGATTGAAGGCGCAGGTGATGATTCGTCTGTTATGTATTTAGCCTGTATAGCATACAAGATTAGAACTGATGCAGATCCTTGGAGCGCTTTAATGAGAAAAAAACATGAATTTATTGCAGATAAGATAAAGGACGTAATTTCTAAGGTTTTATTGAATCTCCCAGGAATAACAAGAAAATTTGACGAGAAAATGGAATATTTATTAACAAATCCAGAATTAGAAAGTGTACCCAAAGAACACGACATATCAAATTGGTATCAATTCCTACCGCCGCTTGTTCCATTTAAAATTAAAGGTCTGGCTAATATTTCTACTGAATTTAAAAGCAAGCTCTTTAAAGATTTGAAGATTGGTGCCTCCGCCCAAAGAGACGATATTATGATTGTTGAATCAAAGATTATATTGTTTTCTCTAGCTATTCAAGAAAAAATACAGCACGTTATTAGTCACAAAAAATTATTACTAGCGAATGCTTCAAATGAACCCTTTGTTGAGAATTCCTGCTGTAATGAAAACTCTTCTATAACTACTATCGACTATTTTATAAAAGCAAATGGAAATATAGCTAGTTATAATACAATCGTCGAAGAATTAGCAAATATTCTTGAAGATATTAAATTTATTACAAAAGCACCGCTATTTTTTAGTATGGAAAATACAAAAAATGTTTACCCTGTATTACCAAATCAAGAATTTAATGAAGATACTATTTATCGCGCTTTTATTATATTTTGCAAGTTTACTTCACTCGTTCCAATTACAGAGGATCTAATTGCTCTATGCACAAATAAACCCGAATACATTTACCCGAATGATTCATTTTCAGAAATAATTGCCAAACTTAAGAGAGATGGTCGTGTTTATACAAATGATTCTTTTCTAAGGCTGCTTCAAATTATAAATAGGAAAAATATTATTAATATTGATATAGATCCACGCATTACAACATCTGTTCAAAAAATAACACAATTACTTGAAAGTTATAAAGATCAGAATGAAGAGCTAGTTAATATCGAATTACAAAAACATATTGATTTAACATTAGATACGTTTGATATCGCGGTTACTAAAGATACTGAAGAAATGCGAGATCTTAAAAATTATCTTGCAAAAACAAATGAAGCAATGAAGATTGAAATTACTGAATTTATTAAAACAAATAACTCATTAGCAGGGAAAAAACAAAAGTATATTAATACTCTTTTACAAGATATTTTTACTTGGAATGATTCTCCAGAAAATACAAGAACGATATCAGATAGTAAAACTTATAACTCGATTCAGTTTATAAAATCATATATGCATGATTTTTTCAAAACATTTCCAAATATTATTTTAAACAAAGTTGATTACGACAAGGTTCAAATACAAACATATTGGGGTTTATCTCAAAATCACGTAAAAGATATCAAAAAAATAATTAAAGACTACTATCAGCGTTTACGACCATTTTACAGCGAAAATATTCTCTCTAATCTACTTAGCACAATACAGATAAATGCAACAAACTTGATGCGATTGGTCGACGAAACACCATATTATAGTTCTATTAAATATAAAGAACGCACAACACATTCAATTTTTGACAAAGATACGAGTGATTTAATTTTTGAACAATATTTTTTATTACTTTTTCTAGAATACAAAAAACTTACTGATAATGAAGATATGGTATTTTATACGAGAGATGAGGGTATTTCAAGTATTGATGGTGTATTTTCTGTAGAAGATTTAGAAGAAAAAGAATTAAAGCTTGATATCGTAGAAGTAGGATTTTCTGATGAAATAACTTTACAAGGTAACAAAAAGGAATTAAAAACAAAAGTTGCGAATCTTCTTTTAACATATTTAAACATCATGAATGATCATAAAGATATTATCGATCGTTCGTATGATGATATCATGGATAAAGTATTTAAAATAGCTGAACGAGAAAAAGATACATTTACCGATCGGTTGAAAGCAATGACGGAAGAAGAGAGAGATGCAGATACAATTTTGAAAATTAATAAAATTGGAGTCTGGAGCAAAGGTTTACAAAAAGGCTTAACAACTTATACAAAAGAAACATACGATGAAGAGAGAGACGTTATGGATAAAATTACTGAAATTGAACGTGAATTGAGAAGAAACAAGAATGTAACAGATGAAAACATGGAACAATACTTGGAGGATTATTTAGAAGAAATGGATGCAGAAGCCACCGATGAGGCGGAAGCGTATGATATGTCTAAAATGACAGAAGATTATGATGATGGCAATTTTGAAAGTGATGAAGTTGATGATTATGAGGAACACTATTAAGACAAATTCGACAACTCTTCAACAACTTTAGAAAAGTTGTATTTTGCAATACTTTTTAAAAAGTATTATAATATAATAAATAATCAATGACCAAAACTTATATTAGGGAACATGCGACTCTTTTTGCTATTCTATTATTTTTGATCATTTTTGGATTTATTCAAATCATGAAACCGAAGTTTTTGTACAATATAGATGGTAGCATTAGAGAATTCGGCGTCGGTTATAAAAATAAAACAATATTGCCTGTTTGGCTACTTTCCATTGTTTTAGGAATACTTTGTTATGTGGCGATTTTAGGATATTGTAGTTTCTAAAAAATAGGATTTTGATTTTTTCGTTGTTATATATATAAGATGGTGATGACTCGCAGTAAATCCGCGCATGCGCGCACAAGAAAGCAAATTTACAGGGCACGCGTTAAAAAATCCCACTGCCGTGGCAGGAAATCAAACAGATGCTACAAGAAAAGTGGTTGCAAAAACACTAAATCTGGAAAAAGACGCTCTTATTGCCGTAAGCGAATGAATAGAAGTGCTTAAATAATTTTCATATAATTTTCATATAAATTAAATCAAAATAAATTATATGAAAAATGCAAACAATTATAATTTTTTCTTATTTTTAATTTTTAATTGTGTAGACGCCTTGTCCGCGGGCTTTTTCTTTATTTGTTATTTCTTGATCAGCTAAGAATTTTTTATAATTAGCTTCCATGGTTGCACTATCTTTTATGCATGGTCTTGAAACTATATTGTACTGAACAATAGAAATGATCAATATCGCCGCATAAACGTACCAAAATGCCTCTCCAATATTATCTCTCGTAATTACAACTTCTAATAATTTTGTTTCAGCTTCTTTTAATAATTCAGAATTATTTTGATACTGCGGTTTCATTAATGGTTTCAACATTTCCATATATTGCAAAAAATTACTAGGCACTATTTGATTAATTAAAATTGACATGTTACCGCACAATTTTATTATAGCATCAGCAGCATCCTGCAAAGCCTGTTTTTTGCTTCCACCTACTTTGGTTCGATCAAGTTCAAGGTTAGGGAATGTGTCTGAGACTTCACTAGAAGATGCCGCGGGTACACCACTTGCACTTGTATTTGCATTCACGACTGCATCTACGTTGTCAATTTTATTGTAAACATTTGTATCCATAAGTAATTCAGTTAAGGCATCATTCGCGGATTTAGATACATAAAAATATCCAATCACATCGGAAAAAGCACCTTTAAATCCAGGAAAAACAATCAATATTATCATAACAACTCCAAAAATTAAAACCCAAGGTAAAAATGTCATAAGTCCTGCCAAACCTATATTTTGACTAACACTTCCTCCACATTTATTTATAATGACGCCAGCATTTATACCAAACTGAATTATTATAATTAATAAAAAATATATAGCTAAATTAAAATAGAGGGATTTATTATATTTTTTATAGGAATCAGCATTTGTCAATATTTCAATCGTTAGCTTTGGTTTCAATGCAAGATAATATAATATTGTAATTAAAATAAAAGAAACTATATTTAAAAAAGTATTACCCATATAGATATTGGGTATAATTTATTTTGATATTATAAAAGTAATTATTAATATACCAAGGATGTATGCAGATAATATTTCTAAACCGGCACTAATTGAACCAGGAATAAAATATTTTCTTAATGAAACTCTTAAACAATGCAGAGCATTCAGAGATAATTACAATAATTTGATGTTCAATATAGCCCTATTTATTTCATTTATATTTATTTTAGGAGCAATTCTACTTTATAAATACAAAGGGAAACCAACACCGGTAGAAAAAGATATGAAGGATAGAATGAAACAACAATACATATTATCAAAAATTAAAAACTTCCAAGATGCTAAACGTTTAGCACACCAAGAACTTATAACTGGATTACCCGGATGGGACAATGAACATGGTGTTTTTTATAAAGTATAAAACCAAACGTTTTCTTTTATTTATTTATATAAATACTGACAATATGGAAAGTGAAAGAGAATATGAAAAAGCAAAAGAAGCAGAAAAAAGGCAAAAATTTTTAGAGGGTTTAAATACTTACTATAAACTTAAAAATGAATATGAAGAAACCAATTTGGCTATTCGAAAAAAAATAATACGAAATGAAGCTCTAAGCTGGAAAGAAAAACGCAGTGAATACAAAAAACTAAAACCTAAATGTATTAATTGTAAAAGACCTGTTGGGACCATTTTTTCTAATTCATATAATCCAGAAGAAAATGGCCGTAAATTATTGGCAGTTTGTGGCGACCGAGCTGACCCATGCCCTCTAAACATTATTATTAACTTAGGTGATACTACTACTTATATTAATGATAGTTATGAATTAGAAAAAGAAATTACAAATCTAAAGAATCGAATTATAAAAGAAAAAAACGATCTCATTTTTGGTTATATTTCCTCGGAAGATGCGGTCCGAAGTTTCGAAGAAATTAAAGATGAACTTAATTTAACTATAAGTAGTTACGAACTCACATTAGAAAATTTTATTTCCATTGTTGATAATAAAATCAAAAATGATACCATCACAAAAGACAAAATCGCCATGTATGAAGATATTCAAACTATTAAAGATTTGATTGGCCAATACGACAGAAATAATAATGCCAATTTAGTTCGCGATGCTATTGAAATATATATTGACAAATTAGTACCTAGAATTATAAAAATTAACGGACTCGAATTTCCTTATAGAGAAGTTATTTATGATCCAGATGATAACACATACCATTTTATTCAAAAACGATATACTATAGATGACATTGAAACCAATTTTTCAAAGCACGATGTGGGTGTTGAGCTTTTACAAATGGGATTAAAAACAAATAAATCTAACAAAACAAAATCAAACACAAAAATTGTGAAAAAACCCGAGAATTTTAATAGAATTAAAATGGATTTAGGTACTCCAAAACCGGAAGTTAAACAAAAACTGGTTATTGAATCTGATGATGAATCACAAACCGGAGGCAGAGAAGAGGAAGATGAAGACGAAGACGAAGACGAAGACGAAGACGAAGATATTCCTACAGGTGTACCAAAAGAACTCGATACTACTTTTTAAGATAGCAATGGAAAAACACAATTATTCAAACCTATCAAGACATGCGATATGGAAAAAATACGCATTTGAAAGATGCAAGAAAGAAGAATTATTTAGAAATTGTCGAGATTCTTAGAAATAAATGTGGACAATGAAAAGGACAAAGAGAAGACGGAAAGTTAAATATTATCATAATTAAATATTTAATATTATCATAATATAATTATACCATGTTTTTTGATAAAATATCTTTTAGTACTTTTTTGATAAGTCTAGCAATCGGTTTATTTTTTGTCTATATTTATGGAACTGATATGAAAACAATTTATGTGTATCCGACTCCAGAAAATGTACACCAGATCTTGTACAAGGATAAAGCCGATAATTGTTTTACATTTGAAGCCAGTGAAATAAAGTGCCCAACAGATCAAACAAAAATAAAAACAATGCCTGTTCAAGCATAAAATTATGAAGTTATCATTTCATATTTTATAATATTTCATAATATTAAAGAGAAAATATGTATTTGGCAAAATTTTTTCATTCTGAAACTGGTAAACATATGTTATCCATAATACTAGGTCTCGGTATTGCTTCACTCTTTAGAACCATTTGCAAGGATAAAAATTGTATTATTTTTAAGGCGCCACCACTTGAAGACTTAAAGGACAAGATTTACAAATACAATGATAAATGTTATAAATATACCCCTGTTCCCACAAAATGC
>Ga0136644_10004473_pt1 | contig 10327 bp, 7 predicted proteins | sample C_130820_EF_Meta_FD_94780 | JGI IMG/M metagenome (GOLD analysis project Ga0136644, IMG submission 94780) | Freshwater microbial communities from Lake Croche, Canada to study carbon cycling - C_130820_EF_MetaG (v2) (version 2) | ecosystem: Environmental > Aquatic > Freshwater > Lake | place: Lake...
GGCGATCTAAAAAGTGGATAAAATGTAGGAACGTCACTGAAAGCGCTTTCGATCACCGAAGAGGAGTCATTGCAGATTCCCACAAAACCATAACCATCTGCAGGATAATCTTCGGCATAGAGCTTAGCCTCCTGACGAACCCGACGAAGATAGGCCTCAGCATTATAGGTTGCCTGTCGAATCTGAGTTTTATTTTTCAATGTATCATCCGTCATTTGATACTTGCTTCTAAAACCATTCCACTGAGGGCGTTCTTCATCAAACTTCGGGAAAAATCCAACTCCGCTGATTCCAAGAAAAAAGTTTACTCGTGCATTAATCTCAGGACCGGTGATTTGCCATACGAATTGAGAGTGAGGGGAGGGGAAAATCAACTCTTCATTTTTTTTGTCGAACACTTGGGTTTTAAACCAAACGGGCCAACGGATATATTTCTCGCCAGAAGTGAAAGAAAGAAAGTTAGCAAAGCTCCTCTCGTCGCGTACCTCCACGTGGTGATTTGTCTTCCATAGGGCGTCAAGAAATTCATCTAAACTACTGGCCGAAATGTTTTTTCCTTTTGAGCCAGGAATCTTAAGCTTGTAGACATTTTGTTCGGCAAGCCTATTCATCACTGCGGCCAAAGCATTATTTTGCGCAACCATTTTCAAAGAAACGGAGCTAGAAACAAAATGGCCATAACGAATATGTGGCGTTTCCTCTGAAATCGGGGAAGGCTCAGGGCGTTCATTCGACTCAAAACTTTTAACTACTTCTCGCCACTGCTCAGCAAGTTCAACTTCATCCCCATTTCCTGAACGCCTATCCATCTTACCCGCTGCCATAGAAAGTAGTTTTCGATAGTCATTTAATTTAAAAACGGGCGGCAGAGTTGGAAACCTTGAAAAAGGACCCTCTTTCTTCTGGTCTAAATAGGCCACAATTTTTTTTATCAAGTACAAAGACGATTCATTTTCATTGAGGCGAAACTTTAAAAATCTTTCCAGCTTTTCAGAGAAAAAAGCTAACTCCTCTGAACTCATTTGATTAACAAACTGGCCGACGGTGATCTCTTTTCTTCCACAGCTTGAGAGACAAGATACAAACCACTTCTGCTGGTCTTTTGTGGGAATTAAAAGATAGTCTCCTGCTTTTTTGAGATTGATCTCGTACACAAGAGTTCCATCACCTTGAGTTGATGTGGGATAAATGGAATCTAGAGGTTCTTGGTGATCATGAGAATAAATAAATCGAATATCAATAACAGATGACGTTTCAGAGTCTTCGGTTAAATTATTTGAAGTGACTAAAACTTTAAGCTTTGTGTTCCCAAAGGAGTGGTAACGGTATTGTAACTGTTGGGTCTCCGGGAAATTTTTTAGGAATAATGGCAAATTAAAGTCGAGCGGAAACTCTAAAGACTTTATGGAGTCTTCCCCCCACAATTCACCTGAGGTCAAAACGAAGGCAAGCAGCAAAGAAACAAAAGTCTTAAAGTTAATGGGGACAATCACTATTGAACTCCTAAAAGCCAGCGCAATTTAGGGCTTTTAACGCAAAGAGTCAATAGGGTTGGCGCTCGATTTTCTACTTAAAATTCAGAGCTCACCAAAGTCAACGCCCTCTACGGGGTTGTCATCATAAGTAATTGATTTTATTTGCTTTATAAAACTAGCAAACTCGGCGACAAGCCCTTCGGCAGCGAACTCGAGTGACGCAACAACGTCTCGCTCTAGCACACCGACGTACTGGGCGCACACATCGACGGGCGCAAGGTCTGACACATCGACGAGCAACTGGAGCACAACCGTGGCTTCCACCACTAGCGTTTGCCGTGCTTGGAACCAAAGAACCTAAAGCCAAAGTTAATAACAAAAAGGCTTGTAACGAATATTTTCTTAAACCGACCATACTACTCTACCCCTCAGGTATAAAATTTATCTTAAGTGAGATGGGGATAAGAAACCCCACACCTCAAATCCGAGCGGAGTTAGAGCAAAGGGTGTACCACTCTGGGTTTAAGTTCTAAACAATGGGGCGACCGCCTGACAGACAGGAAGTTGTTAGACAGACCAAAGACTTAGGGACAAAAATTGTCTCTTCTAAAAGGTGCCAGTCGACTTTTCACACCTGGGGTTAGAAGAATGATTAGCTGAGTGAAACAAGGTGTGAAAAGTCGACTGGCACCTCTTCACTCTGAGTGAAACAAGGTGTGAAAAGTCGACTGGCACCTCTTCACTCTAGACCACATTGAAGAATAAACTCTAAGTCAGAGTTGGCTAGCTCGATCTCTTTAGACCTAAGATCCTCTTCCATATGCTTAGCCTGGGTGGTACCGGTAAGAGGGATCATTCCCATTTGTCGTGCAAAAGCAAAAATCACTTGAGCCGGAGTGCAATTAAAACTTTTTGCCATCTTAATGACCTCGGGGAACTCCATTACAAAAGGGTTTGCAGTAAGTAGCGAAAAACCTTGGTACATGATCTGATGAGTTTCACAGATTTTTCTCACATGAAAATCCCAACCCGTTTGCGCGAAACAACGGTTCTGGACAACTTTAGGTTTAATAGTCGCTTTTTCCAGCAGCTCCGCCAATTGCAGATGATTTACGTTACTCACACCGATACTTTTGGTTTTTCCACGCTCATAAACTTTCTCAATGGCCGACCAAACTTCCCAATCCTCTTCACCGAGGCCAGGATAGTTATAAGGTCCATGAAGAAGATAGGAGTCGACGTAATCGGTCTGTAAATGCTTAAGAGAACTCTCAATCGACTGCTCCACTTGAACCGATATCTTGGCGTTTTTTTCGTAAGGCAATCGATGGTCCTGCCCATCTACCGAAGTAAATTTGGTCTGAATATAAAAATTATCTCTTTGAAACCCCTTCTTGAGATGCTGGGCTAAAGCTTCCCCTACTAAGGGTTCGGTATAGTGCTTAAGCTGATTGGCCGTATCGATAGCGATAAATCCCTTAGACAAAGCTAGAGATACAAGCTCCTGGGTTCGTTCTTTTTTCCAAGCCGTGCCGTAGATCATCGAAAAGTTCATGCTGTTTCCTTTTTTTCCGAACGTGCAAAAATTAAATAAGCGCACGGAACTACATAAAGAGTCAATATAGTGGATACGATTACCCCACCAATAACAGCTACAGCCATAGGGATCCTACTCTCTGCTCCTGGCCCAATGGCAAACGCCGGAGGAAGAGCTCCCACTATAGTCGCGATAGAGGTCATCATGATGGGTCTTAACCTAATCGGACAGGCTTTAAGGAGTGATTGAAAAACAGGAATCTTTTCCTGCTCTCTTGTGTGATTGGTAAAGTCCACTAAAAGAATAGAATTCTTTTTGACGATCCCCATAAGAAGAATGAGACCAATCATGCTGTACATATTGAGAGATTGGTTTGCAATATCAAGTCCGATAAAAGCTCCCGAGACACTAAAGGGAAGAGCGAGAAGAACCGTGAAAGGATCGATGAAACTGTTAAATTGTGAGGCAAGAACCATGTAGGCCACGATAAGACCAAGCACCAAGGCGAAAATTAGGCTTTGAAAAGTTTCTTTAAAGCTTTCAGAACTTCCACTCAAGGCCATGCGATAACCCACCGGTAATATCTGTTTGGAAATTCGAGTGGCTTCTTCAAGCGCCTGTTGTTGAGACTTTCCTTTCACCATATTTCCAAAAATACTTATGGCCCGTTCCCGATCCTCCCTACTGATAGTCAATAGACTTGGCTTTTCTTCGACTCGAACCACATCTAGCAGCGGAATAATTTGACCGCGGTTATTTCTGACATGAAGAGTCTTAAGTTTGTCCATACGACTCAAATTATTCTCTGTGAGTTTCACCCTGATATCGTACCTATGACCATCTTTTGGAAATTGCCCTGCGATCTGGCCCCCGATGAGCGCATTCACTGTCGCACCGATCGTTTGAATACTCACTCCACGGGCTGCGGCTCGAACACGGTCGGGAACCAACTGAATTTCAGGCATCCCGACTTGATAATCGGAATCCACATCGGTCACAAGGCCGCTTTTCTCTAGTTCAGTCTCAATTTTCCTAGCATACTCTCCAAGTTTGTCCCAATCGGGCCCTCGGATAGTAAATTCTAATGGATAACCGCTCGAAGCTGTAAACCCGCGCATTGAAAGGTCCATGATAGTGGCTTTGACATCAGGAATTTTATTAAAAGCGGTACGACAAATATTCATTAGATCTTGTTGTGAAGCTTCATGGCCTAAGGACGAATCGACACCTCTTTTCCCTTTGGGTTTCATCGTGATAAAAGCAATGCCTGCATTGACCTCTCCACCTCCGAAACCGCCTACTGCCACATAATATCTTTCCACATCCGCACGAGCGGCCAAAAACTTTTCAATCTCTTTAAACTTGTTATCGGTGAAATCAATCGTTGATCCGATGGGAGTTTGAACTCTAACCAAAAACCGGCTTTGGTCCTCTGCGGGGACAAACTCTTTATTCAATCTTGAGACGATGAGCATGCTAAAAAGAAAGAAAATAAGAGATCCCGTAATCACTTTCCATTTATGAATCAGAGAGATCTCTAAACTTCTGCGATATCCCCGACTCAAAAGAGATATTGTGTGCTCGATAAAATGGCCAATACGGGTCGTTCGCTCGCCCACATCAACAAACTTAGAACATCTCATGGGAGTCAGGGTCAACGCTTCGAGGAGAGAAAGCAAAACTGCTGCTGTCATCGTCACACCAAACTGAAAGAAAAACTTCCCTACAATCCCTTTCATAAAAGCTACAGGCAGAAAGATAGCAACAATAGCAATGGTTGCGGCTAGGGCTGCGAAAGTAATCTCTTTGGAACCTACAAGTGCGGAATCGAAACGGGATTTTCCCATCTCGCGATGGCGAATGATATTTTCCAAGACCATGATCGCATCATCAACGACGATTCCAATCGCAAGACTTAATCCCAAGAGAGTAAATGTATTTAGGGTGAATCCAGCAAAGGATAAAATAATAAAGGTTCCAACAATAGATGTTGGAATTGAAAGCAGTACGTTGAAAGTGGAAGACCAAGAACCTAAAAATAGCCAACAGACTAGAGCTGTCAAAAGTGCAGACATTAATAGAGTGAAATTTAGCTCTCCGACTGAATCTTCAATGAAACTGGTACTATCAAAGTTGATTCCAAGTTCCATTCCAGGAGGAAGACTCTTTGATAGCTCTTTGATTTTTTTTCTAACCCCCTTGGCTACGGCTACAGCATTTGAACCCCTTTGCTTTCGAATCCCTAAACCTACCGCTTGCTTTCCATTGGCACGACTCAATCGACGAACATCGGCCAAACCCTCTTCAATTCGGGCCACTCTATTTAATGGAATGGGGGTAAAGTTCGGAACTCCTCCTCGAGTGTTAATGGCTATATTTCCAAAATCTTCGGGAGTACGTGCTTCCCCCATTGTGCGAACATTGTATTCCTTATTTTGATCGTCAATCCAACCCGCTGGAGGCTCCGAGTGTTCATTCTGAATCGTAGCAATGACATCTGAGACTGTGAGTTGATACTTCGAAAGCGCTTCGCCCGAAACCCAAACGCGAAGGTTGGGCTCTAGATAGCCCCCGAGATTGATATCTCCGACATCGGGGGTAGTTGCGAATTGATTCTGAAGATGGTCTCGAACATAAACCATCAAATCTTTCAGAGAATATTTATCACTCTCCAATGTGAGCCACATAATGGGCTGATCTTCGGGATTAGTTTTAGTGATAATCGCTGGATCCAATGTCTTAGGGAGTTTTCTAGCCGCTTCAGCTATTTTGGCTTGAACATCTTGAAGTGCCAAATCAATATTTCTATCGAGATCCAGTTCAACAGTGACATTAGCACTCCCATTTCGTGACGTCGAACTCACTTTGCGAACTCCCTGGATTGCCATCACCGAGTTTTCCACAACATCTACAACATCGGTCTCCATCACTTCGGGAGCCGCGCCCAAATAACTTAATGAAATATTAATGACCGGAAAATCGACGTCAGGTAACTGGCTAATTCCCATTCGCATGAAAGAGATGCCACCAAAAACGATGAGAGCTGCCATTAACATCCAAGCGAAAACCGGTCTTTTGATTGAAATTTCTGAGAGAGACATAGATAGGTGCCCTTTACGACTGTAACCGATCCGTTGACACCAGTTCAGTTCAGCGCCTTTTAAGTGTTAACCAGAATAACTTTCCCAAAGTTCTTTCTTTCTTCGATATATTGATGCGCTAATGCAGCCTCATGGAAAGAAAATTCTTTGTCTACGGTTATGTTTAATTTTCCTTCTCGATAGAAACGTAAAATTTCTTCCATCCAAATCCGAAGTTCCGAAAATGATTTTTTCCATAATGTGGCCAAATTAAATCCCGATACTGAAATATTGTCTTGAGCTAGGCGAAAAAGATCAGCCGAATACCAAACTCCGGTTCCATCAGACGAAAATGCCGGTTTTCCAGTTGCGATCTCATCTAAACAGCTCGAAAATCCGAAAGCGATTAACTTTCCGAAGGGAGCTAATAATTCTATCCCCTGCCCCCAGCTTTCCCCCCCTCTGGAGTCAAAGATAATATCGAAACCTCTTCTCTGTGCTAGTTTATGGAGCTCTTGATCCAGCTTTGGGCTTCGAGCGTCAATCAAATCGCTAAATCCTAGCTCTCGAAGTTTTGCATGCTTTGACTCCGACGCAACGCCCACAGCATGTGCGCCAATGATTCGACACAGATCCCAAAGTGCTAATCCAACTCCCCCGGCTGCAGAATAAATAAGAACTCGATCCTTTGCCTTAATTCGGGCCATCCTCATGGCCGTTCCGAAAGCGGTGAGATAATTCACAGACAAAGCTGCCCCTTCGGAAAAACTCATTCCGTCGGGAAGAATAAATACCTGCTCGCTAGGAACGCAGACTTGAGTGGAATATCCCCCAAAAAAAACGGGGGCTAAAACTCTCTGTCCTTTCGAAAATCCTGAAACTTGCGCCCCTAATCCCTCAATCACACCACTGACTTCATAACCCACCACAACCGGTGGATTTGGCGCTTCAGGGTATCGTCCTCTCCTCGCCAGGACATCTGAAAAATTGACGCCTGATGCCCTGACAGAGATCAAAACTTCATGAGATTTCGGAGTCGGATCCGAAGCTTCTTTCACTGCCAGAACCTCGGGTGCACCTTTTCTTGTAATCCAAATTTGTTTCATAATTTTTTTAGCGAATGAGTAGGCCCGTATTATAATTCAATTTCTCTGTAAGGATAAAATAAATTAAACAGGACCTTGAATGAAGCTGTTAAATCCCATCGCAATCATTGGAGCTGGCTGTGTTTTACCTGGTTCAGGAAATGTAGAAGACTTTTGGAGAGTGCTAATTTCGGGAAATCAGCAGTTTAGAAATCTAAATCAAGAGCGATGGCCTCTGTCTATTTTCTTTTCACCAAATTCAAAAGAACCTCACACAACTTATTCTGCCCAGGGCGCTTATGTAGATGACTCCCTATTCCTGGGGGACCGCACCTTCATATTTGGAGGGGTAATACAATATTCCTATTGAAAAAAGCATTAAATAGCCGGCCGTTACCGCAACAAAAAGTGAGAGAGGCATAGCAAGCGTAGTATACTGATCATTGATGGTTTGCCCCTCTATGAATTGAATAGATTGGGTTCTGCTCAAACTAACGATTACGATAGTGAGAGTAATTAAAAAAATTAAATTGAGATCTTTTTTGACTTTTTTACTTTTTAAAATTCGATCAATAAAAGCAAACCCTAAAAAAACTGAAACAATCCAGGGAAGGAAAGACCAACCGATATTGGAGCTCCCAAAAATAATTTCCAAAAAATAGGCTTTTAAAGAATTTACCCAGCCTGATTGGATCATCTGATAGATTTTAGAGGGCGGATTAACAATAAAATATTGTCTGGTTGTTTCTCCAAACAGCGAGAAGATAAAAAACAAAAGAGCCCACCCCCACATTTTCGAAGTCGAGCTAAAAGACAACAACAGAGAAATAACAAGAAATGAACCACCGATAAAATGAAGTGGATTGTAGAAAAGAAAAAGATTGTTTCGATTTATCATCAATGAGAATAAGAATCCAAAACCAGCCAAAACAATTCCCCACTTAAAAGAATAGGCTCTAAGCCCCTTTCTTGCTTGATCGGGAGCTAATGTATCGTCCGATTGTAATCTTAAAGAGGAGCCGGCGATGGCAGGAATCCAAATGTTAAAAAAACAAAAAAAGTGTAAAACGTTAGCTAGTTTAAAACACCAATAATTTTTGTATAGAATCAGATCATCCGGGGTAACCATACAACCCCAAGCATGAATAAATATCATTGCAATGATAGCGAACGCTTTCAAAATCTCGAGTGCAGGCCAACGATTTTTACTGATTAACATATCTTCCTCAAATTATATTATGCACCAAAGAGTTCTTCAAAACTCTTTACACTCCCCCCGAACAAAATGACTTTTCGAGTCGCAAAGCCGCTCAGTAACAACTGTTAATGTGCATCTTTTATTGTTTTTAAATTATTTTGTCGTAACCTAAATAGAGAGCCTTACAAAACTACCCCTAACCCAACCCCTCAAGGAGAGATTTTATGAATTTAAGACCCTCGATAGCTCGCGTCTTAACAATAATTGGAACGCTGAGTCTTACAGCCCAAGCGTCTATACCCTTTGAAATTCAAAAACTAGTTCCGGGCCGAGTCGATATTGACAGCCCGGAGTATCAGTATTCAAAAGCCGAGCTGGAACAGCTGATTAAAGATTGCGGTCCCGGAATCGTGGCAGGTGCCGTCGACACCCGCGGTGATGCCCTAGAGAACCAATGTTCTTTTCAAATCGAATTAGATGACCTGTTCTTCGAAGGACCCGAAACCAAAACCGGTTATATCCAACAAAAGGGATGGGCTTATCAGGATGGCGTTGAGTGGTTTATGCCCAACGTAAAAGATGTACCCGAAAAATTTGATCTCAGAGATCAAATGAAAAATGGAATTCCCGAAATCAAAAAACAGCAATGTAGCGATTGCTGGGCATGGTCGACTCATCATGGTCTAGAAATAGCCAGAGCTGTCCATGATCAAAAAGTGGTGGATCATTCAATTCAGACAGTTCTCTCTTGTTCAAGAGCCGGTTCGTGTAGTGGTGGCTACATGAGAGCGGTCGACTTTCTTCTTCATGGGCTTCCTGAAGAAGCAGTTTTTCCCTATGCTGCTTACGACAAAAGCTGCAAGTTCAATTCGACAGATATCTCTACAGGATGGGAACCTAAAATGTTATCCACTCCATATGTCGGGGACTCTAAAAGATATTCTTTAGCAAAACTCACTAAGGACGGGAGTTATCGTGAGGGGGTAAAGGTCAGAGAAATGATGTCTGCTATGACTAGCTCGAATAGTCCCTTGGTTGTTACAGTAGCTGCCTACTCCATCTCGGGAAATGGTATCTACAACTCCTGCAGTGCTATCAACTCCGGGGGCAATCACATGGTAGCTGTCGTAGGTTGGGACAGTGAAAACGGAAAAAGAAACGCCCACGTCTGGAATTCCTGGGGAAAAAGTCACGGAGAAAACGGCGTTTCTAGAATCCAATGGGAATGCGGTGAAGGAAAACTTAACCGTGGCTTAGGGGTGAGCGCAAAAGTAGTTCAATACAAACCGGCTTGTGTGCCTCCAAAAGCCGGACAAAAATACCTTCACGAGATCAAAAAAGGAGAGTCGGTACAGATTGGGGTAGAATCTAAATCTGGAATCAGATGCCGCTGGACTCCAGCTGCTGGACTAAGCGATCCGAGTAGCTGCAGCCCAATAGCCCAACCCACTCAATCGACTGAATACCACTTAACAACAATTAATCAGTGTGGAAGAGTATCAAGTATGACATTGGTCGACTTGGGAAATTACAGCAAAACTGGAAAACAAAAAATTCTGACACCTCATGGAGAAATCATAATTCAGAAATAAAGCGTTCGGGTAAAAACTAAGCCGCGTTCTTTAGCTAGAGCCTCAACTTTGACTCTACACCCAAGCTAAAAGGCGCGGCTTTTTTGTTTTTAAGAGCTCACAAACTGGGATCTCCTTCAAATAAATGCAACTTTTTCTATCCCTTAGCCTTTAACAAACTATGTCTACCGGCTTAGTTTTACAATGCGCCGTACGACCTAGTTTGTGAAAGGCTAAAGGCGAGCCCACATCTCGGTTTCCCTTAAAGTGTCTTAGGCGACGGTTTTCTGTCTCTAAGTTGGTAGGCAATGAGTCCTAAAGTTTCAAGCTGATTTTGATAAATGTACCGATGCAAATTTAAGAAATCCCGTCCCCAATGCA
>Ga0136644_10004475_pt1 | contig 10324 bp, 20 predicted proteins | sample C_130820_EF_Meta_FD_94780 | JGI IMG/M metagenome (GOLD analysis project Ga0136644, IMG submission 94780) | Freshwater microbial communities from Lake Croche, Canada to study carbon cycling - C_130820_EF_MetaG (v2) (version 2) | ecosystem: Environmental > Aquatic > Freshwater > Lake | place...
ATGGGTTATAGGGGTCGTTTTGTTGTCGAGGGGATTGACCAGCATGGAATTAAAGCATGGGGTCTGGACAAGCATCAAGGCTTCTGTCACATCTATATGGGGCCAGATATTCAAAACAAAGAAACCCATGTTTGGAAAATTAAGCATAAACTCTTGAAACTGAAACCAAAGGTAGAAGCATAATGAGTCTCACCCAAGAACAAAAAGACCAACTTAATAATTTGGTTGATTGTAGAGATGATATGGTGGATACGCTATATCATATCGAACGTATTTTAAAAACTTATTTTCCAGAAGAATTCGAGAGAGCAATTCAATTCTATCTGCCTCAAATTACCACTGCTCTTTATGAGGATAAAAAGTGGCTAAGTCGAGGCGAGTATAGTTTGCAGAACACTATTGACAATCTGCTGGAGCGGTGTAAAATTGATAGCGATGGCAAGGGTACTACAAAATATCTTTAATTGGGAACCTAATAATGGAAAGCTATAGTATTATTGATTTGCAAGGTTATGCAAAAGCCATGAGAGATGGGGCTGCATCGTCATTTGAAAAAGATTATACAGAAAATTTGGATGAGTTCATTTCTATTGGTCAAGTGATTAATATGATCAAGAAAAATAATCTTGGTCTAGATGAAGAAGGTAATTACCTTATCAATGAGCAGATTTTTGATGATGTATTCAATGATATTAGAGATTGGCTTTATGAGGTTGGTTTGTGTAAGTTGGCAGCAAAAGGTTTTGTAGACTGTTCATGGGACGATGAATCTAATGAGATGGTATTTTGGTTAGCTAATAAAGATAAGACACAAATTCCCGCTAAGCCCTCACAGGATAACGATGAGTAATTATATTAAGATTAGAAATCTGAAGCTTTTTACTAAGAGTATTAGAAAAAATATTGTAATGGTTTTTCCTAAAAGATATTCTTATCAAATAGATAATCTAATTTCTTTGTATCAAACAGAAAATTTGGTTAGAAAATATATTGAGCCAGGATATAATAACGAATTTATTCTTAGTGATGAGAACTACGATCTTCTTTGTAATGAGATCAAAAAGTGGATTTATAATGCTAGTTTGAGCTTAGTAGCATCATCTGGAACCATAGAGTGTGCTTGGAATGATGAATCTAATGAAATGATTTTTTGGCATCCAGAGTCTAACGAAACATTCAACACTATTAAATAATATGTCAAAAGAAGAAATACAACATCTAAAAGACCAGATACATGATTTGAAGGAATATCTATATTCTGATTTATGCAAGGCTTGTGGGGATGCTGCTTTATCTCTAGATAAAATTAATGAAAGACTAATTCAACTAGAGTCACAACAAAATTCCTAAAGGTCTTGACAGTGGTTGGTCGATAGGATACAATAAAGAAACAACATGGGGCGTTCGTCTAATGGTCTAAGACGCTACTCTTATAAGGTAGTTAAGGGAGTTCGATTCTCTCACGCCCTATTTTAAACACTAAGGATTCTGATGAAACTACAACCTCTAACAGCTATTTTTGCAGGATTATTCCTAACGTCATTAGGATTTAATTTTCTATTATATGCAGATATTCAAAGACTAAAAAAGTTGGACAACAAGCCAGCAAGGATTATTATAGAAAGACAACCGGAAATTCGTATCAAACCAGAAGTTTGGGGGTATACTAAAGAAAGGGCGATTCCTGGTATCGACAGGTAAAAAGAAATATAAATTGCATTGACTGGTTGATCGACCGGCCAGTATAAAAGTCGATTAAAAATATGTTAATTGGCGAAGTTTCAACTCTCGCTCTCGCTGCCTAATTAGTTAGGTACTGAGTGGGGCGGCATGAGCCTTATTACCAAATCATGATGACTCCGATAATCGGATATGGAAGTCTAACCAGACATAAATAGGAATGATGATTGTACTCAATCTGACGCAGATAATTCTGATAGCTTTGTTATTTGTGTGATAACAAGTAACTAACAATGTAGAAGTTTATATAGACGTTTACACTGGACGGGGTTCGATTCCCCAATCGTCCACTTAATTTTAATGAGAGACTATTATGAACCGTAGACATTTTTTAAACCATACTGCTGCAATATCATCATTGTCAGCATCTTCTTTCTTTTTTACAGATTCTATTTTAGCAAATGCTAATGAATTAAAGAAAAAAAATAAGAGTGCTATTCTTTTATGGATGGGTGGAGGCCCAAGCACTATTGATTTGTGGGATTTAAAACCCGGTGCTGCTACTGGTGGAGCTTTTAAGCCAATATCTACTAGTGCTGATGGAGTTCAGATATGCGAACATTTGCCACTAATGGCAAAACAAATGCACCACATGAATATTGTTCGATCTATGAGTACCAGAGAAGCAGATCACATGAGAGGTCGCTATTATATGCACACAGGATATGTTCCCAACCCTAATGTTGAATATCCTAGTTATGGGTCTGTTATTTCTCATGAATTAATCTCTACAATTCCACAACTAGATATTCCTCCGTTTGTTAGTATTGGTGGGCCTAGTATTGGGGCTGGATTTTTAGGCACAGCTTATTCACCATTTGTTGTTAATTCAAACGGAACAGTTCGTGATCTTGATATGGGTATAGATCAATCTAGACTAGATCAAAGATTGCGTATGCTTAAAACTATCGAAGATAAATTTGTAAATGAAAAACGTGGAGACTATGCTTCTGACCATTCTAAACTTTTGAGTAAAACAGTTAAACTAATGACTAGTCCTCAGATGGAAGTATTCAAAGTATCTAAAGAACCGAAAGAAATTCAAGAAAGATATGGGAATACTGGATTTGGACGAGGATGTTTGATGGCACGAAGATTGGTTGAGATGGGTGTTCCATTTATTGAGGTTGATCTTGGTGGTTGGGATAATCATCAAGATATATTTCCCACTCTACAAAATCAAAAACTGCCAGAATTAGATAAAGCTATGAGTGTTTTGATTAGTGATCTTAATGATCGTGGTCGTTTGGAAGATACTACTATTATTTGGATGGGAGAATTTGGTCGTACTCCAAATATTAATGGTAATGGTGGTCGAGATCATTGGGCCAGAAGTTGGAGCGTTGTTGTTGGTGGAGGGTCTTTTAATAAGGGTCTTGTTGTTGGAGAAACTAGTAGCGATGGTAAAGAAGTTATCTCAGAACCATATACTTCCCAAGATTTAATGGCAAGTGTTTTAAAGTCTATGGGCATCTCACTAGAAACAACATTTACTGCTAAAAATGGTCGCCCAATGAAAATAGCCAATAGCGGTAAAACTATTAAAGAATTATTCTAATGGGTCGTAAAGTTTGTACTTACTGCAACAAGCGTAAAAACCTAGCAAGTTTTCCCAAACACAGTATGTACAAAGATAATCTTGATAGCAGATGTCGAAAATGTGTTAAGAAACATTCTAAGATACGAGTCAAACTACATAAAAAAGCCCCACCGAAACCAGAAGTTTGTGAGTGCTGTAAAAAAGTTCCTTATAAATGGGCTTTAGATCATGATCATGATGATAATAGTTTTAGGGGCTGGCTCTGCGAACCCTGTAATACTGGCATAGGTAAACTTGGAGATGATTTTCAGAGTATTGTGAACGCTATGAATTATTTTCTTTCAAGAGCAAATCGCAAATAGACGATACTTGACAAGAGGACTACCGCATGGTAGAATTGAAAAAACACAGGAGAAATTAGAAATGTCGTTTGAGCATCTTAATGGTTTTGTTCGTGATCTGAAAGCAACTAGTAGCACTCTTGATAAGGTTGGAATTATCGAAGACTATACTTCATCCAATGATGATGGAGCTAACTTTATCAAAAAGATTCTGCTCTATACCTACCATCCCCTTTGGCAGTATAATGTGACCAGCGATAATCTTAGAAAGAAAAAGCATCTGCGTGGTCGTGTTTATGATTGTATTTTTAAATTGCTGGATGATCTGAAGAATAGGAAAATCACTGGTCATGATGCTATTGGAGCAATCAATACCTTTATACATAAAGATACTTTGCAAGGAAAACAACCAGACAAAGAATTTGAAGAGCTAGTTCACTGCATAATTGATAAGGATTTGAAAACCCGTGCTGGAGATAAGCTAATTAATAAGGCTATTCCAGATCATATCCCAACATTTAGTGTTGCTCTAGCAGATAAATATGTTCCTAAGATTGTAGACTGGAAGGATGGATGGTATGTTAGCAGGAAGATCGACGGTGCTAGATGTATTGCTATTGTTGATAGTAATGGCAACTCTACCTTTTATTCCCGCACAGGAAAAAACTTTGATACTCTTGATGTTGTTAGCGGTGGCATTAAAGCTTTGGGACTTACTAACGTAGTTCTTGATGGAGAGCTTTGTCTTGTTGATGAAGATGGGAATGAGGATTTTCAAGGTGTAATGAAGGAGCTTCGCAAGAAAGATCATACCATCCCTAATCCTTCATATAAGATTTTTGATATGATTACTCATGATGAGTTTTATAGTCAGAACGGAGAAAAGAATCGACCTTTTAGTATCAGACTCAAGAATCTTACAGAAGTTATGAAAAAGAATGAGTGTCCATGCTTGACACTGCTGGAACAATCTTTGATTAAGGATGAAAACCAATTCCAAGAAATGATTAAACAGTCTAGCCAGAATGGCTGGGAGGGTCTTATGCTTCGATCTGATGCTCCATATAAAGGCAAACGATCCAAAGACCTACTAAAATATAAATCATTCTTTGATGACGAATATGAAGTTCTCGACACTGAAATGGGGCCATTCCGCTATGTTAAGGATGGTACAGAATGTGAGGAGACTATGTTGAGTTGTGTTATGATTCAACATAAGGGTCATACCGTCAGAGTAGGGTCTGGTTTTAGTATTGAACAAAGACAGGATTTTTATAAGAATCCTAAGAAGATTCTTGGCAAGATAATTTTGGTACAATATTTCGAGGAGACAGAGAATGAAAAAGGTGGTATCTCTTTAAGGTTTCCAACATTCAAATACCTATATGGAGATTCTAGAGATACCTAATCTTCTTCAAAAAACTGGGAATAATTTGGGACATTTGGTGTAACTATTAGTAGGAGAAAACCAAATGAAAAAGAATAAAATCTGCTCTTCTTGTAAAATAGAACATAATGAATGGGAAAAAGGAACATGGTGCAAAAATTGTAATAAAAAATGTAAGCAAGAATGGTATAAAAAGAATAAGGTCAATGTATTAGATAGAGTTACTAATAACTACATTCAGAATAAAGACTCTAAGTTAGAATATGCCAAAAAATATAGAGAAGAAAACAAAGAGAAAGTACAAGAATACTTTGACAAGAACAAAAACAAGATATATAAGCAAAGAGCAAAGAGAGAAAAAACAAGAAGAAAAGAGGATATCTCATTTAGAATAACACAAAACTTAAGATTCAGATTAAGAAATGCTATTAAAAAAAATCAAAAAGTAACAACCACCCTAGAATATGTTGGATGCACAATAGATGAATTAAAGATTCATTTAGAATTAAGATTCACAAAAGGAATGAATTGGGAAAATTATGGGAAATGGCATATAGATCATATATTACCATGTTCGTCATTTGATATGTCAAAAGAATCAGAACAAAGAAAATGTTTTCACTATACTAACTTACAGCCATTGTGGGCAATAGACAATATGAAGAAAAACAATAAGATTCTTCATGGAGAAGAAAGAGACATATAAGAATTATGCCACCAGCATGGAAAGAGCTAGGTTTTAGAAGTTATGATGCCTATATAAAATCTAGGCTCTGGTGGAACATAAGGCAACTAGTCTTAGAACGAGATGGTAAATGTTGTCAGGTTTGCGGCACTCCATCTAAAACCATTCATCATATAGACTATACTAAGGTAGTTATGCTGGGACAAGGAGATCAGCATCAGCTAATTACTTTGTGTGAAGCTTGTCATGTTTTTGTAGAGCAAGATAAGAATCTTTTACAAAAAAGATATCTTCTCAATAAATTATTTACAGAAAATAGTAGTACAACATTAGATGGCTGGCAAGTCTGGGCTGAACAATTCAATACAGATATAGGGTATGATAAAAACAGACTATTTGAATCAAAACGCAAAAAAGAAAAATACAAAAAATATAAAATAAAAAAACAAGAACAGCCGCAAGTTGCTAAAACAAAACCAATAGAATTAAATCTAAGAGATGAAATTGACCAATTTATTAAAGGTCATAAAAAGAAAAAACAAAAGAGAGAAAAACATTATAAAACCCTTCGTCCTGCTACTGAAGAAAGCAAGAAAGATTTTATTACCAATACTGTTCGCAAATACAGTAGAAAAAGCAAAAAGAATATTCAGAGATATTTAGATAACCATAGACCTTTAATAGAATTACTATTCAATCATCCTGAAGCAAGCGATAAGTTAAAAAAAATTATTGCTCAACATCCATATTTTATTAAAGAACCAAAAAAAAATGATATAGAGAAACAAAAAAGACAAAGAAGAGATGAACAATATCGAAGTAAAAGACAAATAGAACAGGAAGAAATCTTTCAGATTCTTCAACAACAAGAATATCAAAAACAAAAATCAAAGAAAAAAAGAGTAGCCTTGTTTGGTAAGCTACCATTATGGGAAGGAAATCATAAGACTATCATACCAGAACAAAAAAATCCATTAATGAAATATGTGAAGAAAGTAAAAGATAAAACTAATTGATCACTTTCCAGCATGGTGTATTTAATTATCCCGCCTTACTGGAGACAATTTAATGATCAAAGTTATTATCAGATCCCTATTATATCCTTGGATCATTTTATTTGTTGGTTTTTCCATAGGGTTTATTTGTAATTCTGAATATGTTGGCGAAAAATATATTGTTGTAGAAAGATCAATAAATAACATCTTTTTCCCAATAAAATACAATGAGAGAATAGAAGCTTGGGTTAAAGAAACTGGACGTATGAGATTGTGGGCAAATTTAAACTGTCCAGAGCATTTTGAAATTATTGATGAGCTAGTTAAAGGAGAAGAATATTATTGGGCTATCTATAAAATTAAAGATAAAACAGGAAAAGAAATAAAAGATATTGGTAGCATAAAAGTTAAATGGAAAACATGGGAATACCATTACAAATTAGATGAAATTATAGAGGGTTCGGAAATAAAAAAATTAGACTAGCTCAAGAAGTGGATCTTGACAAGACGATAGGACTAGTGTAGAATACCAGCATACACTTTGGAACCAACCTTTGAGGATATTATGACAGAGATTGTTGTTGAGAAAAAGCCGGTCGTGATGAGTACGAGCAAGGCTGATGAATTTTTTAAGAATTTCCCCAAGGATAAAGTAGTTGCTTATAAGGACTATTGGGAAACTGTTCGACCAAAGACTGACGAAGATATTTTTCGTCGCTATCTCTTTGCATATTGCAGTGTCCACACAACTTGGCAGGGTAATGTTAAGGGATATAACGCTATCAAGAATTTTAGCGAATGGGTGGACAGTAAGGAAGTTCTTTTGGAAAAACTCCACAAGAGCGGTGTTGGTCTGCACAATAATCGTACCACTTATATTTGGGATTTTAGCACAAAGTTTTGGGCTAATCCTAAAGATTTTTATCTGACCACTAAGAAGTATCATGTTAAGAAGCGAGACAGTATTCTAAATAAGATTAGCGGTATTGGGCTGGCTAAGATTAGCTTTGCTCTTGAGATGATTCATCCTAATGAGGCAAGGGTATTGTGTGGAGACATTCATCAGCTTCGGCTTTACGATGTTGAGGCTCTTAAATATAATAAGAGCAAGGTTGGGTCACAGATTTATAAAAAGATGGAGCGTCACTGGATGGTAAATTGTGGCAAATTGAAAGTCCCATCTTATGTAGCAAGGTCAATCTATTGGGATGATCTTCAAAAGAAAGAAGATAGTCGTTACTGGAGTTATGTTCTGGAGAGTTAATCATGCAGAATGGTAAGGGTTCTAAGAGAAGAGTTAGTTTAGTTTCTCAAGATACTTGGGATAAAAATTACGAAAGAATTTTTAGAAAGAAAAAAGATGGGAAGCGTAACGAATCTAAAAGAAAATAAAACACTGTTTATTCCGTGTTCTTGTAAGAGTGAAATTTTAGTGATTGAATATGATCATGAAATTCAATTAGCTGATTTGGCGATATTTGAGCATTATACGAACTATAGTAATAAGATGTCATTATGGCAGAGACTAAGATACTGCTACAAGGTTTTGTTTGACAAAAAGCCATACGCCGATCAAATGGTGCTTGATAATAAACAACTAAAAGATTTACAAAAATTCCTAAATGGACTTAACCTATAAGGTGTATAGTATAGGGTTGTTAAACTCATAATAAGGAGGCTAACTATGGTTGTCAGAACAGTAACAGAGTATATGAACGATCAATTAGCTAACAGAGTTAAGTCTCTTCAGAAAGCTTTAAATCAAGCTGAAAAAATAATGAATACGCTTGAATCAGAAAATCAAAGACTAAAAGACGCTCTTGCTAACCTAGCGTCAGAAAATAATCAAGGTTATATACTCGATAGTGAGGCTTTTAATGAGCCAGTGCTTACAGTCTAAGAACAAGAACAAAAGAATAATAACACAAATTGGCGAATACGAATATTTGGTTGAGGGAGAAAGCGATTGGGCAAAATTTGGTTGTCAATCAGATATATCAGTAATAACTTCTGCTAATCTAGATGGTGGGCCATTCTTATTAGTTGGCGACTCTTTCTTGGGTAAGGGAAGAATATCCTCAATACAAAATATTGACAGTGGGCGTGATGGGTATATAATAATCAAGGTTACTCTATATTCACCAAAGGAAAAATCATGATACACGAACTAATTCCCGTTATTGGATACTATCAAGCAATGTTAATGTCTGGCTATTCAGACTATCAGATTCAACAAATTATTAAAGGATCATCTTATGAATCAATTCCACAAGAGTAATAAGAACAGAGTTTTCTTTGGTGTTTGTGGAGGACTAGCAGAAAGTCTAGGATTAGATGTTTCTGTAGTTAGACTGGGCTTTGTTGCTGGTGCAATTTTTACGGGAAGTATTCTTTTCTGGGCATATTTACTAATGGCTCTGGTTCTTCCAACAGAGGATTAATACAATGGATAAGATAGTCGGTCAGAAAGTATTTTTTACTGCTGATCTTCATCTTGGACATCGGAATATCATAGGATATTGTAATCGTCCATTTTCTACTGGTGGAGAGATGGACTCTAAGATCATTTCTTCTATAAACGAAACAGTTGGACAAAACGATATTCTTTATGTTATAGGAGATTTTTGTCATAAGGGCGGAACTGCTCTATCTTATAGAGAAAGAATAGCCTGCCAGAATGTTCACATTATTCTTGGCAATCATGATGAGCCAACTAAATTCACTAGTGGATTCTCTAGTGTGTCTGACCAAAAAATGATTCTGTATATTAACCAAAAAATATTCATGTGTCATTATCCTATGAGAAGCTGGTCTGGTAGCTATAGGAAAAGCTGGATGCTTTATGGTCATGTTCATGGCAGACTTCATCGTGAGGACGTTGCTTCTGGAAGCCTCACGCTTGATGTAGGGGTCGATAATAAAAGAGATGGGGTGGAGTTTGGTACTCCTTGGAGTTTTAAAGACGTTCAACAGCAATTTCTGGCGAGAACGAAAAAAATTTCAAGGTCGCCCATTGACATTGACGATACAATGCTGTATAATCGAAGGAACAACGCAAGGTAAGATCAGTCATGCGACTGAGCCTTGCTTGTAAGATTGGTTAATAATTTGGAGGATTTTATTATGGCTGAAGTTACTACTACTGAGAAGCAGAGTCGTGTTCGTTGCAGTGATGACCAGTTCCTTGAGGCAGTTTTTTCCAGCAAGACTTATGCTGAGATTGCGTCAAAGACGGGCCAGAAGGTTGCTAGTACGATGGCTCGTTATGCTCGTACCAAGTCTGCTCTTGTTAAGAAGGGTATCGAACTGCCCGCAATGGAGCGAGCAAAGCCGGTAAAGACTGTGGATAATGTCGAGGCTATGGCTGAGACTGTTCGCCGTCTGAAGGCGGCTCATTCTAACGGTTGATTTTAAAAAACCAAATGCTTCCAACTACATCCCTCATAAATATTGTTAGAGACAACATAGACAAAATCTAACCAATCGTTATGATATGTAGTTCGGAAGTGTTATGGGAGCATAGCCCAATTAGGCAGAGGCAATGGACTTTTTTCGTTAAATTGAGTGCTTAAAGAGAAATCTTTAAAGTAGAACTTGTCAAAGTCGGTGAAGGCTTAACTGCTAATACCGAGCCAA
>Ga0136644_10004476_pt1 | contig 10324 bp, 17 predicted proteins | sample C_130820_EF_Meta_FD_94780 | JGI IMG/M metagenome (GOLD analysis project Ga0136644, IMG submission 94780) | Freshwater microbial communities from Lake Croche, Canada to study carbon cycling - C_130820_EF_MetaG (v2) (version 2) | ecosystem: Environmental > Aquatic > Freshwater > Lake | place...
AAATAAAAGTTTTTTAACAGATCTGTGTTTAACTGGGCAACATAGAGAGCTAGCAAAATTAGCCAGCAAAGTATTTAATTTAAAAATTAACTTTAATTTCAACGTCATGAAGCATAATCAAGACTTGTCTTTATTAAGCGCTTCCATTTTAAAAAAAATATATTTTTTTTTAAAAAAAAGAAAATATGATGCAATCATTGTACAGGGCGATACTACATCTGCTATGATTGGTGCGTTAGCAGGGTTTTATAAAAAAATTAAAATTTGGGGGGGGGGGGGGGTGGCTCCCGGAAAGTCAACGTCCAAACAGTAAAATGAGCCTCCTTTCCGGGGCCAGGGTCCCGAGGCGCTAGCTCCCCACCCTTCTCTAAATTTTCTCTAAAATTCTCAAAAAACATCATATGCTATAAAAAGTTTTTGGCCAGAAAAACCATTAAAAAAGTTTACTATAAAATTTTTATATGTTTTCGCATGTTCTCTTCTGCCCACAATGGTTGCATATTTGTATAATGAAAACATATCTTTAAATCTTCTTCTTTGGTAAGATCAAAGTTGCAACAAGGAATTTTATGATCTATATGCCATCCAGTATAACCTCTGTTAGACCAATTCATTCCTTCTTTGAACATTGATTCCATGTAAGTTTTAAATTCTTCTATACTGCAACCCAAATATTTTAAAATTGTGTTGGAATATCTTTTTCCAGCCAGCATTTCTCTGAGTCTTCTTCTGTAGTAAGAAGCAATTTTTTGTCTGGATGTCCTAATTTTGGAAACTGTGTTTTTTTGTTTTTCTTGTTTTGGTTTATTGCGTTTTTTGTTATAGGCTTTTCTGCGTTCTTTGTTTTTCTCTACCCAGGCTTTTGAATATTTGCATTTTTTGTTTCTGTATTCTGGATTTTGCATTCTTAATTGATATTCTTTTTTTATGCAATTTTTGCATTGTTTGTGAAAACCATCTTTTGTGGATTTATTTTTGTAAAAATTTGATATATCCAAAATTTGTTTGCATGTAGAACAACGTTTGTGTGTTAAGGCCATAATTTTATTATACCTCAAAATACCTCATATGCCATAAAAAATTCCCGGCCACCAGAGCACTATAAAACCCTGCATAGTCGTTCTACGATGCCCTAGGATCGATTCTGTCCTCTTCTATGGGTTCTGAGACCTTCTGTTTAAAAACAGGGTATGGCATAAAAAAAATTTGGGCCCCGTAAGGAGCCCAAAAGTTTATCTAAAAATTTTAATTAAATTTTATTGTTGTTCTCTCTTGGCCTTTGCAACTGCAAGAGCCTTCTTGATTGATTTCTTGCCTCTTCCGTGTACGTGATGTCCTTTTGAATGTGGTTCGTAGTTTAATTCGTTTTCAGGAACTTCGATTGGTTCTGCTCCTATACGGGCTGCATTATGGTAATCGCTCATGGGACGGCCAATTTCTGGTTCAAAATACACTCCACGTGTTTTTTGAGCTCCCTTGCCTTTACCGTCTGCAATTTTTCCTACGATTGTATATTCGCCTTGGCCAACGTGTTCAACGTCACCAACGTCAACTAGGCGAGTATTGGCTTCTGCCAGCAAGGCTTCCAAATGGTTGACTTGCTCTTGAAGTTGTTCCGATAGGTTCTTGTAGTAGTTTGTTAGGTAATTCATAATATTATTTATTTTTTCTATTGGTTAACGATAACGATGATGAGCATTTGGATATTTTGCAATATACTCAGCTTTAATCTGTGCCATTATTTTCTTTTGGTGTTTTTGTCCGCGACCCTTGACACTATCACCCCTTTTTCTTCTAATTTCTTTAATTTCAGAAGCACTAACATCAAGAGGGGCTGCGCCTATTTGTGATGCACTCATGAATACATTATCTCCGGGAGGACCTGCCCAGTTTTGCCCTAACTCCGATGCGTCCATAGATTCTTTTGCACGTTTTTCTCCGGGTAAAGAAGAACCGGGATAGAAAGATACTCGTCTGTTCTTTTGTGATCCTTTGCCTTTGTTATCGGCATATTTTCCCATTACAAGAGGAACATCTTCACCAGTATAAGGATCCCAGTCTTCAATTTCAACTTTGCGAGTAGGAACCATGTTACCTGTATTGACATCTCTTATATCTCTTGTCATTCTTTTTGCTTCATCAAGCATGTTTTCAAGTTGGTTGACTTGTTCTTGAAGTTGCTCAGATAAATTCTTGTAATAGTTGGTTAGGTAATTCATAATATTACTTATTCTTTCTTATCTTTTTCTTCCCTGTGTGTAAAATTGATCAGCCATTTCTTCGGGTGTTGGAAATGGTTTTGCTGGAGGAAGTTCGTTGTGCTTTACTCCAGTACGAACTTTGTGAGTCATTTCGAGTGGCATTGTAAGATCTTCAATCCCTTGTCTCAATGCATCTGCTTGTTCAAATTTTGAATGAGCAGCCAAAGCACCTTTGTGCCCGGGAAGTTTATTGAGTTCACCTGCTTCGTGTTGAAGTCTTTCTCTTTTTGCTCTTCTTTTTGCAAGTTCTTTTTTCATCAACTCGGGGTTGCCTGTGTCAAGGGCTTTCTTCAACCCGGCTTCCAACAAATTTACTTGTTCTTGAAGTTGTTCACAAAGATTTTTATAATAATTTGTTAGGTAATTCATGAAAATATTTATAAAACCGAAAAAATAATGGTGGCGAGCGATCTAAATATCTTAAAGGAGATACTATGCTAGATAAAATCAAGAACTTTGTGAAATCAGTTTCATCCACCACTTGGATCCTTGTTGGTGTTGGAGTCTTTGCATTTGTTGTTTTAAGTTTGACAACTTGCCACTCAAAGTAATTTTATAATTTAATTCAGTAATAAAAAAGGAACCCAGAATATGGGTTCCTTTTTATTTTAAATGTATAATTTTTAATATTTAATTCCACCAGCCCACCATGGTTGTAGTGCCATACCATTTCTTTGTTTTGGAGTAAACAAATTAAATTTGTCTTTTCCATATTTTACACGGAATAGGTCATCAAGTTTTTGTTGTGAATTTCCAAAAGTTTGTAATGTAAAATTTGATGGATTTTGTTCAACTGAATCTTCATTTGAAGATGAAGCAGCGACATCATTAAAAACATTTGTATTGTTATTTTGGTATGGGTTTGGAGAATAATTTTTTCCAGATTTATTTAATTTTATTGTGTTTTGATGTCTTACAATATTATTCAAATATTTCATCATTTCTGGTGATGATTGTCTACCTACTGATTGTGGTGAAGACTGAACTGGAACAGAAGATGTATTAAATTCTGGTCTAGGTCCTTCATAATTTCTATTTCTCGCTTCTGCTTGTGCAGCCATTGCTTCTGCATTATGTTTAGAAATTAATTGATTTAACATTTTTGCATGACGATTTAAACGAGAAGTTTCTTCTGGTGTTTGACCTGAATTGTCTTCACTAAATCTACCAGTTTCTTTACCACCTATTCCTAAGAATCCACCAGTTTTTTCTGGACGGCCACCAAAAAATAAATGTGATTCTCCATTCATAAGAGCTCTGCTTGCCATTTCAACTTTTTCATTGTCAGACAAGTTATTCCATTCTTCTGATTCAGGGACAACATATTTTTGAGAAGAATTTCTTGATGATCCAACAGACATGGATTGTGGTTCTGTTGGTTTGGTTTGCGATCCATTTGTAGAAGTTGTTTTTGGAGCCCAAGCTGGTTTTGGTGAATATGCGCCATTTGGTATATTATCTTGTTTTGCAGTTGGTTTTGGTGCCCAATATGGTTTTGGTGAATATGCTCCCTTTGGCATATCTTCATATGAAGAATCAGTTTGACCTTCTGGATAAATTGGAAATTGACCTCTTTGTTGATCTGGATCAACTAATCCCGATTCTCTTTGGGCTGAGGCTGCGTTTGGTAGATTACCTGGTTTTACAGTTGGTTTTGGTTCAACTGATGGTTCTCTTAAAGATTTTTCTGTACTTCTATATTGTGGTAAATTAAATTTATCAGACAAAGGAGTTCCAGAAACGTTTGGAGTTGTTGTTTGTGGAGTTTGTGCAGTTTTATTTGCGGCTTGTTGTTGTAGATTTACAACATATGCTTTTGCTTTATTATAAGCATCCACTCCTCTTTGACCAAGTTCTTTAGCAGTTAATGAATCATCCATTGGTTTAGTTGGATCTCCACCTAAAGTATCGATAACACCGCGTCTTACAGCATCAACTTGAGCAGGATTAACTCCCATTGATTTTGCATACCTGTTAACCCAATCTGGTGTTGTAGAATCAGATTGTACTGTTGGAACATCATTCCAACTTCTATCTTTTGTTTGTGTAGTTGTGTTTGTGGGAGTCGTGCTTGTATTTGGAGTAGATGAAATTCCTCTGCGACGATTTAATTCTGCTTCCATGGCTTTATATTCATCAGTTTGATCGCCCTTGGGTTTGCGAATATTTCGCATACGATTTTCAAGTTCAATATTGCCACCTTCATTTTCTGGAATGGCGGGACCACCACTCGGAGGAGACCAAGCATTAACTTCTGATATCAACTTAAGTTGATTTTCCAAATATTTAATTTGTTCGTTTAAAGACTCTACTTTATTTTTGTAAAAATTTGTAATATAATCCATAAAATTATTTATAAATATTTTCATGTTTAAACGTTCAAATGGAAAATCATTGGAAGAAACTATAAGATTACTTCACCAAAAGTATAAAAATAGACCAAGCCCACTTCAAATTATGAATGAAAACACTGGGTTTGCTCCAACTCAAGTACCTCAATATATGAGGCAGTCAAAAGATATTAGAGATAATCTTTTAGGTAACTTTATACCACATAAAGATACCTTTAGATAATTGGTACTTATAGTTACTTAAGATACTATTTTATAGGTTTATTTATTATACTATAGATAACCTATAGTTACCTTATAGGACTTAAAAGTCTGTAGTATATCTTAGTTCTTTTGATGCGCAAATAAATAATTACATGATTACAGAAATAGATCGTCGTGATTCGACATCTTTGTATTTATTGAAAACAGTCAAACTTACCAAAAAAGGTTTTAACGAGTTGTATTCAAAAATTACAAAATTGCAAAAACAACCATTTGCAAAAATTTATGTGTTTGTTCTTCCAATGATACTACCGGATTTACTGAAAGAAATTAAAAATAAAGATTTGCGTATCAAAAATATGGTATCAGATAACAAGTTGTTTAGATTGGAGTTTTAATGGAAGAAAAGAAAGATTTAAACTTCAATCAAAAAATCACCAAAGAATTGCTTGATCCATATAATTATCTTACTTCAAGAAAAGTAATAAATTATCGTGCAGGAGATCTTCAAACAGATGAATATAAATCAACCGAAGATGAAGATTCAGAATATCGTTCCTATATTATTCGTACATATGGAAGTTATGACAATTTTTATAGACAAAAAAAAGTTATAAGAACAGCTCAAATATATGATCCGCTAGTAGATTTTTTTATTGATGTGACTATTGTAAAACCTGATGCGGTATACAAAACAGACCATATTTCTGCATATGAAACTATTATGGAAAATTTGACAGGAGTTTGTTCGGTTTGGTTTGTCAAAAAAGATGGAAATACAAAAAGATTGAATTGCACTCTTGAATTATCAAAAATTCCAAGTGCCCAAAGAAAAACGAGAAACGAATTTTTCAATCCATTACCAAAAAACCGAATTGGGGTTTGGGATTTGAATGAACAAAAATGGAAATCGTTCTATATGGGAAATGTATTTCGATTTGTTCGTGACGACAGTACTTCTGTTGAATAAATATTTTTATCATGTCTCAAGAAGATTCCAAAAAAATCGAACATCTGTACGCAGTTCTTTTTAGGGAATCTAAAATTATTCTTGCAAATTACGAAAAGTATTTGAAAGACAAAATTACTTCAAAAGAACTTGCACAAAAAATGTTAAATCTTCGTGATGCAATTATTCGAATAGAAGAAGCAAACAAATAATTGACATAAAAAAATAACGTGACATAATAAACGTCATGATTGTCAATTACGAACCAAAACTAGATTATTCAGATGTTCTTATTGTTCCAAGAATAAGCGAAGTAAAATCTCGTAAAGATGTTATTCTTGATGTAGAAACGGTTTTTAAATGTGGTAGATCGTGGTCAGGTGTTCCAATCATGGCAGCAAATATGTCAACGGTTGGAACCCATCAAATGGCATTGGTGCTGTCTGAATATAGAATGGTTACGTGTCTACGTAAAGGTGGAGAATATTATTCCAACTTTATTACTGCAAACCCAGATAAAGAAAAATATGTGTCATTGACTTTGGGACTCGATGCAGACAGCAAATTGTTTGTTGATTCGTCAAAAATTAAAGATCCAACATTTGTTTGTTTGGATGTTGCAAATGGTTACATGACTGAGTTTCATAACTTTACAAAGAAAGTGAGAGATAAATGGCCGACTTCGATTTTAATTGTTGGAAATGTTGTGACCCCAGAGGGGGTAGAGGCATTGTCAAAAGTTGGAGCAGATCTCGTCAAGGTGGGAATCGGATCGGGATCGATGTGCTTGACCCGCCGAGTAGCCGGAGTGGGGTATCCTCAACTCTCGGCGGTAATAGAGTGTGCGGAAACAGCCGCAGCGTTAGGTATTGGGATCGTATCTGATGGTGGAATTGTATACCCTGGTGATATTGCAAAGTCTTTTGTGGCTGGATCTGCTTTCGTCATGGCGGGAGGAATATTTGCTGGCCACGATGAGTGCGGAGGAGAGATACGGCACACAGCCAACGGTGAGATGCGAATGCTTCACTATGGCATGTCTAGCAAAACAGCCAATGAAAAATATAATGGTGGACTTTCCGAATATCGGGCTTCGGAGGGTAGAACTGTCGAGGTTCCATACAGAGGGCCTGTTAAGAACACTGTTCAGGACATCCTTGGTGGATTGCGTTCTTCTTGTTCTTATGTGGGGGCCAATTGCTTGCCTGATCTGTATTCCCGTGGTACTTTGGTTAAGGTCAATCGCACTATAAACAATATTTTTGAGAATCAGGAAATATGAACATTTTTGTTTTGGACAACGATGCCGCCACTTCCGCCCGCATGATGTGCGACAAGCATGTAATCAAGATGATTCTTGAATCTTGTCAGTTGCTTTCAACCGCACATCATGTAATTGACGGTGATCCTCTTATTGTTGTTTCAAAGAAGCGTAAGTATAAATCTCATGTGTGCACCAAGAAAAATATTTGCAAGGCAACGATGATCAATCATCCTTGTACTATTTGGACCCGTGCCAACAGATCAAATTATATCTGGGTTTGGAAGCATGCTTATGCCTTGTGCAAGGAATATACTCGTCGTTACAATAAAGTGCACAAGATGGAGCACATGTTGACCGAAGAACTTTACAATCCTCCTGTTAACATCCCAAAAGGTAAGTTGACTCCATTTGCTCAAGCAATGCCTGATCAATATCAGCATGAAAATGCTGTTGTAGCGTATCGATCTTATTATATTAACGAGAAGGCTCGGTTTGCTCGGTGGAAGGCGACTGAGGTGCCTGAGTGGTTTCTGAAGAAGACTTCTTCTGTTGTTGACGAGTTGATTCCGTTCTGATAGCATCAGCCAACGATTTCATCCGTGGAGCAATTCCAGTTTTTTGTTGAACAGAATCTCTATAATCTTTAGCATTCAAATATTCATTTGCAGCACCCTCATAATCACCAGAATTCAACATTTGTAATGCTTTTGGAGATTTACCCAACATTCCTCTGAAATGTTCTGATGCAAGTTGTCCTTGTAATTCTGAAGAGTATGAATTAAAATTAGGCACCATTTTTTGTACTTGTGGAATGCGTGTACTTACATCGCGCATCAATAATTGATCTGCTTGTTCTGGTGTAAGTTTTCCTTTACCACTCAAAATATTAGGATCAATTTTTAAATCAGAAAATATTTTTGAAGATTGTGGTGTAATCAAATGTCCATGTCCGATTGTCATTAAACCTTTGCTATCTTTATACGGAGATAAAATTTTATTTTCGTTTCCTGCGGACTCATATTGCTTGATTACTTTGCATATGCCATTGATATCGCATTGAGTTTGTTGGGAAGATTCCAATAAAAATGTTTTAAATGATTTCATAGAATTATTGTTTGCAATTGTCAGTATGAGTGTTATAATCAAACAACACAAAGGATACATATGAACGTAAAAGTATTTAGATTAAACTCCGGTGAAGAAATTCTCGCACGTTTTGAAGAGCAAGATACCGCTTATGTGCTCAAGGATCCAGCAATTTTGGTTCCTATGCGTGAAGGACAAATTGGTTTGATGCCTTGGATGATGTACACAAAGGCTTCTAAAGGTGTAACTATTCCAAAGACATTTATTGCGTTTATTGTTGATCCTCTCGATGAACTCAAGAGTCAGTATGACTCCAGTTTGAATAAGGGCATCGTGGCTCCTTCTCAGGGTGTTGATCCGCTGAGTAAGCTGAAGCTGACGGTGTAAAATGAATGAACATAGATCATGTGATTGAAAATTATCTTCCGATTGCCAAGCCGTTGTCGATGGCAATGGAGCGTCAGAAGAAGCATATATCACTGGTCATATACAAGCGCAAAATTATCGCGGTGGGTCAAAATGTTTTTAAGACCCACCCCGATACTTTGCGTTTGGGATATAGGTGTGCAGATATGCATTCGGAGTTGGATGCATTTAGAAAAATACCAAAATCTTTGCGTAGTGAAAAACTGATTCTATTGAATTTTAGATTCAATCGTTTTGGTAATGTTAGAAATTCTAAGCCATGTCCAGTTTGTGCAAAATGGTGCACTGAAGTGTTTTATAAAATTTATTACACTACTGATGAAGGTATACAGATACTCTAAATATTATACCATGTCTTGTATAAAAACACTTTTAAATTTTCAAACAGAACTTCGTCTACATCACTGGGGAACCAAGTCATACGCAGCCCATAAAGCATTAGGAAAGTTGTATGAAAACTTGGATGGATTAATTGATACTTTTACAGAAGCCTACTTAGGTATTAATGGTAGGGAAATATTAAAAGAAGTCAATTCTCTTGAATTGAATGGTCCATTTAGAACAAATCCAGTAAAAGTTGTAGATTCTCTTGAAGAATATTTGATGAAAGAATTGCCAAATCAAGTTGGAGAAGACCAAACAGCGTTGTTAAATATACGTGATGAGATGCTTGGTCTGGTTCAACAAACCAAGTATCTCCTAACGCTAAGTTAAGGAGTTACAAATGAAAATCCCAGAGCTAGTTTACGAAATTCGCAACTTGGCTCGCAAAGAAGAAGATCCTGTCAAAAAGGATCTTTTTTATCAATGCGCCAAATCAATGGAAATTCTTGGTAACATTGCCAAGATAGGTGATCTGATTGTAGCAGAACAAAATGGTTCTACGGGCCCTATTAAAAATACTGATGAAGAAATAAAATGGGCTATCGATGATGAATCTCTTCAAATGATGGAAGAACATATCCAAACATTAGTCCACTATAATTTTATGGGCAAAAATGATCGTTGGCCATATGATAATCAAAATATTAAATTATTTGTTCCCAAATATTTAAAATCTCAAATTGTAAATGATTCCAACATTGAATAAATTTTGGGTGGAATAGACCTATGACTCAAAACTGCCATATTTGATGGCATGATTTTGAGAACATATTTACTAAAATATGGGCTTTTCTTGTAAGTTCCATATTTTCGTGTCTTTTCCATTAAAAAATGAGTATAAATGTAGCAATTTGCGCGTTTTGCGTAAAGTTTTTTGTCTATTTTAAGATTAAATTCATCAATAATCTTTAAAGCACGCTTTTCACAGTCTCTTTCCATCGCCCTAACAAGCAAAAAAGCCCTTTTCAGGGTTTTTTTATCGTAATCTTTGCCATTAAACCAGTTTTCTACAATAACTCCGGCTTTATCTGATTTTTTATAGACTTCTACTTGATTTATATACTGTAAAAAATGTCCATATTCATGGACTAAAGTTTGTAAAAAATATTGATTGGCTCCAGCAATACGAATGACCTTTTCGCCCTCATGAAAATAACCTTCGCATCTGGAATTTCCAGAATTTACAAATTTTCCACGGCCAATAATAAGTTTCATTCCGTATTGTGCAAGATGTTGTTTCACAAATCTTACAAACTGATGATCGCTTTGAGCCATGAAGCCTCCTCAGTCAATATTATTTAGGGAATTGCTTGACAGTCAAGATATAAGATGTATATTAAAGCAACTTCTTATAAGAAAGGAAAGTTTATGGAAATTACTACTGTTGATCGTCCGACTA
>Ga0136644_10004477_pt1 | contig 10320 bp, 10 predicted proteins | sample C_130820_EF_Meta_FD_94780 | JGI IMG/M metagenome (GOLD analysis project Ga0136644, IMG submission 94780) | Freshwater microbial communities from Lake Croche, Canada to study carbon cycling - C_130820_EF_MetaG (v2) (version 2) | ecosystem: Environmental > Aquatic > Freshwater > Lake | place...
ATTCAACGTATTTGTAACACGGATATAGGAGGGCAACGGCATGGTTGGGTGAGCAGCCGTAACCGAATCGGTATCGAATACCTCGCCATTCGCCGTCATACGACCGTGGAATTGCGATCCGTACCAAGAGGCCAAGCCTGTAGCCGAATATTTCTTCATGTCTTTTGGAGTGTAGACCTCACCCGCGATCACATAAGGCTTTCCAACCTTCGAAAAACCGCCGCCTTTGGGTACCGTTTCCCCGTCGGCCACTACCCGTGGACTTGGGCTAACGCCATATTTAGGATCAATTTTTGAGGTTTTTGGACCGGCACAATTAGCCACCAATAAACCAGCAACCACAACTGCCGATAAACGAAAGATCCGTTTATGGAATTGCATCTCATTCGGGCCAGCCATAAGCGAAGGCATGAATGAAGGAAAAATATTTGCCGTCAAACCGTTGTCTTTCGTAGCGTTGGACACTGTTAACCACGCATTGCCCAAACCAAGCCCAATCGAGCGGAGATCACGAAATACCGTCACATATCTTACAGTTAGATTAACCTGAAGAGCAGCATTAATCAATAATTTGATCGATTATTGATGAACGCATACTGCTAACAGATTGAAACTAAACGGTAAAAACTGAAATTTACCGAACTTAATATGTGCGTGCCTTCGATCACGTCTACTCTAACGGGAGCCGTTCTATGCAAAACTTCCCGATTCGTAAAATACAGCTCATCCTCTTTATTGGTCATTGGGATATTGTAGGAGCGGCCGAGAATGCGTATAGGAACAACCGTCGCTTCGGTTCGGTTGAAAATCGTCGGGTGTTGCGAACGGTTGGAAGGGTGGCCGAGTGGTTTAAGGCAGCGGTCTTGAAAACCGCCGTGGGTGAAAGCTCACCGTGGGTTCGAATCCCACCCCTTCCGCCACGCATCCCAACGGTCTATCCAAACTCCCCTTGAACAGTCCTTATCGATAACTGCAAACTTCACGTTGCTTGGTGTCACTGTAATAGCAATGTTTTTTGCCGTTCCGAGGACGGGTCATATCTGCCCCCACGGCTCCGATAGCAGCACCCGCGACACCTCCAACAACCGCACCTCCTGCCGAGCCTGTTGTAACGCCTCCGATGATCGCGCCTCCGGCGCCACCAATCATCGCACCTTGCGCCATTCGTTCATCCCGCGCAGTAGCACAAGCGCCGAGACTTAAGCATAAAATAGAAGTGACAATCATCCGATTCATCGTCAGTCTCCTGCATAATCATTGTTCAATCGAATTATAGGGAGCAAACGTTTGAAGCCCTCTTTCGTTCAAATTCAAAAGGCATTTCGCAAATATGATTTTGTTGAAACCCATGCTTTAGCTTCGTCGGTAAAGTACTTACTTAACAATGATCATGATTGAGAATTATATCATCGAGTGCGGCAACACGACGGGCGGATGCAGACCAGTTTGCGATGCTGAAGGCGTTATCGGCGAGCCAATTAAGAGAGCTTTGAACTTGTAAAAAAGCCGCGGCCGTTTGCATGATGTCGCCCAAGGTCATTTCACCACTCAGATATTTCGGCGCACAAAGGACAACCGGAATAATCGGTGCGATCAGGTTATTTGTCGTCGCAAAACTTATGATTTTTGTTTGCCCGCGGATAACGTCGATCCATTTTTTGAGTAAAAGCTCAAAGAAGCCTTGAAGTTCCGTCGGCCTCCCTGCCCCTGTATTCGGCATTTCAACAAATTGATGAATATTCTCCGTCAAATAATATCTGAAATTTCCCTCTGCTGCCGCCTTTTCTTCGACATTTTTGACCAGAGGCACGCAGAGCAATAGCATGCCAATCGAGGTTAGACCCGTATATATCAATACCGAAAAGACCAGATATCCATAGATTGGATACCCGAAAACAACAACATAGCCACCAATATTCCATAACACGATAATGAATGAACTGGAGATCAGAAGCGTATAGATGATCCCGCCTCCCATCTCGACCAGAAGCTCTATCGCTATTCTCCCATCATCAGAAATACGAGCTTCGGGATTATCAATTAAATAGGTCATTAACGTATTGCGGGACATCGAACTGGCAACCCAACGGTCGACCAGATTAGACATTAACCAGAGGCGCCATTTGAGTTGTAATCTCATACGGAATTGCACCGTAATGATGGAAGAAATGGCCGTACCTACAGCAAGGACTGCTAAGAGCTTTATGCTCTCCATAATATTTTTCAGATCATGCGCCTGAAGCGCATCGAAAAAGCCCTTACTCCATGTGTTAATGAGCAAGGCCATTCCAAGATTTGCAAACAAGCTAAAGACAAATCCAAGCCCTAAAAAATAGGCCTGTCCTTTGTCTGTGCTCTCCCAAAATTTCAAAGAACGTTTTAAAAAATAACGAATTAATGCGGTACGATAAATCTCTGCCGCCATATCGTTCGATCCTTCAACACAATATTCTCTACTATATGGCGTTTGATGGAGAGAATTAGATGTTCTAAATCTGTATATATGTTTTTTATGAGCAACTTAAGCGAGATAATTAAATGTTAATATAAATTAACTTATTTGCAGATTTCTGGTGGTACGCAGGCTTTTTTTCTCGGACCTCCGCGAGCTTTTTGTTGATTCAATTGATGGGGCTCAACAGGGCGCGACGATTGTCCCTGTTGTGTTTGGGGCGTGGCATTGAGCGGTGTGTTTGGCGCGCTTGGTATGCTTTGGGGGCGAAGTTGTGGGGTAACTTGCGGACTCAATTGTGGCGTAATTTGTGGGGTAATCTGAGGGCTAAGTTGAGGTGTTATTGGAACCTGAAGTTGTGGACGAGATTGGCGTCGGTTCGGTGCATTTTGAGGTTGCCAATTTTGCCATCTTTGTCGATTCTCATCATTGTACCACGGGCGTGCTTGATAATGATTGTCCCAATAATCCCTGAAACTAAATTGTAAAATCATTAAGCCAAGGAGTGGCGCTAGAACCGATGCAGAGCCCCGGCGACCATTATAGACGAATTGAAGGCGACTACTTGGAAGCCATCCTCGCTCGCCGTCGACATCAACATCGCACCAACCATAACCATTCGTACATCCATAAACATCGACCAGTGTATCTCGGGGGACCCGCTCTATCGATATGAAACTTGAATCAGGACCGGCTCGAAGCCAAGTAGAAGCCGTTGTATAGGCTTCCGTCGCGAGCGCTGCCGCGGTTGTTATCATCGTGGTAAGGATGACGATCACAACGGAATATTTGTTCCTGCAAACCATCCCCACTGTCCTCGCTCATTCCCCTGCTCCAACGGAAAAATGAACGATTATATGAAGCTCAACAATTTGGGACTAATACCCATCTTGTTTTAGGTTCATGATCGACAATTGATAGCGTTGGGATTTGGGCTCCTTTGTTAGCCCCGCTCTATCCCTTACATGCTTGCGATCTGTCGTTCACGCCAAGCTGAATATAAACCGCTGCCAGCGATGATGAGTGCACCCGTTAATGTTGCAAGCGTTGGCCATACGCCAAAGACGGCGAAACCAAAGAGGCTTGCCCAAACAAGTTGGGAATAGCTAAAGGGCGCTAAAAGCGATGCGGGTAGCCGACGATAGACGATAATCGATATCGCGTTAGCTGCCGCTCCAAACGCGCCCACTGCAATACCGACAAGAGCATCTTGGGCTGAGGGCATAATCCAATAAAACGGCAAAAGACAGGAAAGAACAAAAAGACCGACAAAACCCGTGTAGACCATTGTGACTTTTGAATCGTCATGGGGCATAAGCCGGGTCGTAATAATTGCTGCTGCTCCAAGAATTGCAGCTAGAAGTGGTAAAAGCGCCGTCCATTTGAAAGCATCGCTTCCAGGTTGAACAATAATCAGCACGCCCGATAATCCGATCGCTGCAGCTATCCATCGTCTTATCTCAACATGCTCATTGAGTAGCGCAAATGCCAGCCCCATTATCACAAATGGCGCTACGAATGTCACAGATGTAGCGTCAGCGACGGGAATAATGTTCAATCCGATGATAAAAGTGATGGCCGAAAGGGCCGCAAAAACCCCTCGCATGACTTGTAAGGGTAAATGAACCGTCCGAAACGCGCCGCGAATGCCGCCGCGTAACAACGGAAAAAGAATAATAACATGAACGAGATAGCGGATCCAAGTGACCTCGATGGGCGGCAAAGTCTGCGTTAAAAGCTGTGCTGCAGTATCGGAGGCCGCCCACATTGCACCATTTAGAACGATTAATCCGATGCCAATAAGTGTAGCCCGAGCATCCGGTCGACTTTGATAGCCAATTGGCACAGAATTCGTCGTATTTACTTCGCTTTTAGTCATTTTAGACGTGAATCCTGGGCTAAATATTCAATATTTTTAATCGAATCTCGTTAATTAATCGTACCTTGGCTGTGATATGTTTTCAAATTGATGAAAAATAAGAAAAATTTGATTATTGTCGGATAAACTGCGATCCGATAAAGCGGTACGGAATTCCTTTTGAAAGCCGAATAAATGTCTGAACATGCTCCTAAAATTTCGTTCGTATCCCTAGGTTGCCCCAAGGCTTTGGTGGATAGTGAGCGGATTATCTCCCATCTACGGGCTGAAGGGTATGAACTCAGTAAAACGCACCAAGGTGCGGACGCGGTTATCGTTAATACTTGCGGCTTTTTAGATAGTGCCAAAGCAGAATCGCTTGATGCGATTGGAAATGCCTTAAAAGAGAACGGAAAAGTGATTGTAACCGGATGTATGGGCGCTGAACCGGACGCAATACTTTCTGCCTACCCAAACATTACTGCGATTACTGGCCCGCAAGCCTATGAATCCGTGATCAATGCTGTTCATTCGGTCATTTCGCCGGCCCATGATCCGCATTTCGACCTTATTCCGCCGCAGGGGGTGAAATTAACCCCTCGGCACTATGCTTATTTAAAGATTTCAGAGGGTTGCAACAATCGCTGCACGTTCTGCATCATCCCGAAACTGCGTGGCGATCTGATATCAAGACCGGCCAATGAGATACTCAAGGAGGCAGAAAAGCTAATCAACGCAGGGGTTCGAGAGATACTTGTGATAAGTCAGGACACGTCAGCTTACGGTGTCGATATCAAATACGCCGAAAGCCAGTGGAATGACCGCACGGTACGCGCGAAATTCGTTGATCTTGCACGCGAGCTCGGTTCGCTCGGCGCCTGGACCCGGTTGCACTATGTTTATCCCTACCCTCATGTCGACGATGTCATACCGCTCATGGCTGAAGGTCTTGTTCTGCCTTATCTGGACATTCCCTTCCAACACGCGTCGCCTAAAGTTCTCAAAGCGATGAAGCGCCCAGGCAATCAAGAGAAGACGCTGGACCGCATTAAAGCGTGGCGTGAAGTCTGTCCGGATTTGGCCATTCGCTCGACTTTTATCGTGGGCTTTCCGGGTGAGACAGAAGAAGATTTTGAGTATCTTCTCGATTGGATGCGCGAAGCGAAACTAGAGCGTGTTGGTTGTTTCAAATATGAGCCAGTCTCTGGTGCTGTTTCGAACGAGCTTGGGCTTGAACAAGTACCCGATGAAGTGAAGCAACATCGCTGGAACCGCTTCATGGAAACGCAGCAGGCCATCAGTGCGCAGCGCTTAAAATCACGCGTAGGACGTCGCATTAAAGTGATTATCGATGAAGCAGGTCCAACGGTTTCTAAAGGCCGCTCACAGTGGGATGCTCCTGAAATAGATGGCATTGTGCATGTCGGTTCCCGCAGGCCTTTGCGTGCTGGCGATATCGTTACGGTTAAAATCGAACGCGCCGATGCCTATGATATGTTTGGTGTGGCGGTATAATTAGCTAGTGTTTGTTCGCCCAAAAATCGGCTTGTAATTGCGCAGCCTCTTCTTCGAGCAAAGGACCAACAATTTCGGTTGGTCGTTGCCCGGCTGCGAACACAATCTCGCAAGGTAAATCGAGCGTCGGGTTTTCTTCGTGATCACCCGTTTGTTCTTTGAGACCTCTCTCCGTCTGGCCGTAGACAACGCGACCGATGCCCGCCCAGTAGATTGCTCCCGAACACATCGCGCATGGTTCAGCTGAGGTGTAGAGCGTCATGGTCGCGAGTTGTTCAAGGCTATAGGATTTGGCTGCGCGTGATGCCAAGAGGCGTTCGGCATGCGCTGTGCGGTCACCACCTTCCGCGCTGTAACCATTGCCCTGTTCCATCAAAATAACGCCGTTTTGATCCGCTAAGATCGATCCAAAAGGATGATCGCCGCCATCCCGCGCCTTTTTAGCCACGTCAAAGGCTTTCCGGAGGAGTTTTTCATCATAGGGACGCTGCTTGGATGGTTGGGCCATGATTCTCTACTCCTCGTAATCAATCTGTCAGATGTGACCAATATAGCGTCATTAACCCCGTTAATTGCTCTAAATTCAAGCATGTCGGTTAATTATTCAACTGAAAGGTGGATGACACGGTCTCCCCGATGCTTGGACAGTTGCGCTGGAAATTTCCGTCATATACCGTTCAGGCGGTCGCGCTTAATCGGATGTCGACTGTGCTGGAACCAAGAGACCCGTCGTACCGATGAGCGTAGCGCCGCGACTTGAATTGATCGATGTTTCAAAGCGCTTCCCTGGCGTTCTTGCCAATGACAGGGTGAGCCTGTCTGTGAAACCAGGAGAAATCCACGCTCTTCTTGGAGAAAACGGCGCGGGCAAATCCACACTCGTCAAAATGATATACGGCATCCAAGCACCGGATAGCGGCTCGGTTTTGTGGGAAGGTCAGGAAGTTCGTATTCCCCATCCACGTGCCGCTCGCCGGTTAGGCATAGGAATGGTTTTTCAACATTTTTCGCTTTTTGAAGCGATGGATGTATTGGAAAACATTGCCCTCGGGCTCGATGGTGCTGTTTCGCGAAAGCAATTGGATGCCGAAATTCGGCTTGTGATGGAAAAATACGGGTTGAAACTTGACCCTCGCCGCCAAATTTCAACGCTTAGCGTTGGCGAGCGTCAGCGGATTGAAATCGTTAGGGCGCTATTACTCAACCCTCGCCTCCTCATTATGGACGAGCCGACTTCGGTCTTAACGCCGCAAGAGGTCGATGATCTTTTTAAAACACTGCGTCGTTTGGCATCCGAGGGGTGCTCCATTCTCTATATCTCCCACAAATTGCACGAAATTGTCGAGTTGTGCGAGCGCGCTACTATTTTGCGCGGCGGCAAAGTGGTGGCGACCTGTGATCCTAGAAAAGAAACCGCCCGCAGCATGGGCGAGATGATGATTGGTAGTGATCTTCGCGATCCTGCGCGTGGACAGTTAAGTGTCGAGGGCCCCGTTCGTCTTTCGGTCCGCGAGTTGTCACTTCCGAAGCCTGATGATTTCGGTGTCGCTCTCGAGCAGATCAGTTTCCAAGTCAAAGGCGGCGAGATCTTTGGGATCGCAGGTGTTGCGGGCAACGGCCAGAACGAATTGCTCGAAGCGCTATGCGGGGAGCATTTGGCAGATCTTCATACAACGATCGAAGTCGACGGCTCACCAGTAGGACGTTCAGGGCCATCGGGTCGGCGCAAACTTGGTCTTTGTTCCGTGCCTGAAGAGCGAAACGGTCACGCTGCCATCGGTGCCTTTTCTTTGTCCGATAATGCGATTTTAACGGCTCGTAGCCGTATGGGTTTTGAAAATCAGGGTTTTATCCATAAGGCCGGAGCTGATGAATTTGCGGCAAATGTGATCAAGACGTTTGCGGTTAAAACTTTAGGGCCAGACGCATTGGCGGGTTCGCTATCGGGCGGTAACCTCCAAAAATATGTAATGGGTCGCGAGATTATGCAGTCGCCGGGGGTATTGGTGGTTAGCCAACCCACGTGGGGTGTCGATGCCGGGTCGGCCGCTTTCATTCATCAGGCTTTGATTGATTTGGCAGCGCAAGGTTCGGCCATTGTTGTTATCTCGCAAGATCTCGACGAATTGCTTCGACTTTGCGATCGGCTTTCCGTCATCAATCTTGGCAAACTTTCCACGCCACGTCCCGTTGGAGACGTGAGCGTACAGGAATTAGGGTTGCTCATGGGTGGCAGCCACGCCACACCAGCCAATAGCGCAGGAGGCATCCATGCGGCTTAGGCTTGAGAAAAGGCTTGAACCAAGCCGAACCATGTTGGTGTTGACGCCCGTCTTGTCCGTTATCGCGATTATGCTCTTAGGTATCATCATTTTTGATGGTCTTGGATATGACGGGCCGCAGGCGGTTTGGGAATTATTTTTCACCCCGGTTCTTGACGTTTATAAATGGCGTGACGTGGCGTCGAAGGCTGCGCCCCTTATCATCATCGCGCTGGGTTTATCTCTGGGCAATCAAGCCAAAATTTGGAACATTGGTGCCGAGGGACAGTATATTTTGGGTGCGATTGGTGCGGCAGGTGTTGCATTCGTTACCCAATCCATGACTGGATTTTGGATCATTCCGCTGATGATCCTTGTGGGAATGGTATTAGGCGCGATTTATGCCGCTGTTCCTGCGGTCCTTCGAACCCGTTACGGCGTAAGCGAAGTGCTATCGAGTTTGATGTTCGTTTATGTATCGCTGCAACTCTTGAGCTATTTGATTACGGGGCCGTGGAAAGATCCGGATGGCCATAATTTTCCGCAAACGGCGCAGCTGACTGATGCGCAATTATTACCACATGAATTATGGGATAGCGGAATTCCGCCTGGCCTGTTGGTAGCGCTGATTGGTGCCGTGATTTTCTATATTATCGTCTCGCGTACAGTCTTCGGCTTCTCGGTTCGTGCGATTGGCGAAGCACCGCATGCGGCACGCTATGGCGGGTTTAGCTCGAATGGTATTGTTTGGGCCACTTTGATGATTAGCGGCGCGATGGCAGGGTTGGCGGGCGTTCTCGAGTTGATGCAACTGACACGGCTTAATCTGGGCTATCCATCCGGCTATGGCTTTACGGCGATTATTGTTTCGCTGTTAGGTCGGTCTCATCCCGTTGGTGTGTTTATCGCCGGTATTGTTTTGGCTATTACCTATGTTGGTGGGCAGGTGGCGCAGACGGTTGTACATGTGCCGAACGCCACGGCGGGATTGTTCCAAGCTCTCTTGTTATTCGCCATTCTCGCCAGTGATCTCTTGGTGCGGTATCGCATCAGGATCAGCACGACGTCTCCTTCGACCAAGGGGGCGCACTCATGACTATGACGTTTATCATCGACGCGCTTGTGACCGTTATCGGCATTACGACACCGATTTTGTTGGCGGCCTCCGGCGAATTGGTCGTCGAGAAAAGCGGCGTTATCAATCTCGGTGTTGAAGGCATGATGCTTGTAGGCACCATTGCTGGGTTTGCGGTTACCTTCGAAACGGGTAACCCGTGGCTAGGTATTTTGGTCGCAACGCTTGCTGGAGCGGCTGCTGCGACGATCTTTGCGGTTTTGGTCTTATCGCTTGGTGCCAATCAAGTTGCGACCGGATTAGCCCTTACAATCTTTGGTATTGGGCTTTCGTCCCTAATCGGATCGAATTACGTCGGTATCGCGATTGATCCGCTTGAATCGCCCTTCCCTGACGCGCTCGCCAATGACAGTTTCTGGCGGGTAATTTTTGGCCATAGCCCATTTGTTTATTTTGCCATTTTACTCGTTCTAGCGATCGGATGGTTCATCAACAAAACCAGAGCGGGGCTCGTTTTGCGAGCCGTCGGTGAAAATGATCTTTCTGCCCACTCGATTGGCTATCCGGTCATTGCCATTCGCTATGCAGCTGTTGCCTTTGGTGGTGCGATTGCTGGTATCGCGGGTGCCGATTTCTCGATGGTGATCAGTCCGCTTTGGGCCGAACAAATGACGGCGGGCCGCGGTTGGATTGCGCTGGCGCTGGTCGTCTTTGCCGGGTGGCGTGCGGGCCGCCTTTTAGCCGGTGCCTATTTCTTCGGTGTACTGATGGCGCTTGAGCTTTATGCAAAAGCCTCCGGTCACGCGATTTTTCCATCTCAGTTTTGGGCAGCGATGCCCTATCTCATTGCGGTTATCGTCTTGGCGCTTATTTCGTCCCGCGACGGAAAAGACGGTAAAGCCCCCGCATGTCTTGGTAAGCCTTTCATTCCGAATGGCTGAAATTTTTGTAAAACTCTAGGAGGGTATTCATGACCAAGTTTACGAGACGCGATTTTGTTAAAGCGGTAGGTGCAGCCTCGGCACTTCCGCTCCTTGGCGCTTCGGCTCAAGCAGCAGAACCATTTAAAGTCGGGTTCATCTTCTTAGGCCCAGTTGGCGATTACGGCTGGACCTGGGCGCATGACAAGGGCCGCCGTGAAATGGAAGCTGCTCTCGGC
>Ga0136644_10004478_pt1 | contig 10320 bp, 11 predicted proteins | sample C_130820_EF_Meta_FD_94780 | JGI IMG/M metagenome (GOLD analysis project Ga0136644, IMG submission 94780) | Freshwater microbial communities from Lake Croche, Canada to study carbon cycling - C_130820_EF_MetaG (v2) (version 2) | ecosystem: Environmental > Aquatic > Freshwater > Lake | place...
CACCATTCCGGTGTATGAGATGAAGAAGGAGATTGATTATATTTTTAAAGAACGCAAGGTGGCTTTTTTGAAAAAGCCACACCAAAAACACAACCAGTAAAAGCTTAGTGAGTTTTTTAAATATGAGCGGCACCAAAAACGGAACAGGTAAAGGCTTAGTGAGTTTTTTAAATATGAGCGGTACCAAAAACAAAACCAGTAAATGTTTAAGAGTGAGTTTTTCAAAAAAAAAGCTTTAAATTTATATTTAATTTAATTAAGTATAAATGTCATATTACACAACTGGTGCCTCTTTTTCTTTAAAAACAGGTACACATTTACCACGTATAATTTATAATAATAATGGAATAACATCTAGCCGAACAAGTGGTGTTATTGCACCATCCGATCCACAAACAAATGGTCCAGCATCTACATCTGTTTTTATGAAATTATCAAATGATTCAAACGGAACACTAAATGCAGAACGACTTGCAGAAGAATTTGCAGATAAAATTGAACCTCATTATTCTTCTGTTAGTTTCATTTCACAATCATATTTGCTAAATAATATATTGTTGCAAAATATACAAATCTCGCAAAATCTAAACGATCCATTTTTTATAAGAATTGCATCATATAGTGGAGGTTATATTGCATCAGATGCATCTTCATTTTATATAAATACACTCACCAAAGGCCCGTCTAATAAAGTTATTCAAGTTGGTCCAACAACTGGCTCGCCTCAACCTGTAATTAACTCTATTGATTGTTTGGATGATGGAACTAAAATTATTGGCATTAATTGTGAGACTAAACAAATGTATATTTCAACAGATAGCGGTAAAACTTTTACTACATATAATATAGGAACAGGTAATTACATACAAGTGCGTTTGGCGAGAAATGGAAGTTATTTTACATTATTAAATGCAAATCATGAAATTTATATTTATGATATTAATAATATACCTAATCCTTATATTTTTGGTGATTCTATACGTAACATAAAATGTTCATGCATGTCAAGTGATGGGTCCAAGCAATTTTTATTTTTTTCAAGTGGTTTTCCCAGAATAATTAATATGGATACAGCACTTGTAGGAAAAGGAAATCCGTATATATTTGCAAGTGATACATGGCTTGGTAACGTTGTTTTATCGTGGGATAGTTGCACATGCTCGTCTGATGTTAATGCAAGTAAGCAAATAGCTGTTGCATTTGTAAATACATCAACTTCTCCTAACCCCGCTTCATATGAATGTTATATTTATGTAACAGCAAATGCTTGGGGTGGAAATACGTTTACACGTAAATTGATTACCAGAAGAGTTGCCAATGGAATTAATTACACACAAGAACGTGCATCCGGTACAGCATCATTTATGTCATCAGATGGATCTAAAAAATGGTGTATAATTGATGATCAACTTTATTATAATAATAGTGATAATGCAAATAATTTTGGTCTTGTTCCAAATCCAGATGGCTACTTTATTTCATATGGTACATGTAGCCCTGATGGAAGTATTGTATATTTAATTAAAAAAGATGGCAGTCTTTGGAAATCTATGGACAATGGCACTACCTTAACTTCGTTATAAGAATTATAAACTTTTAACTAAATCAATTTAAATTGTAGCGATTTTTATAAATGATATACGTCATTTATATAACAGTGGCCTTATTCATCATTATCTTTGCTTGGATCTCTTACCAAAAAAGTCTCAAAGAAGCTTACATTCCCTCTTTCCGCGTTCGCCCGCATAAACTTACGCCCTCCATCCTCACCTACTACATTCAAAAATTTCCCTGGTCATTTAAAACCTTTAAACACGTCATTGAACTGTTTGATCGTCATTCTATCATTTTGCTACAGGAATGCTACGACGAAACCTTTACCTCTCTTGAATCGTATTTTCCGCATTACTACATCTGTCGAGGCACGCTGAAAGGCATCAATATGATCAATAGTGGTTTGGCAATACTGTCAAAGTATCCCATCTTGTCCCACCAGTTTGTGCCGTATGCCAATTATAACCCATTGACATTTGATCGGTTGACAGAGAAGGGGTTTTTACTGGCATCGCTGGACTTGGGGACGCAAATTATCAGCGTTGTAAATACCCATATGCAATCGTGCGATTTTGAGCGCTATGATTACTATGCGTTTTTACAGCTACGGGAACTTTTGGATCATACACAAGGGCTGAGTGAGACGTACATTATCGGTGGCGATTTCAACATTGACATTACCGATTTGAAAAAACGCCATTATATGCTGGGCGAAGGCGTTGGCTTGCATCACCCAACCGAGTCAACCATTTACATTGATTTTAAAACATCGCATTCACGGTCGAGTCAGGCTAAGGGATATGATGGGTTGATTTTTGATTATTTTATTACCGGCGGGACTGTATCAATGAATCCGGTAACGATACAGAGCGGGTACAGCGACCACAATCCGGTGAGTAGCACGATTGAATTGTAAGATTATTATAAATTAATTTATTAATTTATAAATGGATCAAAAAAGATTTTTGTTAACATTGATTATAATATTTTGCTTTCTAATAATTTTATTTAAACAATTGATAAATTATCAGTCATATTTTAGGTATATATTTATTTTATTATTCATGATTTGTGTAATAGCATTATACTATGAAAGTAATGAAAATGGTTGTTCTATTTATGATTGTTCAGATCATACTGTAATTAAGAGTATAACAACTACAAATATTGCTTGTAAAGAAAATAATAGAGTATCATGGAGACGATCAAATATACTTAGTTTTATTGTACTTATTGTGCTTAATTCTGTTCATTCTAATTATAATGCTAATTTAATAGTATTTTTTATTACATGGTTTTTGCTTTATTTTTACTTTAATTTTGATCAATATCATCGTTTTCGTTTATTATGTAGTGAAAGCACAAAGTAAAATAGAATATGCAATTTTTATTTTATAAAAATATTAATAATACATTATTTAATATTAATTATAGTATGATTTTATAGCCTTAAAATGTTTTCAAAATTACCATCATATATAAAGCTACCACAAACTGGTGAGTAGCACAATTGAGCTAAAGTTATAAGTTGGGTTGTCGTATATACGATATATTATAAGTCATCCCTATATGGTTAATTACTATAAAAATTTGGCTTGATATAAAATTGTTTGTTTTAATAATTTTATCTATTAAAACAAAGAAAGAAATGACTATACCAAAGATCATTCATCAAATTTGGACACAAGGGTGCAATAAAATTCCCGAAAAGTATAAAAACTATACAGATAGTTGGAAAGCAAAAAAAGCAGAAGGATATCAATATATGTGCTGGAGCGACGAATCATTGATTGATTTAATTAAAAAATACGATCCTTCTTTAGTTGAAGTATACACATATTTTGAATTACCACAACAGCGAAGTGATTTAGGGAGATACCTTTTACTTTATATTTATGGAGGATTTTACATTGATATGGACATTGAGCCAGGTGAACAAAGTTTAGATATTCTTATTGAAAAAAATAAGATTGCTACATCTTTAGGAGGATTTTCAGGTGTAAGACAATCTTTTATTGGAAGTGTTCCAAATCATCCTTTATTTAAAAATCTAATTGATCATATTAAAAACTTTTTTAAAAGAAAATGGTACGAATATTTAGATGTTTTATATGTTCAACGAACAACTGGCGGGATGATATATAAGACTCTATTAGAAAAAAATAAAAATGATGTATATGAGATACCTAATGATATTGTATACTATTGTGACTCAATTGATGATTGTTTTGTATCAAAAAAAATGTGTGCAATGATGCACTATGAAAAATCATGGAATATTTTTCTGTACATTCAACGTTTTATTGTCTATTACAAATACATGATGTTGTTTACGCTTCTTTTTTTAGTCTATATTATTTCTGGAAAATGTAATAGCACTGTAATAGGATCATTATGCGACATTCGAACACTTATAAAACTTGTGATTTTTACAACACTTTTATACAATACACTACACCTTCTAACAAATGGTGTTGTTTGTAGAACTGGCATTCTGTATTTTTGCTTACTTTCTCTATCCTACTACTCTCTTGATAAAAAATGCGACACGTGTCATTTATAAAATCCCAAACCTTTGTAATACTCCCTTTATTCAAGATTTTTTTCGAGTAGCAAGAAGAGGATACGTTTTATTATTTGGATTTGTTTCATATGGAAGAACAGTTGACCCAGATTGATGTCGAATCAATTGGTCATGGCGATGTTCTTTAAATGATGGGTCATTTTTAGCGACGCTATTTCAATCATCTAATAGATTATAATGACAGGATGTTTTGCACCACTTTTTAATTATAGCCACGCTTTCATCACATTTTCGAACGATAAATACAATTGCAATTAAATGACCCAAATCTACATGGTTTGATGTATTATTTTTGGAATGCCTGATGATGTATAATTTATTTCCATTTTATTATAAATGACTATAATATTTTTAATCATATTATTAATACTACTGTTTTATGTATGTTATTACACATTTTACACAATAAAGAGACGTATTCTTCGTAATCTTGCTGTAGATGTTATCGTTACGTTAAACAAGTATAACGTAGATTATTGGGTAGACTTTGGTACATTGCTTGGAATTGTAAGATAACAAGATATTATTTTTGGAGATAATGATGTTGACGTTGTTTTAGTACAAAGTCCTCTATTGGAGCAACAAATGAAATATGTGATGAATGATTTAAACTTAATGGGATATAAATGTAAAAATGAGGAAACATGGGATGCATATAGAACATATACAACATTTGGTCTTTTTGTTGACATGTATATCAATAAAAAAGATGATGACATGAAAGCGTATTTAGGAAGTACAGGTGACACGTCAAATATTTCATATTCTCTTATAGGTACACCAATTTATATAAAATGGAACAGTATTGATGTAAAGGTCCCAGAAAATGTTCATGATGTATTGATATTTCGTTATGGAGAAGATTACATGACACCAAAAAATGGATTTAAAGGCCGAAATCCATAAGAGTTTTATAATTTTTTATTTACAAGAATAATTGCAAGTAATATAAGCAATACAATTATAAATGTTATAAATAACCACAAAGAACGAGTTGAACATCTATTTAAAAATACTTTTATAGATACACCCACTTGAATACTTGATCCTTCCTCATTATATTGTTTTAAATAGCTTGTATTTCCTCTATATGAGTTTAAGCCACGTGTCATCGCCATATACGACATATAACTGTCAACTTGATCAACAATTGGAAAAGCTTTTGAAAGCAATTTTAAAGCACCTTTTTTGCTCAACACATACGCATGTGTTTGAAACGTAATCTCGTTTATTTTATAAACAGAATTTGTTACAGGGATGTCAACATTTGACGAGGGAGAAGGCTTTGAGTAGCCTAAAAAAATAACATCCCAATCTGGATCGTTTTCTATAATTTCGTTTAAAAATTGATTGATTTGAAAACCCGAAAAATTATTGGTGACAGCATCGTCTTCTAATATTAAAAGCATTTCGTCGTTTGAATTTGCTAAATCTTCCCACAATTTTACATGAGAAAGATAGCACCCAATAGCTCCAAGTGTTTCTATATTACTATCTACGTATCTTCCATTTTTCATAGTATATTGTACAGATGGATACGTAATTTTATCTATATATAAAGGGTCTAAATCTTTCCCATAAACTGCATCAAAACGTTCTGGGAAAATAGAAATAGCATTTAAAGATTTTTGAACTCTTTTAAGCTTTTCAGTGTTTGATTTCAAGTTGATAACATGACTTTTAATTTGTGTAATATCGATACTGTTATCACTTTTATTCATATTTATTAAATGAATAAAAAAAGAAAGAATCTAAAATTGAAATCTTTCATTTAAAAATAAAAAGAAATAAATAAACAGGGTCAAGTATGAAATGCGAGTGCTGTAAAAAAGTTGACAAAAATCAAAAGGGAGAGAAAGGAGAGAAAATCCCAAAGGCCGGTACCGATTCTAATTTTTTCTACGACGGCGAATGGATGTACTGCTATGACTGTGTTCACACCAAAAAAATAGATAAAAACATCCACGAAACCGAGCGCGTGGAGTGGGATTATTGCGAGCACTGTAAAAATATTGTTCCCATTCATATGGCTATTGGTGAATGCGATATTATGATGGCATGCAAGCAACAATTAAAACACGGGTACAGGCATTTATGCACCAACTGTGGCCAAAAACACGACCACGGTGATAAATTTATTACGACATGTAATTTATGTTCTCATTATATTAGACAACTTCGACACGAAGGCGCAAATGCTTGCTTGTAAATTTAAAATTTAAAAAAATAATTAGATAAAATGGAGTCATTTGCATTTTATCTACGTGATCCATTTGTGTTTGACATGATAGACGATTTTCAGTCTATTTTTCCAGACATTAGTGGAGATGATAAGGACTTTTTATCTGTAAAAAATGCAGAAACAGATACAATTAAACGCAACATTAAAAAGGTTTTTAAAGCGTTACTGTTGACCCAAGGATATGTATATGATACAGATAGTGGCATTTTAAAAGTAAAGCCCAAAGACGAAACATTTACAACATTTTTAAATGGACGTCCTAATTTTATTAGAATGATAGACTTTTTTAACGATATAGGATACGTTTTTTATCATTCTCTTTTATCATTCATAATTTGCTTTGAGAATAAAGGGAGTAGACCTGATATGTTATTATTTCTTAGAGCACATTTAAAGGATAAAAGTCTTTATTCTTACAAACACGCGTCTTTAAACTATGTTGAAAGCGTTGAAACGCCTTTTAGGGGTCTTACTTTTAATGATAGAAACTCGTGTTATATAGACAGTGTCTTGATGGCACTTTTTACAGAACCAAGTGATTTTATAAAACAACGTATTCTTGAAGCAGAATTTATTGAAAAAGTATGTGAAGAGTCCGATTCGTTTGAAACCGATGTAAAAAACAGAAATTTGATTAAAAGAGAATTGAAAAAAATATACAAATTTATACAAGGCGATGAAGAGGATGAAGAGGATGAAGAGGATGAAGAGGAGGATGACAGCGAAGAAGAGGAAGACAGCGAAGATGACGAAGATGACGAAGATGACGAAGATGACGAAGATGACGAAGATGACGAAGATGACGATGAGGATGAAGAAGAAGACGAGGACGAAGAGGATGACAGCAAAACAAAGGCTAAAAAGGTAGGCTCAAAATACTATTGTACAAATCTTCGAAAAACATTTGTAAATTGTAAAGGTAGTGAACGTTTTCATGAAGGTGGTACACAAGATGCAGGCGAATTTTTAATGTATCTTTTAAGAATTTTTGAATTATTAAATGTATCTATACAAAGATCGTATAGTTATGGAAGTAATAGCTCAAAAGAACCATTTGTTTTTGTAAGTAAAAATAAAGATACAACATCGTCAGTTGTTTCTATAGTAGAAAGTGCATTAACAACACTTGATAAAGACGACACGCATATTCTTACAAAATTCATGATACAATCTGATATTGCTAAATTAAGCAAAAGTAATAGATGGAAACCATCTGAAGGTCCACAAACAGGCAAAGCATTTAAATATCGTAAAAATGTAATAAAACAAGTTGCGCAAGTTCCGTTTATTGTTTTTTATATTAAACGCTCTTTTATCGATCATCGTGGTTCAGAAAAATTTAACAAAATAAAAATGTATCCGCCTGAAAAAATGTTAATGCCATCTTATAAAACCCTTCACTTATCTGCTATTGTTATTCATACAGGAGGAGCGCATTATGTTGCTATAATTAAACGCCAAGGGTACTGGTGGTATTACAATGATATAGGCACACGACTTTATAAAATCGATGACGGCAGTTATGATAGCATGTTAAAGTTTAAAGGCAAATCCAACATAAACCCATTAACACATGGTACGCTTTATTTTTACACCTAATTTGCTTTCGCTTTTATTTTAATTAAAATATAAAATGGGCTGTTGTTGTTCGGACGACGAGTTACTTACCCCCAAATACAAACAATTGACTCTATCCGAATCCGAAACAATTTTACACAATCGCTTTATTCATTGTATTATCTGTAAAAATTTGATAACAACATCACGCGAAATTATTACAGGATGTGGCAAATGTCACCATGTTCTTGGACATCTTAGTTGTGTCAATCAATTTGAAACGTGCCCTCGATGTGGCAAGTGATACATTAACTCGTTATTTATTCTAATTTTGTGGTTGAATACATATAATATTGAAATTATATGTAAATAGCATCTTAAGCATCTTAAGCATCTTAAGCATCTTAAGCATCTTAAGCGTCACTTACATATTTTAAAAAATCCATCCGTGTTTCGGATGTTTTAAAGTGTGCAAGTAGGTCAATGAAACACGTAAACACTTTTCCAGAAATAGGCTCAGGAAATGCAATTGGCTCCCCCAACAATGGCAAATAACGAGATCCTGTCGCATCTAGTATGGGAAATGTAGGACTATTTGTATCAGGTAAATAGTACCCAAACCCTTTCGCGTGAAACACGATAAAGTGGATAATGGAAGAAATCGTATTGTCGTCCTCTTTGCCTTCCTTCTCTTTGTTTTTAAGAGAGATGCTTACACACGACAAAATATCACTTTTTGCAGGATTTTTGGTTTTAATGCTTGACTCGCGAATAAGCCATGAGCCGTACGGTTCTTTTATCAAGCAATCATTGGCTTCTTTGCGTTCGAATGGGCGGATCAGTCCAGAGTCAAACGGTTTTAAAAATAGTCGCAAATCTAAAAAGTCGTCGTCCAGCATTTTGTGTCCTTTTAAAAACGTCTTGAACGACTCGTTCAACTTTTCCAATGGCGGTTCAGGTCGCGCTTCGGTTGTATACAATTCTAGACGTTTCAAGAAGGTTTCATTGTAGTTTAACCAATGGCTGTTTGGGTTGGCTGTAAAAAATTCCTTGGCGCTTTTGGTCCCCCATTGCTTTAGGTCTTTCATATACCGGTTACCTTCTGCGTTGACGGCAAATACAAGATAATAAATTACGTCGCGGGTGTTGGCATCACTGTCCTTGCACGCCGGCTCATCGACCGATCCAGGGATCACGACGTCGCAAGGAACATTTGCATAATAAAAACGTTGCATAGCTTTCTTTCTTTGTTCTTTTTTATTTTTTAAATTTAATTCGATTTTAAAAAGAAGCCTTTATATAGAAAGAAGGCTTAAATATGTCCATTATTTTAACGAAAAAAAAGAAGACAGAACCCGTAAAAATGGCCGAAAACCCGTTTGAACAATTAAAAATGATGATGGCTCCTCCTGAAAACGCCGAACGCGAAAAAAATCATATTTATTTTTACACCGACGTCAGTCAAGAAACGTGCTTGGATCTCAGTCGAAAGATCAATGATCTTTCTAAAGATTTATTGAAATTAAGCATCGATTACGACATTCCCTCACCAAAAATTTATTTGCACATCAATACGCTTGGTGGCGATCTTTTGTCTGCATTTGGTGTCGTAGATGTCATTAAAAATGCGCGCGTGCCTGTCGTGTCCATCATTGAAGGCCAAAACGCGTCGGCTGGCACCATCATTTCAATGGTTTGCCAGGAGCGATACATGACGGAAAATTCGTTCATGTTGATCCATCAGTTATCGACGGGTATTTATGGCAAGTACGAGGAAATCAAGGACGATTTTGAGAATGATACCAAATTTATGGAGCGATTGTACAAGTTGTATCGCGAAAACACGACAATGAATGATAAGAAGGTAAAGGAGGTGTTAAGCCATGACCGTTGGTGGACGGCCGATGAGTGCATTTCTAACGGTTTGGTGGACGGGGTGTGGAGAGGAAACAAGGGTGTGATTGAACAGGTGGTGGAGGCGGAAGAAGACGCGGATGCGCCAAGACCGTCAAAGAAACAACGACGTCGCTTTTTATAAAAAGAGACACCAAAAAGGTTTAAAATTAAAATTAAAATTGAATTTTTAATTTTAAAGATGGAGAAAAATAAGAAGATCAAACGAAAAATGCCAGCTACACTGTTGTACCCTTCGGAAGCCTTATTGAACGTGATGGTTGCGCTTCGTATGCCTCATCCATCGGAAGAATTAGAGAACGAAAAGGACCCTAAACTGACGTGTTTGCCCATAAAGTTTTCAGATAATGGGCCTGAATTGTGGACATACGATGACAAGGTCAGTTTTATGAAAATTCGTCTTTATTTGCACCACTATCTTTACCAAAATAGAATGATTGATCTGAAGCGTATGGTAAAGGTAAACGAC
>Ga0136644_10004480_pt1 | contig 10319 bp, 8 predicted proteins | sample C_130820_EF_Meta_FD_94780 | JGI IMG/M metagenome (GOLD analysis project Ga0136644, IMG submission 94780) | Freshwater microbial communities from Lake Croche, Canada to study carbon cycling - C_130820_EF_MetaG (v2) (version 2) | ecosystem: Environmental > Aquatic > Freshwater > Lake | place: Lake...
GTTTAATAATAAATAATAACTCAGATGCAGTATTCAAGAAAAGAGATTATTATGGTCAAGTAAGAATCAGACAATTGGAAATATCATTGTTGAATAAATATGGAAAACCAATAGACTTGTTTAACAATAATTATTCATTGGCATTAGAATTTGAAACGTTATATAACCCCTAATATGAATTCATATAGTTCTTGTTTATTTAATTTATTATAATCTTCTTCTTTTAATTTCAAGAGAATACAAATATCCAATAAATCTTTTACTTTATAGTAGCTGATACATCTTAATGGTTTATCAATATTTTCCCAATTAAAATATTCATCTGATTTATATTTCTCTATAACAGGTTCAAATTCATAAGCATATTTAAATCTTCCGTGTGGGTTTTCTATGGGTGGGTCATATTGATGGATTACATGAACAGTGTCGTTATCCGAAGAGTGAATTTGGTATCTTCTTTTTCTATAAATAAAAACGACATTTATTTTGTAACATATACATAACGCAAAAAATGTTTTATGACCAATTCTAGATGTATGTCCTAATTCATTTTCGATATCTTCTTTAATTTTTGTAAATTTATGTTTTTTTAATAGTTGTTTACATTCTTTTTTTCTTAAAAAATCTATATATTTATATTTTTCAGTTTGTTCAATTTCAAAATCATTTGAGCCGATTAATTCGTACTCAGAAAATCCATTCATAATAATGTAAAAAATCCAAAATAATGTGTCATTTTTTCTAGGAACAAATCTTTTTATTTTATTTTCTTTTTTGTGTTCTTTTTCTTCTTTTATAATTATATTTTTTGTAATAGGTTCTTCTTTTAAAATATCTTTTATTGATATTGATTTTGGAAAGAATCTATTAACTATAGAAACATTTGATGGTTGTTCATTAATGATTCGTTCCTTAATGATTTGTTCCTTAATGATTCGTTCCTTATTTGGTCGTTCCTTAATGATTCGTTCCTTAATGATTCGTTCCTTATTTGGTCGTTCCTTAACGAATCCATTGGTTTCGTTAAGGAATTTATTTTGTAAAATAAATCCTTGAATAATATTTTCAGTGAACATAAAATTATTTAAATTATAAATGGTCATATTTATTAATATAATGAATATATCTTTAACTTATTATAATAAAACAGAAGAATTACGTATAGAATCTTTTTTCTTGTCATTGACTGGGTCGTTTGGTTCTATTTTATCATTAAAGAAATTACGTAAATTATCTTTTTGTGTTTCAAATAATTTCAAATTATTTTCTTGTGTATTTACATAATTAATATAATTTTTCAATTCAATAATTAGTTCATTAGATAATTCAGATAAATTAATATGAACGCCATAATTATTTTCATTTAATGTAATATTAGAATTTTTTTGTAAAATTCGTAATATTTCAACTTGATTAATTTTTGCCATTTTTTCGATATTATCTCTAATGGATGTTAATTCAAGTAAATTGATTTCATTTGTAATTTCATCTTTTATTGAATCCATAAATATGATTTGTTAAAAACTTTAAATTAAATAAAATATTATATATAATATGGAATACACAAAAAATAAAATACCAGATGAAATTCAAAATATAATAGATAAATATAAAAACTATATTGATACAAAAATATATTATTATGGTAGTATTCAACGAACGGATTATTTTGTAGGTAAGAGTGATATTGATATATTAATTTTTACGGATAATGTTGATTCAATGGTATATAAAACCAGTCATTATTTTCATTTAAATAAAAAGAAATTTCGTAAAATAGTATGGAATTATAAAAGTAAACTAATACAAGGGACAAAAGTAGTGTATTATAGCAATCAACCTGAATTTAGATTAGAAATCTCAATATATGATGAAAAATACAAGAAATATGTATTAGAAGATAAAAAAATGCCAAATAATATATCTTTTTTTCTATCGTTGTTATTAATAATATTAAAATTTATGTATTATAATCTTGGAATTATTCCGAATTAATTTTATACATATTATAAAAATATAATTTTTAATTACATACGAGGTGAAGAAACAATATTTATTCAATTAAAATAGAGACGTAATACCAAGCTATAATTTTTATATTTTTATAGAAAAATATAAAGAGAACATTATATTAATAGAGAATGACTTTGATACAAGAGTATTTATCTTTAACAAATCAGTATAAAGAACAATATGGAGAAAATACGATTGTTTTGATGCAAGTGGGTGCTTTTTTTGAAGTGTATGCAATTTATAACAAAGAAGATAATACAATTGTAGGTTCTTCTATTACAGATTTTAGTAAAATTTGTGATTTAAATATTGCTGAAAAAAAAATGTGTGTTGATGATAATAATGTAATAATGGCTGGATTTTCGCATTATATGATTGATAAATATTTAAAAAAACTACAAGACGCAGGATTTACGATTGTGTTATATACACAAGATGAAAATAATAAAACAAATCGTAGTTTAGCGGGAATTTATAGTCCAGGAACATATTTCTCTACTGAATCGACAAATATTACAAATAATACAACTTGTATTTGGATAAATGTGTTGGATTGTTCAAAGTCATTGATTTATTCTAAGAAAAAAGAAAATTTTAATAAAAAAATGATTTTTGTTGGTATTTCAAATATTGATATTATTACAGGAAAGACAAATATTTTTGAATTCAAAGAAAATTATTTAAATAGTCCAACTACATTTGATGATTTGGAGCGATTTATCTCTATATATATTCCTTCTGAAGTGATTATTGTTGGGCAAAATATTTCTGATGTTGAAATAGATGATATTATACAATATGCTGGAATAGAATGTTTAACTATACACAAAATAAATATAACAAATAAGAATGATTCAAAGAATTATAATCAAGCAATCAATTGTGAAAAGCAAATATATCAAACAGAAATATTAAATAAATTTTATTCAAAGAAAAATATTATTTTGGAACATTTTTATGAAAAAACATATGCTACTCAAAGTTTTTGTTATTTGTTGGATTTTATCTATCAACACAATCCTTCTTTGGTAAATAAACTATCGGAACCTAATTTTGAGAATTGTACTGATAAATTAGTGTTAGCAAATCATTCTTTAAAGCAATTGAATATTATTCAAGATAAATACAATGGGAAATACTCATCAGTAGAGAAACTAACAAATCAATGTATAACGCCAATGGGCAAAAGATTTTTCTCTACTCTATTGGTGAATCCAACAACCAATGTAGAATATTTACAGAAAGAATATAATATAACAGAATATTTAATAGAGAATGTGAGTGATATCGATTTTTTGAGGAATAAAATGCTACCATTAAAAGATTTATCAAAAATAAATCGTCAAATTATTATGAAAAAAGTGAATCCAAAAACATTATTTCATTTGTATCATAATTTGACAATAATAAGAGATATCTCTATTTCAAGAGATTCAGTTGTTAATGAATATATAAGAAGTCATAATATAAATCATATTGATGATTATTGTAGAGAAATAGCCGAATTTATTGAAGAAACGTTGGATATACCTTTATGCGAAACGATTGATAGTTTTTCTCAATTCGAAATAAATTTTATTAAAAAAAGGGTGGATGTTCATTTAGATGAGCAATATAAATGTCTATTAGAATCGAATGATAAATTAGAAGAGATAAGAATATTTTTGAATAATAAAATTTCATCAGTAGAGAAAAAAGAAAAGAATGAGAAAAAAGAAAGAAATAATGATTATATAAAGAAACACGAAACAGAAAAATCATCGATTCATTTGGTAGCTACAAAGAGAAGATGTGTTTTATTAAAAAATGAATTGTCATCTTCAAAAGATAAAAAGGTTTCATTATCTTATTTCTCTACATTCTCTGGAAAAAAAGAAGATTTTATATTTGAAAATGGAAAATCCATTTCGTTTGAGGTTCAATCAGGTTCAAATGAATTTATTATTCATCCACAAATAAATGAATTGTGTAAAAATATTACAATAATTAAAAATCAAATGAAAGATTTGATTACTACAATTTATATGAAATGTATTGTTGAAAAATTATCAGAATTGTTTTCAGAAAAAGTAGAGAAAATTGTTGAATATATAACTTATTTAGATACTATTTATACAAAAGCATTTATTTCAAAAAAATATCATTATAATAAACCGATTATTGAAACAAAATCAGATAAATCCTTTTTCAAAGCAAATAATATGAGACATCCGTTGATTGAGCATTTACAGACAAATGAAATATATGTAACAAATGATTTGGATTTGGGTTGTAAAGAATCGATTGATGGAGTATTATTATATGGAACAAATGCAGTTGGAAAGACAAGTTTAATAAGAGCGATTGGAATTAATATTATAATGGCACAAGCAGGTTTATTTGTGCCTTGTAGTATGTTTATATACAAACCATACGAATATATTTTTACACGAATCTTGGGAAATGATAATATATTCAAAGGTCTCTCTACTTTTGCAGTGGAAATGTCTGAATTGAGAACGATATTAAAAATATGTAATAAAAATAGTTTAGTTTTAGGAGACGAGTTATGTTCTGGAACGGAAAGTATTTCAGCCAAGAGTATATTTGTAGCGGGTGTTCAAACATTAATAGAGAAGAAAAGTAGTTTTATATTTGCTACACATTTACACGAAATAATAGAATATGAAGAAATAAATAAATGTGAAAAGTTGGCGTTAAAACATATGGCAGTGTCTTATGATAGAGAAAATGATAGATTGATATATGACAGAAAAATACAAGATGGTCCTGGAAATAATATGTATGGATTAGAAGTGTGTAGGTCATTATCATTGCCACAAGATTTTCTTACATTGGCTGATAATATAAGAATGAAATATAATCCGATAAGTGGTTCTCTACTTTCATTGAAAAAAACAAAATATAATAGTAAAAAAATAAGAAGTGTATGTGAAAAATGTGGTAAAAAAATGAGTACGGAGATACATCATTTAATACCTCAAAAGGAAGCAGATAAGAACGGTATGATTCAAAAAGACGGAAGTATATTTCATAAAAATCATGTGGCGAATTTAATGGCAGTTTGTGAGGAATGTCATTTAAATTTCCATAAATAATATATGGAAGAAACAAGACGTAGTAATAGAAGTTCAAAAAGTTCAACAAGACGTATTAAAAGTTCCAACTCAATTAGTCCAAGAAGAAGTTCGAATTCTCAAGAATCAGTAGAATCAGAAAAAAGACCAGCATTATTATCAAGTTTATCAAATCGTGTGGAATTTGATGAAAGCATAATATTTTCAGGTAAAGAGATTATTCCAGAAGGAAGTGTATCATTATTTTGTAATACACATGGAGAAGTTGGTTTAAATGTAGAAAAATATAATTATAAATTTATTAATCCAGCTTTTTTTTCACCTTATTTAAAATTACATCGTTTTATTAAAACATCAAAAGGTTCAGTTAGCTTTTCAAATATTAATGAAGATAATAATGTTTACAAAAGATTAATGTATAAAAATAATATATTTTCAACTAAGTTATTTACTAATTTAAAATATAGTGATTTTGAAAAACGTATTAAATCGAAAAAAATAAATATAGCTGAAAATATTTTTAAAAAACATTATTCTAATTTATACAAACCGATTGATTTTGACAAGTCAATGAAAATAAATAATGATATATTAATAAATAAATTAAGTTTTAGTAATCCAGAAGATCCAGAAGATGACAAAAAAAGAATAGAAAATAAATATAAAAAATTCAAACAAAAATATAATAAAAAATATAATGTAAATCGTATTATTAATAAAATTTTTTATATTGAAACAAGATTATCAATTGAAAATAAAAAACATTTAAAAGAAGCGATAGATGAGTCGTTATACAATATAAATAATGTGATTGCTTTTAGAAATGATGTAACTATTTTATATCCATTTCCTATTGATACGCCTATAAATGATTATGTAATAGACCAATTAAATAAAATTAAAATATTTAAATTTAAATATTTAAATGTGAACACTTATTTTAATAATATTTATTATAAAATAGGAATTCCAGAATTCAAAGAAGAAGATGAGAATGGTAAAAAGTATAACATTACATATAAAAAAGGAACTAATTTATTATCGTGTCCATATTTTATTTCTTATTTAGTAGAAGCGATGGATTATGAAGTAAATGATATTTTTCCGAATTTAATTTTTTCAAATAGTTTTGATCCAGTTCCTTCTGGTGAAAAATTAGACTATTATCTTCATTTATGTAGAGAATATCCTCAATTATTAATAGAAATCGGACCAAATAAATTAACAAAGACTGATTATTATCCTTATTTTAAAAATGGAATAATATTAACTGTTTCAAAAACATTAAGAACGTTGATGGTTGAAAAACTTAATTTACAATCGTTATTAGTGTATTTACAAGTGAATACATATAATTCAGTTTATATGATTGATTATAGTTGTGATTTTATTTCTGTAAAATCAGAAAAAATAAAATTATTTAATACAATTGAAGAGAGAATAAAATTATTAAAAGAAAAAGATATTGGAGAACTTACAAATAAAGAAAAGGATGAAATAAGAAGATTTGAATATATGATAAGTATTTTGGAAGACCAAACCATTCGAGGAGGAAATTAATATTATAAAATTGATTTAAAAATTAAAGAAATAATATGTGTTACAAATAAAGATGATTATTCCAATCAAATGTTTTACTTGCGGTTATGTGATTGCTGATAAGTATCGTTATTTTACGACTGAGGTTCGTAGGAGAAAGATTTCAGATGGTATCCATACAGATACTGTTTTATATTTAACTCAAGAATATACAAAAAAAACGGTTGAAGGACAATTGTTGGATGAATTAAATATTAATAGAATGTGTTGTAGACGTCATTTCTTAACTCATGTGGATATAGAATAATATCATAATAATATATGGGTAAAAAAAGAATACATAGAAGAAAAAGGTCATATAAAGGAGGTTCACACGCTTTTGTAGGTCAAGCATTAAATTATAATAATTTTTCTACGTATCCAGGTGTATCTGTTCATGGTGGAAATCATTATGCATTAAATCCGTGGAAAAATGACTTGACAACAGGTATTTCAACGAGTGAAAGAGATTTTTCTATTTTTCCCAACGCTTATATAAGAGGTGGATATGTTTATAATAATAACTCTAAAAAAAAGTTTTATAAGACGTACAAGACGCGAACAAATAATCATTCGCGTAGTCGAAAACGGAAATTAAGAGGTGGAGGTCCATTATTAAGCGATGTAGTAACTGGTTCAAGGGTGATTACGAATGGTGTATCAAATGTATATAATACTTTAGCAGGATATCCTGCTTCTCCATCACCATTGCCTTATAAAAATCAATTAGAATCGCGTAATTGAATATTTAGGAATGTATTTTATTTTTCTTTGAATAATATATGGCTCAGAGTTTTTTAAGTAATCTATGTCCTCCGGCAATGTTTTATTTAATCATTTCGGTGATTGCGTTATTAATGATTATTTTCCAAAATGTAGGTAATCAGAATTTATTATCTATTGGAAATTATAATTCACGTGTTCCTAGCACTATTTTAATTATTACGATTAAGGGATTATGTATATTGTTCTGGACGTGGGTTCTTAATATTATATGTAAGGCAGGACATCGTGGTGTTTCGTGGTTTTTAGTATTATTACCATTTATTGTTACCTTTTTTATGATGTGGGTTGTGTTATCTAGTCGTTAATTCATTGGTCAAATTATATATTAAATAGAATCATTTAATATATAACTATTAAAAATGATGGAACTTAAAAGAAAAAAGAGTTCATCGAAAGAAAGTTCTTTAGAAGAATCGATGGTGAATAATATTTCTTGGAAAATTATTGATAGATATTTTACAGATAATCCAAATAATTTAGTAAAACATCATTTGGATTCTTTTAATGATTTTTTTGAAAATGGTATTTTTAATATTTTTAGAGAAAACAATCCATTAAAATTTGTGAATGAAAATAGTAAAATAAATATTTATTTAGGTGGAAAAGAGGGTGAATTGATTTATATAGGAAAACCGACTATTTTTGATGAAACAAGTAGTGAGCGTTCTAAACATTACATGTATCCTAATGATGCTCGTTTAAGAAATATGACTTATTCTGTTTCGATTCATTATGATATTTTTATAGAATATTTCATTAATAATGAAATCATACATACAGATACCAAGTTGGGAATTTATTTAGGAAGATTTCCAATTATGTTACAATCTAAATTATGTATTTTAAATGGTCTTCCACCTACAGTGAGGTATAATATGGGAGAATGTAGAAATGATTATGGAGGTTATTTTATTATTGACGGAAAAGAAAAATCAATTATTCCTCAAGAAAAGTTTGCAGACAATATGATTTATATTAAAAAAAACAAAGAAGATAATGATTATAGTTATACAGCTGATATTCGTTCTGTTAGTGAAGATTCATCAAAACCAATTCGAACTTTCTCTATTCGTATAGTTGCTCCTTCTTCGAAATATACAAATAATCAAATTGTGGTATCCATTCCAAATGTTAAAAAACCAGTTCCTTTATTTATTTTAATGAGAGCATTGGGGGTTTTATCGGATAAAGATATTATTCAACATTGTTTGTTGGATATGGAAAAAAATAGTTCTTATATAGATTTATTTATTCCTTCTGTTCACGATGCAGGAAAAATATTTACACAAAATGCTGCTTTAGAATATATTTCGGTTTTAACAAAGAGAAAAACAACAAATGGTGTTTTGTATATTTTAATGGATATGTTGTTAACACATCTAGGAGAAAATAATTTTATTGATAAAGCATATTTTATTGGATATATGGTATTTAAATTATTAAAAGTTTTTATTGGTGTGAATAAAGCAACAGATAGAGATAATTATAAATTCAAAAGAATAGAATTAACTGGAGAATTATTAAGTGATTTATTTAGAGAATATTATTTGATACAAAACAAAGCAATTGTATTAAAAATAGAGAATGAATTTCATTATCATAAAGGAGAATATAGAGAAGGAAATATTGTTCAATTGATTGAAAAGAATTATGTTAACTTTTTCAAAGAAAGAATTGTTGAAACTGGTTTTAGAAAAGCATTTAAAGGAAATTGGGGAGCACAAACACATACAAAAAGATTAGGAATTGCCCAAGATTTAAATCGATTATCTTATTTCACATTTATTTCACAATTAAGAAAAATTGTATTGCCATTAGATACCACATCAAAGGTAGTTGGACCTCGTTTATTAAATTCTTCTCAATGGGGTTATTTAGATCCAATTGATACACCTGATGGAGCAAATATTGGATTACATAATCATTTATCTATTACTTCTTTTATTACGATTAAAATACCCAACAAACGATTAATTGAATGGATTTTTGTGAATTACAAGTCTATTTTTTCTCTACAAGAGTGTACATTTGATATGTTATCGAATGGAACAAAAATATTTGTAAATGGAAAATGGATTGGTATTATTAATGAATCTCCTATTTCTTTTATTCAAAAATTTAAATTATACAGAAGAAATGGTATTCTTCCTATTTACATAAGTATTACTTTTGATTATGAAAATAATGAAATCGCTATTTTTAGTGATGCAGGACGTTTAATGCGTCCTATTTATTATATAGAAGATGGAATTCCTAGTTTTAGAAAAGAAGTTGATTGGAATGAAATTTCTTGGAATCAAATTATTACTGGATTTATTCCCAAAAATGAAAAATATAATTTCTTCAAATTTTATGAATTAGGTGAATCTTATTCAGAAGAAATATTAGTTACAAATAAAAATATTGTTGATTATATTGATACTTCTGAAGAAGAATGTTTATTGATTGCTAATAGTATCAATGAATTATCTAAAAAAAACTTTTATACTAATATTGAAATTTTACCTTCTCTACTTTTGGGAGTAATGGGTAATATGATTATTTTTCCTTCAAATAACCCAGTAACACGTAATGCTTTTTCTTGTGGACAAAGTAAGCAAGCTATTTCTCTATTCAACACAAACTATCAAGTCAGAATGGATAAGATGAGTGTTGTCTTGAATAATGGTCAAATTCCATTAGTAAAGTCTAAATATTTAAAATATGTAAATAATGAAGAACAACCATATGGTGTCAATACAATTGTAGCTATCATGTCTTTTTCTGGTTATAATGTGGAAGATGCAATTTTAATTAATGAAGGCTCTGTAAAGAGAGGATTATTTTCAACTACCTATTATACTACTTATGAATCTAGAGAAGAAA
>Ga0136644_10004481_pt1 | contig 10319 bp, 2 predicted proteins | sample C_130820_EF_Meta_FD_94780 | JGI IMG/M metagenome (GOLD analysis project Ga0136644, IMG submission 94780) | Freshwater microbial communities from Lake Croche, Canada to study carbon cycling - C_130820_EF_MetaG (v2) (version 2) | ecosystem: Environmental > Aquatic > Freshwater > Lake | place: Lake...
AATGTATTAATATAGCACCCGAATTTGGAGAAATAGAAACTTCATTTTATCTTAAATATTTTAAAGAATATGATTTATTTGATGATTTTTATAATATATGTTTTAATTCGAATAAATGGAAAAAATGGGTTTCTAATTCATTTATTCCACATGAAAATAAAGAAAAATTAATTCTTATTTGCGGTCATTATACATTTTCTTATCCTTCTTTTATTAAATTAAAAGAAAAATTAAAAATACCTATTGATGAATTAATTTCTTCTGCTATTATCTCTAAATTAAATGATTTATATGGAATTTGTAGAAAAAAAGTTCTTATAACTACAAGTGGTATTGGTAGTCGTTTAGGAAATCTCACAAAATTTCTTAATAAATCACTTATTCGTGTTGGTAATAAATTTGCTATTTGTCATATTATAGATAAATTTGATTATAAAACTACTGATTTTATTATTACACTTGGTTATCAAGGTCATCTTGTTAAAGAATTTCTCAAAATTGCTTATGAAAAATATAATTTTACATTTATAAATGTAAATAATTATGATGGTATAGGTTCAAGTCTTGTTCATTCATTATTACAAACAAAAGATTATCTTAAATGTCCATTTCTATTCTTCTGCTGTGATAGTATTATTCAAGATGATATTTATTTTAAAGATTTATATAATAAAAATTATCTTTTTTTGGTAAAATCTAATGAAGGTTCTTTATATTCATCTGTAAATATTTCTGGTAATGAAATTATTAAAATGAATGCAAAAGGAGAAAAAAATTTTGATTATATATATACAGGTGTTTCTTATATATATGATTATGAAGAATATTGGAAAAATATGATAGATATCTATAATGAAAATTATTTGAATAAAAATTTAAGTGATATTGATATTATATCAACTTTAATTTATAAAAATCATAAATTTAATTTTAAAATTCTTGAAGAATGGTATGATATAGGTAATATTAATTCTTTTATTATAGCTCAAAAAAAATTTAATTGCGATTATGATATTCTTCATAAAGAAAATGAAGCAATATGTTTTATAGAAAATAAAGTTATTAAATTTATTAATGATAAAGAATGTAATTTAAATAAAATTTTAAGAGGTTCTTCATTATATCCAAATACACCAAGAATTATAAATAAAGGAGATTATTTCTTTGCTATGGATTTTATTAAAGGAACTGTTCTTTCTAAAATAAAAAATTATGGTGAAGTTTATAAACTTCTTAATTGGTCTTATGAAAATTTATGGATTAATAAAAAAATTAATGAAGATTTTTTTAATACATGTCATCAATTTTATAAAATAAAAACTTATAATAGATTGGATGAATTAAAAAAAAATAATTTTCATGATTATAAAATTATTAATGGAATGAATATCGGAACTATTGATGAACTTTTATTAAAAATTGACTGGAATTCTCTATATACAAATGAATTTTATCAATTTCATGGCGATTTTATTCTTGATAATATTATTTATTCAGATAATTCTTATAAATTAATTGATTGGCGTCAAGATTTTGGTGGAAATATTTATCATGGTGATTTTTATTATGATTTAGCAAAATTAAGACATAATATTATATTTAATCATGATAATATTAATAATGGTTTATTTAAAATTAATGTAATTAATGAAAATGAAATAAATGTTGATTTAAAATGTAATTATTTTCTTATAAAACAATTAGAAGATTTTGATAAATTCATTTTAGAAAAAAATTTAAATCTAAAAAAAATAAAATTATTAACTTCTCTCATTTGGTTAAATATGTCTCCACTTCACGAATATAATATATCAAAATTCTTATTCTATTTCAGTAAATTTAATTTATTTATAGAAAATAATTAACATCTTTCACATCGATTGTTTTTCTTTTACTAATCCCTTTATTATATTTTTTAAATTCTTAATTCTTTTATTAAATATCCAAATTTATTCATAACATATTTCAATATTCCTTATTATCCTATTTCTATAAGATTTAATAATGATGTCATAAAAATAAATAATCTTTTATTTTTGATTTGTTCTTCCATAATCATCTTGAAGTCTTATCACATCCCATAATTCATTTGTTGATGTTTCCATATATATACAATCACTTACACCCATCATTTTATGTATAGTATATGGTTTTATAGTTATATATTCTCCTTCTTTATAATCCTTAAAATCTAATGATTTTATTTCATTTCCTATATATATTCTTAAAATTCCTTTTAAAATCATGATTGTTTCTGTTTTTAATTCATGATATTGTGTACTACACGAATGACCTTCTTTCATAAATAATTTTTTTACTACATAATTTTTATTATATTCAACCAATTCCTCATATCCCCATGGTTTTTCTATTCTTTTTTCAAATGTATTAAGATTAAAATTAATATTATTCATTCCTTCATTTCGAACAAGATTATAAGCATATGCTGTATAATCTATCCCATTATCTTTTTTATCATTAATTAAAATTCTATCACCATTTGGAAGTCCCATAATTAATTCATCATAATTTATACCAAGTATTTTTAATTGTTCCTTTGTTTTTTCTCGATATCCTTCTTTTCTTCCTGTTGTTAAAATGATTTTATAATTATTCTTATCCCATTCTTTAAATTTATCAATTACTCCATTTAATATTTCAGGAGGTTCTAATACATTTTTATAAATATCTCCTCTATGTTTTAAAATTGTTCCATCAATATCACAAAAAATTGTTTTTGTCATTTATTTCTTTTATAAAAATTATTCTTAAATTATTTTCTACCACCATTTATTTTATGAAAATATTCAGACATATCCAATCTATTTAATTTTAAATGATCCGCTATTATTCCAATAGTTCTCTCTGATAAATTACAATCTATTTTTTCTTTTTTTATCCCTTTTTCTTCATATACGTCTTCTAATTCAATTATTTTTTTGGAATTCTCTTTATTTGTTAAAAATGATGTATGTGCTCCGCCAATAATTATAGTTTCTGCTGGAATATTACTTATAAATGAAAATTTAGTATTTCTATAAGTTGCTCTTAATCTTTCCAAATCTTTTAAATTAATATTACAATTAGAATATCCAATTTTAGAATAATAAGGAATATCATATATAATATTTGAAAAATCTTTTATTATATCTATTCCTTCAATTCTTTTTAATGGAACTAATGTATCTTGAACAAATAAATATAAATCATAATTATATTTATTAATAGCATATTTCCATGCTCCTAATACATAATTATTATTTTTCGCATAATCTATTATAACACCATCCGGAATATAATTAAAAATTTCTGTATTATCAGAATTACTATCTATTATAATTATATCAAAATCTTTATAAAATGTTTGATATCTATTAATAACTTCTAATAATAATTTACTCGGATTTTTTGTACATATTATAACAACTTTTTTCATTTTAAATAAATAAAATTTTATTTGTTTAAATAAAATCGTTTAAAAATTATTTATTCGTTCTTTAAGTCCTTCTAGAATTCTTACTAATTCCTGTGTAGCACATATATTTAATGTATATAAATAACTTTTATCTATTATATGAAAATCTTTGATTTTAACTCCATATATAAATATATCTATCTCATAAATATATTTATCTATTATTATTCCATTATTATATTTTGATATTATTTTAACTTCATATGAATTATTTTTTGTATATATTTGTAATTCATCTCCTATATTTATTTTATTTAAATCCTCATCACTTAAATTAATTATATTTCTATTTATTTTTCCCAATTTAAATATATTCGGAATATATTTAGATGTTAATTCTGTTGCTTCTGGTAAAACATCTCTTATCTGTTGTGCTATAAATCCATATACATTAGAATTTGTTCTTCCTATATTATCTATATATTTATATTTTTTTGGTTCAATTTTTAAAATCATATTTAAAGATTTTTCATCATTTATATCATTAATATTTCTTTTAATTCTATTATCACTTAACGCATAACTATTTTTACCACATATAATATTATCAACAGTTCTTAATGAAAATGTTGTATATTCTGGTTTATAATAATTCGAATAATCATATGGTGTTGTTATACTCGTTGTTATAAATGCCCCTCCTTGATTTCTTATAGTTCCAGAATTTCCCTTAATATCTAATGAATTTTTAATAGTAATAATATTTGAATTAATAGTTGATACATTATTATTATTTATTATAATATTTATATTTGATTGTAATAATAATGAATTTGATGTATTATTCGTATATGATAATAATTCAATATTTTTATTTGATGTTATTATAAATGGATTAGTGAAATTTGATGATGATGATGAATATATATTATTTTGATAATTATTTAATATAGTATATGTTGTACCATTATATATTTGTTGAATTTGCGTGTCAGTTAATGTAAAATCATATATACGAAAATCATCTAATAAACCTTTAAATGCTCTCAAATTTATATCTGCTCCAATCCGTATTTCATTATTAGTTAAAACTTCATTTGCTGTTGTTCCCGATTTTATATTAACTCCATTACGATATATACTTTTAAATTTTATTCCTGTTTTATATGTAAAACAAAGATGAACCCATGAACCAGCATCTGAATATCCAATATCAGTAACAAAATCTTCTCCCCACCAATTAAATGCTATTAAATTTGTACTATATATAGCAATATCTATTAAATTTAATGATGATTTATTATTTCCAATAATCATTATTTCATCATGTTTATTATTTAATTCTCGTTTTATCCAAAAACAAATACTAAAATCTTTCGAATTTAAATTAAAAGAATTACTCTTAATCAAATATTGTTGATTTAAATCATTAAATTTTGAACTACCTGAACCATATTTATAATCAGCTGAATAATATTCAACATAACCAGTATTAACTAAATTATGATTATTCATTTCATCTTTTCCAAGATTAGTTGAATCATCAAATTTATACCAAACAAATGGATTTATTATATTATTATTTCCATATGTTAATAATGGATAATCGTTTATTGGAGCAATAAAATTACAACCAATAGATATTAAATTACCATTAATAATAAAATTTATTTTTGAATTTTCATATATTTCTATTATTTGTGATTGAGATAATACTATTCCTGAATAAATTCTAAAATCATCCATTAAACCTGAATAATAACTATCTCCCGTAAAATTTCTTCCAATATTATAATTTTGCGGACAATCAAGAGCACCTCCTGAAAATCCCGATGTTGTTAATATTCCATTTATATAAACTATTTTTTCATTATTTAATAAATTATAAGTTAATGTAAAAAAATTCCACACATTTAAATGATTTGATACAGGTATTTCTAAATCATCACCCCAAAAAGCAAATGTAAAATTAGTAGAATTTCTATATCCAATATGTAAAGCAGTTCTTATATTTGGATATATATTATCACTAGAATAAATATAAGTATTATCTAAATTTGTTGGATAAATCCAGAAAGATATACTAAAACTTTTATTATTAATATTTACACCAGTTCCATTTAAAAATCTACTATAAGTACCATCAAAAGATGCTGAACCAGAACCTTTAATAAAATTAGTTGAATTATAACTAACGGAATTATAATTAGTAAAATTATAAATATTAAAATTATCTTTACCAAGATTAGTAATATCTTCAAATTTATACCAAGCAGTCGGAATAATATCTTTTAAAATTGAATAATTATAAATATTATTATTAAATAAATAATTTCTAATAAGATTAAAATTTTGTATATTTTTAAGAATTTTAATTATAATAATTCCACTTACACCAGAACCTCCATTACCATCACCACCACTTCCATTTATACTTTTAGAAATTGCTATTGAAGAAGCAGTAGCACCAAAACCTCCAAAAGCAATTAATTGATTAGTCCCAGTTAAATTATAAGTTGATTTAATTAATGAAGAACCACCATCACCACCTTTCAAAGTAGTTCCATTTAATCCATTAGATACATATGAATAAAGATTATTCCATTTAGTCATTGCCACAGATTGATTATTATTATTTAAATAACTTCCTCCACCAGAACCTCCTGAACTAATTGGATAAAATCCTGTATTTTCTGAATATATTTCAACTCTTCCATTATATAATTCTTGAACTTGTGTTGATGTTAAAACAAAATTATAAATTCTAAAATCATCTATATTACCTGAAAAATATCCATCATTTGAAAATAATGATTTTCCTAATAAATTATTTGTAAATGTAATATTTTCAATATTTATATTTGTTGGTAATGTTGCTGTAAAAGAAGCAATTACACCATCAATATAAATAATCCAATTTCCAACATTATTTATATTCCAGACAATATGATGCCAATTACCATCAATATAATTATTAGTTGTTATTCTATTACCACTTGAATTTGTAGAATTATTAATATCAAAACATAATCTATTATCTGTTGATGAATATCTTGAAATAATAAACCATTTAGCAGCTGATGGATTACCATTATTAAAATCGAAAATACGAGGGTATGCTCCTGTATTAGTAGTATTCATTCGAAACCATAAACAGAAAGATATACCATTAAGAGATTGTATATTATATAAATTTATAGAAGGAATAGTTAAATATTGAGATAATGAATAATTAAAACTTACAGAACCATTACCTTTAACAAAATTAGTAGTATCAAAAGTAGCACCATAATTAGTTAAATTAAATCCATTACCACTACTATCAATAAGCATATTAGTAGAACTATTATCAAAATTATACCAAATAATAGGATTAATATTATTACCAATACTATCTTTTAAAATTGGATATGATTTATCATTAGCAATATTTGAATTAAAACTTATAGAACCATTTGAAAAATTAATATTATAAGTTCCAGAATTTATATTGCTATTATTTGTATAATTATATTTAACAATAGCATTACTTGATAATACATATGAATTTGAAGTTGATGTAATAACAGCAGATGTATATAAATATCTAATTATAACCACACCAGAACCACCATTTCCTCCATTATATGCTGTTGCAGCACCACCACCACCACCGCCTCTGTTAGTTGCTCCATTAGTTGCTGTACTTGTTGTATCTCTTCCACCATTACCACCTCCATCTGTTCCTGAATTTGCGTTAGGAGCATTCCAAGAACTACCACCACCACCTCCACCATAACCAATACTTGTACCTGTTATACTACTTGTATAACCAGTTCCACCAATTCCTGCTGAATTTGTTGAAGTTGTAGCATCTCCACCATTACCAGTAGCACCACCACCACCACCTGAACCATATATACCAATACTTTTACCACCATTACCACTAACACCATTACCAGAACCACTTGAATAATTTTGACTATCAGAACCAGCACCACCACCACCACCACTAGAAAAATTACCATTAGCAATAGAACCTGCTGTTGGAGTTGTAGTAGGAGTAGATTTATTATAACCAATACCACCACCACCGCCGGCAGCATATATGGGTATAAAATTTAAATTAGTGGATGTAATAGAAGAAGTTTCGCCGGGATTACCATTAATATAATTATCAGAACCACTTCTTGGTGCTGTACCACCATTTCCAACTGTAATTGTATAAGTTCCAGAATTTAATGTATAATTAGATTTATAGATAACATCACCACCTCCACCACCACCACTATAACCACCACCACTACCACCGCCACCAACAATTAAAATATCACAAATAATATTAGTATCAATAGTAAAAGAACCAGAATTGGCAAAATAAACATATCTAAAATTTGTATTATCAGTTGGAGTATTAATAGTATTACCAGAACCTGATATAGTAATATTTGTTCCATAACCAATAGATGTTCCTTGTTGATAAACTTCAATTCTTCCATTATATAATTCCGAAACTTGTGATTGATTTAAAACAAGTCCTGAATAAATTCTGAAATCATCTATTAAACCTGAATAATAACTATCACCCATAAAACTTCTTCCAATATTATAATTTTGCGTAGGACAATTAAGAGCACCACCAGAATTTCCAGAAGTTGTTAAAATACCATTAATATAAACTATTCTTTGATTATTAGAAACATTATAAGTTAAGGTGAAAAAATTCCAAACATTTAAATGATTTGATACAGTAATTTCCATATCGTCACCCCAAAAAGCAAAAGTAAAATTAGTAGAACTTCTATATCCTATATGTAAAGCAGTTCTTGTACTTGGTCCCGAATTATTAGTTGAATAAATATATGTATTATTTAAATTTGTAGGATAAACCCAGAAAGAAATACTAAAACTAATATTATTAATATTTACACTAGTTCCTAATAAATATCTACTATTAGCACCATCAAAAGAAGATGAACCAGAACCTTTAATGAAATTAGTTGAATTAAAACCAACAGAATTATAATTAGTTAAATTATAAGTATTTAAATCGTCTTTTCCAAGATTAGTACTATCATCGAATTTATACCAAGCAGTAGGATTAATATTATTACCACTACTATCTTTTAAAATTGGATAAGAATTATTAGTAATAGAAGAATTAAAATTAAATATAATAGTTCCATTAGTGAAAGTAATTTTATAAGTTCCGGCAATAACATTGGTATCATTAATATAATTAAATTTAAGTAAAGAATTGGTTGATAATATATAAGAATTTTGAGTTGAATTTAATGAAGAAAATAAATTAATATTTGTTAAATTACCAACTCCTAATTTCCATGTACTAAGATTATTAAAAATAATAATATTTGAATTAACAACATTATCAATATAAGTTATATTAGAATTACTTGAATTATAATCACGATTACTAAATGAAGAATAATAATTATTACTTCTAAAATCAAATGTATTAGAAGTAATTAAAATATTACTTATATTACCTTTTTTAATTAATAATTCATTAGCATTTAAATTACCAATAATATCTAAATTATAGGTTGGAATTGTAGAACCAATACCAACATTAGAATTTGTATATACATTATTTCCATCAGTATTCCATAAAAATTTAACGAGATTATTAATACTAGTATTTACATAATTAATATTAGAATTGGATGAATAGATTTCAATATTACTTAAATTTGTATATAATAAATTACTAGTAGAATTAACAGTTTTAGAATAGATAGATATATCAGGATTATTAATTAAATTTGAATAATTAAGATTACTAATATTTGAACCAAATCCTGAAATAATAGTTGAAGGAGTTAATAAATTTTGTTTAGAATTATTAATATTAGATAAAGGATTTGTAGAAGATAAATAAAGATTGTTTGAATAATTTAAAACAGAATTTGAATAATTACTATCATTTATTTTTATTTGATTATTAATATTAATATTATTTACAATTAAACCAGTAGAATTTATAGTTCCAATAACATTTAATTTTGATGAAGGATTAACAGTACCTATTCCTACATTTCCATTAGAATTTACTAAAAAATTTATTTGATTATTTCTATATTGTGTAGAATATCTAATAATAACTACACCAGAACCACCTGTTCCGCCACTTCCACCTCCACCAGCACCACCTCCGCCCCCTCCTGTATTATTTGTTCCTGATATAGCATTATTACCACCTAAACTACCATTACCACCTCCACCTAATCCTCCTGTTCCTGCTGCCGTATTATTATATGTTCCATCAACATATGCTCCACCACCTCCACCACCAGCATAATAAGTATTAGTACCTGTAATATTAACTTGTAATCCAATACCACCATTTCCAGCAATTGTTCCAGAACCAATACCACCAATACCACCAGCACCACCACCTCCACCTGTTGGCCATGGGGGGTTATTTGTTCCATCGCCACCAGCATTACCATATCCATAAGTTCTTGAAATTGCTGATATTGAACCATTTGTTTTTTGAACTCCTGCTCCACCAGTTGTTCCATTTCTTGTACCACCTGCGCCTGAACCGCCACTTTTTGGAGGTGTTCCATTAAATGTTGAACTTTGAGAACTACCAATAGCACCTCCTAATGCTGTTATAATATCATTATTATTACTATCTCTGATAATAGTATTACCACCATTGGCAGTTGAAACATCAGCACCACTTTGCATTGGTGATCCGCCATTACCGATAATTATAGAATAGGTTCCCATTGTAATAGTATAATTAGTTATATAAACTAGACCACCAGCACCGCCACCTGTTCCTATATTAAAACCACCACCACCGCCACCACCAACAACTAAAATATCACAAATAATATCTTGATTTAAAACAATAGTTCCATTGGAAATAAAATATGCATATTTATAATTTGTATTA
>Ga0136644_10004483_pt1 | contig 10317 bp, 6 predicted proteins | sample C_130820_EF_Meta_FD_94780 | JGI IMG/M metagenome (GOLD analysis project Ga0136644, IMG submission 94780) | Freshwater microbial communities from Lake Croche, Canada to study carbon cycling - C_130820_EF_MetaG (v2) (version 2) | ecosystem: Environmental > Aquatic > Freshwater > Lake | place: Lake...
ATTACTTTGCCTCAGACTGCGGTTGCCTATAACCCCTATGGTTCATTGGTTTTTGTTGTTAAAGAAGATCAAGGCCCAGACGGAAAACCACGCAAAGTGGCGCAGCAGGTAGTGGTAAAAACAGGGCCCACACGCGGTGATCAGATAGCGATTTTATCGGGTGTCAGTGCGGATACAGAAGTGGTTTCAAGCGGGCAACTCAAAGTTAAAAATGGGACGCCTTTGATCATTAATAATCTGATCAATCCAGCTTCTGATGCCGATCCCCACCCCGTAGATCATTGAGGTTCTGACAATGCGCTTTACCGACATTTATATTCGGCGGCCGGTACTGGCCTGTGTGGTCAGTTTACTAGTTATGGTACTGGGGCTGCGCTCGCTCGCCTCCTTACCGGTTAACCAGTTCCCTAAAATTGAAACAGCAGAGGTCACGGTCTCCACCACTTATTTTGGTGCTGATGCCAATACGATTTCAGGATTTATTACCCAACCACTCGAATCCTCCATAGCGCAAGCCCAAGGGATTGAGTACATGTCGTCTACTAGTATCCCTGGCATATCCACCATTACGGTGACCCTCAAGCTGAATCGTTCAGCCAATGCGGCACTGACTGAGATCACCACTCAGGTGAATGCGGTTAAAAATCAGCTTCCGCCTCAGGCGCAGACCCCAGTGATTACGGTAGTCGCAGGGGGACAAACCGTTGATGCGATGTACTTGCGTTTCCAGAGTTCCACTATGGAGGCCAACTCTGTTACCGACTATGTGCAAAGAGTGGTCAAACCTAAGCTAGATGGTTTAGAAGGAGTGCAAACCGCCGAGATTATTGGGGGACGACAGTTTGCTTTACGCGCTTGGTTGGATCCTGCACGTATGGCGGGGCACAGTATTACGGCTGGTGAGATTTACAGCGCGCTAGGTGCAAATAATTACCTAGCAACATTGGGGACATCGAAAGGTCAGATGGTCAGTATTCCGCTCACAGGCGGAACGGATATGCACTCAGTAGAAGAATTTAAAGATCTCATCATTAAACGCAGTGGTACGGGCGTAGTGCATTTGCGGGATGTGGCAAACGTCATGTTGGGTGCCGAAAACTATGATCTCAATGTGGCATTTGCCGGCAAGCAAGCTGTGTTTGTCGGAATCAAAACATCGCCAACGGCAAATTCAATTCAAGTCGTTAAGAAGGTTCGCGAAGTTTTCCCCTCTATCGAATCTCAGTTTCCTGTTGGTCTAACAGGGGGGATTGCTTACGATGCCACTGAATATATCAATACCTCTATTTATGAAGTAGAAAAAACACTGATTGAAACCCTAGCGATTGTCACGCTGGTTATTTTCTTATTCTTAGGCAGTGTCAGAGCGGTAGTAATTCCCGTTCTTGCCATGCCTTTATCCTTAATTGGCACTTTCTTTGTCATGTTGGTTTTGGGTTACTCCATTAACTTACTGACTTTGCTGGCCCTTGTGCTTGCAATTGGTCTCGTCGTGGACGACGCCATTATCGTTGTGGAGAACGTAGACAGACACATGCGCGAGGAAGGTAAAACACCTTATGAAGCCGCGCTGATTGCCGCACGAGAGTTAGGTAATCCCATTATTGCCATGACCATTGTGCTGATTGCGGTTTATATTCCCATCGGTTTTCAAGGCGGATTAACCGGTGCGCTCTTTACTGAATTTGCCTTTACTTTGGCTGGCAGCGTGGCGGTATCAGGGGTGATTGCACTGACTTTATCGCCCATGATGTGCTCACGTTTATTTAAGGCTGACCATAAGCCTTCTGGTTTTGTGGCGTGGTTAGAACGTCGTTTTCATGCGCTACGAGCGGGATATCAGCGCTGGTTAGCCAGCACACTCAAAACATGGTCTGTGATGACAATCATGGGCTTGATGTTACTGGGGGGGACGGCTTATCTCTACAGTACCTCTGCTTCTGAATTAGCACCCCAGGAAGACCAGGGATTTGTGGTGGGTTTTTTATCAGGCCCTGCCAACGCAACTGCAGATCAAATGCAGCTGTATGCCAAGCAAATGTTTGAAGCAGGGCGTACATTGCCAGAATTTGATTATAGTTTTCAGCTCACTGGTGTGCCAAGCGTCAATCAAGGTATTGGTGGCATTGTGTTGAAACCTTATGACCAGCGTTCTCGTAGTGCAAATCAGATTCAACAGGAGTTACAAAAACGTTGGGGTGGGATTGCAGGTGCCAAAATTGCTGCCTTTCAGTTTCCACCCCTGCCAGGTGCAAAAGGCTTGCCCATGCAGTTTGTTATTACCACCACAGAATCCTTCCCGCGCTTAAAAGAGGTAGCAGATGAAGTATTGGCGCGTGCGCAGCGAAGTGGAATGTTTTTCTTCATTGATTCTGATTTGAAAATCGATGCACCCCAAACGGTGGTTAAAGTAAATCGAGAAATGGCGGCGAATTTGGGGCTCAATGCTGCTGATGTCGGCAATACACTGGGGGCCGCTTTGGGGGGCAACTACGTAAATTACTTTGCTGTGGATGGTCGTTCTTATAAGGTCATCCCACAAACGCAACAATCCACGCGCCTTAACCCTGAACAGATTTTGGATTATCAGCTTAAAGCCCCTGATGGCAGCATGTTCCCCGCTCGCACCATTGTGAGTCTGGAGAAGGAGGTCGTGCCTGAAACCATTAGCCATTTCCAACAATTTAATTCCGCCACCATAGCTGGGGTTTACACCCCTTTCACCACGCAGGCTGAGGTGGTCGCTTTTTTAAATAAAACACTTAAAGAAGTTGCACCATCTGGTTTTAACTCTGACTACTCGGGGGGTACGCGCCAATTTGTTCAAGAATCAGGCGGCTTTGTGACCACCTTATTTTTCGCGATCGTGATTGTATTTTTAGCCTTGGCTGCGCAGTTCGAAAGCTTCCGGGATCCTGTGGTCATTTTGGTATCAGTGCCAATGGCTTTGTTTGGCTCGCTCATCTTTATTAATCTGGGCTTAAGTACGCTGAACATTTATACCCAGGTGGGCTTGGTGACTTTAATGGGCCTCATCAGTAAACACGGGATTTTGATGGTGGAGTTTGCCAATAAATTGCAAGCTCAGGGCCACAATAAATTTGATGCGATTGTTGAGGCAGCAGGCGTACGTTTGCGTCCTATTCTGATGACCACAGCAGCCATGGTATTAGGCGTCTTGCCCTTGGTGATTGCTTCAGGCGCAGGTGCGGCGGGACGTCGCGCAATGGGCTTAGTGATCTTTACAGGCTTGTCTATCGGTACGCTCTTTACCCTGTTTGTAGTGCCAGCGGTTTACATGATGTTGGCAGCAGCGCATCAACATGATCTGGATCCCGTCGCCGCGGATAGGGATGGCTCTGGTAGTGTCTGAACCAGAGCAGGAGTCAAGCCCGCATTCTCCTCACCCCTTTAATCAGCTGACGCCTGATTTTTTGCTGGATGCCCTACAAAGCGTGGGGATAAGGGGCGATGGGCGTCTATTGGCCCTGAACTCTTATGAGAATCGGGTATGGCAAGTGGGCGTGGAAGAGGGCGAAACCCTCATTGCTAAATTCTATCGTCCCGCCCGCTGGACTGAAGCACAACTCCTTGAGGAACACACTTTTGCGCAGGCTTTGGTGGAGGAGGATGTGCCAGTGGTTGCCCCGCTTGCTTTGCGCTCTGCCGCGGTTCATGCGCATCCACACATTCATTCCGAAGCTTCATCTGCATCCCCTTTTAAATTCCCTTCAGAATCCTTATCAACGCTTCATTGGTATCAAGGTTTTCATTTCGCTGTTTTCCCCCGCAGAGGGGGCAGGGCGCCTGAGCTTGATCGCACTGGGGTACTGGAGCGTATGGGCTATTTCTTGGGCCGCTTGCATACCACAGGGGCGCAGCTTTGCTTCACGCATCGTCCCACTATATCGATTGAAGAGTTTGGCCGAGAGCCACTGCGTTTTATTCTTGCAGGGGAGTGTATTCCAGTTGAATTAAAGCCCTCATGGCAAGCCATTGCTGAGCAAGCTTTACAGGCTGTTGAAGCGCGTTTCGCGTGCGTGGGGCCCGTATCCAATATTCGTATTCATGGGGATTGTCATCCGGGCAATGTGCTTTGGACTGAGGCTGGCCCACATTTTGTGGACCTGGATGATGCGCGCAATGGACCCGCCATTCAAGACATCTGGATGCTGCTTTCAGGATCTCGTGAGGAACAGCAGATTCAGTTAGAAGAGATCATGCGCGGATACCGTGCCTTCCGCCGTTTTGATACACGTGAGTTGGGCTTGATTGAACCCTTACGCACGCTACGCTTACTGCACTACAGCGCTTGGATTGCAAGACGTTGGGATGACCCTGCCTTCCCTATGAATTTTCCCTGGTTCGGCACCAACCGCTATTGGCAAGATCGCATCCTTGAGTTGCGTGAGCAGGTCGCTGCCATGCAAGAGCCTGCGCTGTACCTGCAAGACTAATTAATTACTTCTCGACGAAGGCACGCTCGATCACGTAGTCGCCGGGGGCGCCGATATGAGGTGAGATCTTGAAGCCTAAGCCATCGAGAATATCGCTGGTGTCTTTAAGCATGGCGGGGCTACCGCAAATCATGCCACGATCGGTAACCGGGTTAATTTGGGGTAAGCCAATATCTGCGCAGAGTTTTCCTGAGGTCAAGAGATCAGTGATACGCCCCTGATTGCGGAAAGGCTCACGGGTAACGGTAGGGTAATAAATGAGCTTTGCAGCGATCTCTTCACCCAAAAACTCATGTTGAGGCAGTGCCTTGCTAATGAAATCGGCATAGGCCAACTCACTGACCAAGCGGACACCATGAACCAAAATGATTTTTTCAAAACGCTCGTAGGTTTCAGGGTCTTGAATGATGCTCATGAAAGGCGCCAAACCTGTTCCGCTTCCAAATAGAAAGAGATTTTTGGCTGGCAGCAGGTCGTGAATGATCAAGGTCCCCACAGGCTTGCGGCTGACCAATAAATCATCGCCCGTTTTCAAGTGTTGAAGGCGCGAGGTAAGCGGGCCGTCTTGCACCTTAATGCTCAGAAACTCTAAGGTTTCTTGATAGTTGGGGCTGGCAATACTGTAAGCACGCAAGAGTGGCTTGCCATCAACAGGTAGGCCAATCATCACAAAGTGACCATTCTCAAATTTAAGACCGGGATCTCGGGTGGTCGTGAAGCTGAATAGCGTGTCGTTCCAATGGTGAACGCTTAGTACTTTTTCTGTTCCGTAAGCTGACATGATCGTATAAAGATAAAATTTAGCCCTACATTATAGTGCCTTAGAGCACGTGATAGGATTTTAGAAAGAGGAATACGGTTAAGAATCCTAGATGAGGCATCACAGCTTTACCGCATGTTCGCGTGTGGTGTGAAAGGTCAAATCGGGCCAACGCTCCTGGACCAATTGAAGATTGACGCGATTAGGAGCCAGGTAGGCCATATTGCCCGCAGCGTCATACGCCACATTCTGACCTACTGCGTTTTCAAATTCTAAGAGGCGTTTAGAGTCAGTACAGCTCACCCAACGGGCGCTGGCAACTGATGCACCTTCAAATACCGCATCCACCCCATATTCGGCGGCAAGGCGGCTGGCGACCACATCAAACTGGAGTTCTCCTACAGCCCCTAAGATGATATCCGCTCCAGTCACAGGCCTAAATACTTGTACCGCCCCTTCCTCGCCTAATTGCTGTAAACCTTTTTGTAATTGTTTCATCTTAAGTGGATTGCGAATTCGCACCGCGCGGAAATAATCGGGAGCAAAGTAGGGAATACCGGTGAATTGCAACACTTCTCCTTCTGAGAAGCTATCGCCAATTTGCATGGCGCCGTGATTGGGCAATCCAATGATATCGCCTGCATAAGCTTCTTCTACTTGTTCACGATTAGAAGCCATGAACGTCACCACACTGCTGGCCCGAATATCTTTGCCAATACGCAAATGCTTCAGCTTCATACCACGTTCAAATCGCCCAGAACACACGCGCAGAAAAGCAATACGATCCCGGTGAGCGGGGTCCATATTGGCTTGAATCTTGAATACAAAACCAGAGAAGGGTTCTTCAACCGGCTCCACTTCTCGTACCGTAGCATTCCGGCTGCGCGGGGGAGGGGCCCAGTCAATCAGGGCATTCAAGATTTCACGCACACCAAAATTATTAATTGCTGAGCCAAAAAATACAGGGGTTTGTTTTCCTGCTAAAAAGCGCGCTTGATCAAAGGCATGGGAGGCACCTGCGAGTAACTCAACCTCGCCTCGCAGTTGTTCGATTTCCATGGGAAATAGTTCATCCAGACGCGGATGATGGATTCCTGAAATCACTTCAAACTCTTGATCAGCGCGCTCTTCACCCGGCGCAAACAACAATACTTCGTCGCGCAGCAAATGGTAAACCCCTCGAAATCGTTTTCCGAATCCGATGGGCCAGGTGACGGGGGCGCACTCGATGCCGAGAACAGATTCGACTTCATCCAGTAACTCTAGACTGTCGCGAATTTCACGGTCTAGCTTATTCATGAAGGTAATGATGGGGGTATCGCGCATGCGACAAACGTTGAGCAGCTTGATCGTTTGTGCCTCAACCCCTTTTGCAGCATCGATCACCATTAAGGCCGAATCCACCGCCGTTAATACGCGATAGGTATCTTCCGAAAAATCTTGGTGACCGGGGGTATCGAGCAAGTTGATCACATGATCTTGATAATCCACTTGCATTACCGAACTGGCGACCGAAATGCCCCGCTGTTTTTCAATGTCCATCCAATCAGAGGTGGCATGCCGTGCGCTTTTACGCGCCTTGACCGTTCCTGCAAGCTGGATCGCCCCTGAAAATAACAAGAGCTTTTCAGTCAGCGTTGTTTTACCTGCATCAGGGTGAGAGATGATCGCAAAGGTGCGGCGGCGCTGAACTTCTCGGGTAATCTGCTGTACGGCGTCATTCATGGCTTGGGGTGCTTGGCGGTTTGAAGCGCATCGTCTGATATAACCCGTTATTATAGCTTGACCGAGTATTCTTCCGAGTCTTCAGTGAGTACATTTCTAGATCGCCGCGTTTTTATAGAACAAGGATTGCGCTTGTCGCTGGCAACAGCCGCGGCGGGGACTTTGCCTTGGGCGCAGGCGCAGAGTGAAGAGCGCTCTGCTAACAAAGCCGGAGAGATGCGTTCAGATGTGCTGGCCAGCCAGCATAAGGCAGGGCAAGCTTTTAGCAATTACGGCATGCCCTCTGTGTATGAGAAGAGAGTCATACGACTGATCGGCTCCAATCGGATGGTCTCCGGCAATGGCGTGTCCTGGACTCCTTTAGAATCCCTTGAAGGGATGGTCACGCCAACGGGTCTTCATTTTGAGCGGCACCACAATGGGGTGCCGGATGTGGATCCTGCGCGCTTCGAACTCTTGATGCATGGCATGGTAGCGCGGCCCCTGCGCTTTGATTTGGCCGGTTTAATGCGCTATCCCATGCAATCCCGACTGCTCTTTATAGAATGTGGGGGCAATAGCAACGCCGGATGGCATGAAGAGCCCATGCAAAAGCCAGTCGGTTCTTTTCATGGTTTGGTGTCTTGCTCGGAATGGACCGGCGTTCCGCTCAAGTATTTATTGGATGAGGCCGGCATTCATAGCAAAGCGACTTGGGCGATTGCTGAGGGCTTGGATGCCGCTGCGACCGAGGTCAGTATTCCCGTATCAAAATTACGGGAGGGTGCCCTGCTTGCGCTGTATCAAAACGGTGAACGCTTACGTGCTGAAAATGGCTATCCGCTGCGCTTAGTGCTTCCTGGCTGGGAAGGCGTTCGCCAAGTCAAATGGTTACATCGCCTTGAGTTCACCGATCAGCCGGTAATGTCGAGGAATGAAACAGGTGAATACACACAGTTACTCCCTTCGGGAAAAGCGGAACAGTTTGATTTTGTGATGGGGCCTAAGTCGCTCATCACGTCTCCTTCGCATGGCCAAACCTTGGGTTTCCCTGGCGTTTTTGAGGTTCGGGGTTTGGCTTGGAGTGGCCACGGTTCGGTTGCAAAGGTTGAAGTTTCTGCAGATGGCGGTCAATCTTGGAGCACAGCCCATATCGATGGTCCCGTCTTGCCTCAATGCTTTGCGCGTTTTCGTGCTGCCTGGAAATGGGATGGAAAGCCTGCAGTTTTGCAAAGTAGAGTGAAAGACGATCACGGTAATATTCAACCTACGCGTGCAAGGCTCATTGCACAGCGCGGGCGCAATGGCTACTTTCACTACAACGCCATCGTCAGTTGGGCTGTGGATTCAGATGGAACGGTGCGCCATGTCTACGCTTAAGATCGGGCGGCTCGTTCAGTTCACTCCCTTGTTTTTAGCGAGCCTGTTATTCAGTTTAACAAGCTTAACTGCACCTTTAGCTCACGCAGATAGCACTGCATCCACCCCAAGCCCCATGGGCAAGCCCCTTCATTCAGACTCAATCACCAGGCTCGCGCCTAATATTTATCCAAATGGACAAGGTTTGCCGGATGGGATGGGCTTAGCAAAGAATGGCTCAGTGCTATATCAAGCACAATGTGCCAGCTGCCATGGCACAAAAGGGGAAGGCGCAACAGCGCAGGCCTTGATTGGGGGCGATGGGCCACTGAGCGCTCATGATGCGGATAAAACGATTCTGACTTACTGGCCGTATGCAACAACCTTATTCGATACCATCGCGAGGAGTATGCCCCCTGCAGCCCCTGGTCATTTGTCTGCTGATGCGCTCTTCTCTTTGTGCGCTTATCTTTTAGCAGAGAATGGATTATGGGCGCGCGATCAGCCCATGGGGCCAAAGGAACTGGCAGCCATTGTGATGCCGAATCGCAATGGCTTTGTTCAACGATTCCCTTGAGGGATTTTGCTGAGTTGTTGCTCAGAAACCCTGCACGGATAGAGTATGGGCTCAATCCACCGGGACGGATTTCTGAGTAACATAGGATCGCTGTCCTAAGCTCTTAATGTTGGTGACGATGTCCCTTGTGTGGATGTGCTTTCAAAGAGGACTCCGGCAAAGCAAAGGCTGCAACAGCATCACCCGTCTTGAAACCAAACAATGCATTTCCACCCACCGCCACTGCCACCATTTGTTGATGACCTTGCTTCCAACTCACAGGGGGGGCATTCACTCCCGCATCTAATTCCACTTCCCAAAGTTTGACCCCATTCAAAGAATCATAAGCTGAGAAATGATGTTTTCCGCTACCGGTAAAGATTAACCCCCCCGCTGTTGCTAATACTCCGCCAATCATGGGTTCAGCCGTTTTCTCTTGCCAACGAATGGTGCCACCATGACGCATATCAAGTGCTGTTAAGGTGCCCCATTTCTCTTCGCCATCTTGCGTGGAAACATAATTCAAAATCTTGCCGTTTTGGATTTCTTTATGCAGAACATAGCGAGTAGGAAGATGAAGAGCAGGGACAATCAACAGGCTATTTTTGCGGTCATAAGCGGTAGGCGACCAATTGGAACCCCCTGCAATTCCGGGCGCAATCACTACACCCTCTCCACTGGTGGGTTCCGCTAGAAGATTACTTTGCGGTACAAAGGCATCCGATTTAAATAAGAGCTTTCCTGTTCTACGATCATGCACATAGACCCATCCCAATTTGCTGGGGGAAGCCACAGCCGGCACTTTTTTCCCTTTGATTTTGAGTGTCATAAGAACCGGTGGCGTTGCCACATCATAACCCCAGCGATCATGGGGAATCTGCTGATAGGCCCAAACCAATTTTCCGGTTTTGATGTTGAGCGCAACCAGAGAAGAGGTATGAAGATTATCTCCGGGGCGGCTGTCATCCGCCATTTGCGGTGAAGGATTGCCGGTTCCAAATATCAGCAGTCCTCGTTCACGATCAATGGCTGGACTGGCATAGATAGACCCGCCTCCATAACGCCAGGCATCGTTAAAATCGGGTAAGGCGTTTTTCTCACCTTCAATGTCTCGGTGCATGGGCACGCCATCACCCGTGCTATTTTTAAAATCCCCCTCCCAGCCCGGTCCAGTGACATCCCATTTCCATAATAACTTGCCCGTTTTTTCATCGTAGGCAGCCATAAAACCAGACTGACTTTTGGTTCCATTCATGCCCACCACCGCCAAGCCTTGATCAGGGTGCAAGCCATAGCCCACGCCATTCACGGCCACGAAAACCATGCCATGAAATACGATGGGAGCCATGCCAATCCCTATGCCGGTTGAACCCGTTGCTTCCGCTTTACTAAGCGGGTCATCCTTGCTCAGGTTACTGGAACTTTCAGTTGATCCGGTTTGTTCCGCAACAGGCACATCCCAGATAGGGCCTCCCGTTTTA
>Ga0136644_10004484_pt1 | contig 10316 bp, 8 predicted proteins | sample C_130820_EF_Meta_FD_94780 | JGI IMG/M metagenome (GOLD analysis project Ga0136644, IMG submission 94780) | Freshwater microbial communities from Lake Croche, Canada to study carbon cycling - C_130820_EF_MetaG (v2) (version 2) | ecosystem: Environmental > Aquatic > Freshwater > Lake | place: Lake...
AGAAGAATTAGAACCAATACACCCTTGCAAGCACTAAACACTTTAAATGATTCAGTGTTTGTAGAAGCAGCACAGCATTTTGCCTTTAAGGTTCAGCAATCATGCCCTAAAAACAGTAAAATACAAATTAGTAAAGCTTATGAACTGACCATGCATAGGTCTATTAAACCCGCAACTAGTTTGGCTTTTGAAAAATTATACGCAACAGCTTTTGACCAGTTTAAAAACAATCCATCCAGTATGAAAGCCATGACGGGACCATTGCCCATTCATCAGGAACCAGCAACGGCAGCCCTGATTGTAGTGGCCCAAGCCATGATGAATACGGATGAATTTATTACCAAAAATTAACCTATGAGTCAACATAATCAACCACTCATTGATGCTGCCAATAAAGCCATTTTAGAACAACAAACCAGAAGACATTTCTTTAAGGAATGCGTTACGGGTATGGGTGCCATGGCCATGGGTTCTTTATTAGGAGGTTGTAATTGGTTGGGTTCAAAAGACCAGTCTGGTCTTACTGCTATCAATACCAATCCGCTCATGGCACAAGCACCTCATTTTGCTCCCAAGGCAAAATCAGTGATCTATTTACATATGGCTGGTGCCCCTTCTCAATTAGAATTATTTGACTATAAACCAGACTTACAAAAATTAGACGGACAGGATTGTCCGCAGTCATTATTAGAAGGAAAGAAATTTGCCTTTATAAGAGGGGTACCCAAGATGATGGGTCCCCAAGCCAATTTTAAACAAAGGGGTCAATCTGGTGCTTGGATCTCAGATCATTTACCCCATTTGGCAACCGTAGCGGATGAGTTGGCATTTTTAAAAGCAGTACAAACGGATCAGTTTAACCATGGTCCGGCACAACTCTTGATGCATACTGGTTCGGCAAGATTGGGTAGACCCAGTATTGGAGCTTGGGCTACTTATGGTTTGGGTTCAGAAAATAGCAATCTGCCCGGATTTGTAGTACTCACTTCAGGAGGTAAATTTCCTGACGCCGGAAAAAGTGTTTGGGGCAGTGGATTTTTGCCATCGGTTTACCAAGGGGTACAATGTAGGAGTGAGGGAGATCCCGTACTTTTTATCAAAGACCCAGCAGGCATGAATCGGGATCTGCGTAAAGCTTCTATTGACGCCATTAATGAAGCCAATAGACAGACTTATGAAGAATTCAAAGACCCTGAAACTGTTGCCAGGATTGCACAGTATGAGATGGCTTATCGCATGCAAATAGCCGTTCCAGATGTAATGAACATTAATGATGAACCAGCTTCTATTCATGAAATGTACGGCACCCAGCCTGGCAAATCTTGTTTTGCAAATAATGTACTGTTGGCTAGAAAATTGGTTGAAAAAGGGGTGCGTTTTGTGCAATTATTTGACTGGGGTTGGGATAGTCATGGAACGGATGAAGACTTGGCCATTGATTATGGTTTTGTCAATAAATGTAGGAGCACGGACAAACCCATAACCGCCCTGTTATTAGATTTGAAACAACGTGGCCTATTAGATGAAACATTGGTGGTTTGGGGAGGAGAATTTGGCAGAACACCCATGCAAGAAAACAGGGAAGGCAAGAAAATGCCTTTTAAAGGAAGGGATCATCACACAGAAGCATTCACCATGTGGATGGCAGGTGGGGGCATTCAAAAAGGGGTGAGCTTTGGCGAGACCGATGAGATTGGCTACAGTGCCATTAGCGGAAAGGTAGACGCTTATGATATACAAGCCACCATCTTGAATCAATTGGGGTTTGATCATGAAAAACTGGTTTATCCTTTTCAGGGAAGACCTTTCCGTTTAACGGATGTACATGGTAGGGTAATCAATGAAATTGTAGCTTAAAAAATAATTGACATGAGTCTGAATAGAAGAAAATTTCTAAGCATTGCGGGTTCAATTGCAGCCGTTGCTACAATCCCATTTGAATCCCTAATGGCTGCTAAACCCAGCTTTCAAGTGCCCGCAGGTTTTGCCATTAAAATACTGGCTACCAATTGGGGTTTTGATGGAAGCGTTGACCAGTTTTGTGCCAAAGCCAAACAAGCGGGCTATGATGGCATTGAAATGTGGTGGCCTGGCACCAAAGCTGGTCAGGATGAGCTATTTGAAGCGTTGAAAAAACACCAATTAGAATTAGGACTATTGTGTGGTGTTGGAGAAACGGATCCAGGTAAACACTTGGATACATTTAAAGCCATGACCAATGCGGCAGCCAAGCAAGACAGACAAAGACCACTCTATATCAATTGTCATTCCGGCAAGGATTATTTTCCTGTTGAGACCAATAGTGAAATAATTGAACATTCCATTTCTCTTGCAAAGAAAACGGGAATCATCATTTGCCATGAAACACATAGGTCCCGCATTTTATTTGCGGCGCATGTGGCCAAACAATACTTAGATAAAAATCCGCAAATGCGTGTAACACTTGACATCTCTCATTGGTGTAATGTGCACGAGAGTTTGTTGCATGACCAAGAAGATACAGTGCAAGCGGTACTCAAAAGGGTAGACCATATTCACACTAGGGTTGGGCATCCAGAAGGACCACAAGTCAATGACCCACGCGCGCCTGAATGGGAGAATGCACTCAAAAGACATTTGGGCTGGTGGGATAAAGTAGTGGAATTAAAAATTGCTGCAGGCGCCAAACACTTAACCATGCTCACCGAATTTGGTCCTCCTGATTATATGCCCACCCTGCCCTACACACGTCAGGCCTTGGCAGACCAATGGGGCATTAATGTGCACATGATGCAATTGTTGCGCAAAAGATACCAGGGTTAACTAATCCAAGTTCCTAATAGCTCAAGTTTAAAATTGTCAGATGTTCTTATTTGCTTTTACTGATTTTATTGGAAGGTTTCATCCGCTCTTAGTTCACTTGCCCATTGGCATTTTACTGTTCACCTTGGTATTACAATGGTTGAGTACAAAAGAAAAATGGGCAGCATTACAATCTGTGATTCCATTGGCTTATTTAATTGGCGCTGCTAGCGCGATAGCCTCTTGCATCACAGGCTATTTATTGGGGTCTACAGGAGAATATGACCAGACGGTCTTGAACATTCACCAATGGATGGGTATCTTAACTGCATTTACTGCAATTACAGGATATCTATTTTCTAAAAATCAGCAAAATAACTCCATAAAATATATTGCTTGGGCTATTTTGTTTTTAGTAAGTATAACAGGACATCTAGGAGGAACCCTTACCCATGGGGAAGGGTATTTAACAAAGGCTTTTTCTAGCTCTGGCAATGATATTGTTGCAACAAAAAAAGCGCTGACAAATGCACAAGATGCCTTGGTCTATGCCAATGTGATTGAGCCCATACTAGAAGAAAAATGTTATTCCTGCCATGCAGCCAGTAAACAAAAAGGAGGCTTGCGATTAGACAATCCAGACTGGGTTGTAAAGGGTGGCAAAAACGGTGCTGTTTTAAAACCTGGGGATGCCCTTGGCAGTGAATTATATCATAGGGTAATATTAGATCCCATTGAAGAAAAACACATGCCACCAAAGGGTAAGCCACAGATCACAGAAAAGGAGCGCATCTTATTAGAATGGTGGATTGCACAAGGGGGCGATTTTAAAAAACAGAGTAAACAATTGGAACAAAGCCCTGCTATCAAACAGGCTTTGGCGTCTTTGGAACAAGCGCCAGTTAAAATGAATAAAGACCTTCCCAAAGAAGAAGTGACTGCGGCCCCAATAGCTAGTTTGAATGTATTGCAAAGCAAGGGTGTTACTATTTTGCCAGTAGCCAAGGGTAGCAATTATTTAACCGCCAATTTTGTAAACCTAACAAGTATAGATGCAAGTGGATTTGAAGCATTGGTTGCGTTGAAACAACAACTGATTTGTTTAAAAATGCCCAACATGCAATTGGCTGCGGCCGATTGGAAAAAACTTTCTTCACTCACCAATTTAAGAAAGCTAGACCTTTCTTATAGCAATCTAAATCAAGAAGGGATTACCAGCATTGCTTCAATGAAACAGTTGCAGTATTTAAATCTGGTAGGCACAAAAGTCAATGGAACTGCATTAATGTCTTTGAAAGAATTGCCGGATTTACAGGAGCTCTTTTTGAGCGGAATTAAAATTACTAGTGTCGATTTTGAAACCCTGAAAAAAGCTTTAACTAAAACGCATATTGACACAGGCGGCTATCAAGTAATAACCCTAGCTTCTGACACAGTTAAAAAGTCAAAAGTCAAAATTCAAAATTCAAAATAAATTTTGCTTTATCTGAAGTGAAAAAAATGAAAATATCAGTTTGATTATTATGAGTTGTAAAAAAAGGACCGCCAAAAGCAGTCCTTTAAACTTATCTAGATAAATACATCCTGATTTTTGTCTTCTTCCTCATTTCTCACTTCTCACTTTCTTCCTCCTCACTTCTCACTTTCTTCCTCCTCTCTTCACTCTTATCTTTTATCTCTTCACTTCTTCTTCCTCACTTCTCACTTCTCACTTCTCACTTCTCACTCCTCACTTCTCACTCCTCACTTAATCTCCCCCACCATCTCCGAAGGAACAACCCATTGATCAAATTCCTCAGGAGTTACATAACCCAATTTCACAGCCATTTCTTTTAAGGTAGTTCCTTCCTTGTGAGCTGTTTGAGCAATCTCAGCCGCTTTGTAATAACCAATCTTGGTATTCAAAGATGTAACCAACATCAGGCTATTGTCCACGTGCTTTTTAATATTGGCTTCAATTGGAGCCAGGCCAACAGCGCACTTGTCATTAAAGCTGACACAACCATCTCCAATTAAACGAGCAGAGTGCAAGAAATTGTAGATCATTACTGGTTTAAATACATTGAGTTCAAAATGACCGGTGGCGCCACCAATATTAATGGCAACATCGTTCCCCAAAACCTGTGCAGCAATCATAGTCAAAGCCTCACACTGCGTAGGATTTACTTTTCCTGGCATAATGGAAGAACCTGGTTCGTTATCTGGAATATGCAATTCCCCAATACCGCTTCTAGGTCCTGAAGACAACATACGCACGTCATTGGCAATCTTCATCAAACTTACTGACACTGTTTTCAATGCACCATGTGCTTCTACAATAGCATCATGCGCAGCCAAAGCTTCAAATTTGTTCTCAGCAGTAATAAATGGCAAACCAGTTAGGTTGGCAATATGATTGGCCACGTTTACATCATATCCTTTTGGTGTATTGATACCAGTACCTACGGCAGTACCGCCAAGGGCTAGTTCACTTAAGTGGTCCAAAGTGTTGTTGATGGCTTTTAAACCGTGGTTTAGTTGAGACACATACCCACTAATTTCTTGACCCAAGGTCAGTGGTGTAGCGTCCATAAAATGGGTTCTTCCAATCTTTACCACGTGCATAAAGTCCTTGCTTTTTTGGGCAAGGGTATCACGTAGTTTGGTAATGCCTGGAATGGTAGTTTCCAACAAAATTTTATAAGCCGCAATATGCATGGCTGTTGGAAAAGTATCGTTAGAAGACTGTGATTTATTCACGTCGTCATTGGGGTGTAAAAATTTATCCTTGTCTGTTAAAATGCCACCCTTAATCACGTGTCCACGATATGCCACCACTTCATTCACGTTCATATTGCTCTGGGTGCCAGAACCGGTTTGCCATACTACCAATGGGAATTGACTATCCAATTTTCCTTCTAAAATTTCATCACAAACTTGGCCAATCAACTCAGCTTTTTCTTTAGGTAATACCCCTGCGTTAAAGTTGGTCAAAGCAGCAGCTTTTTTCAAATAGGCAAATGCTTTGATAATTTCCTTGGGCATTTTATTAATGTCCTGAGCAATTTGAAAATTCTCAATACTACGTTGGGTTTGTGCGCCCCAATAAACATCGGCGGGTACTTTTACCTCACCCATGGTGTCCTTTTCTATACGATATTCCATATCAATAATTTTTAAACATGAATTTCCACGCAAAAGTAGTATAACCCAACATTTATTCTTTGATCATTTGCCCGTAAAAACAGCTTTTCGCTTTTCCAAAAAGGCTGTTGCACCTTCTACTCGGTCAGCAGTGTCAAAGCTTGTTCCAAATCCAGCAACTTCAACTGCATAACCATTTAAAGTTTCATCATAAACGGCATTGGCCGCTTTAATGCACTCCGCAACAGCAATAGGCGCTTTTGTTTGAATCAGGCTTAAAATGTCAATGGCTTTTCGCATTAATTGATCTACTGGAACTACATGATTTACCAAACCAAATTGTAAAGCGGTAGGAGCATCAATCATATTGGCGGTCAGGAGCAATTCCATGGCCCTTCCCTTACCAACCAATTGTACTAAGCGTTGGGTGCCACCATAACCAGGAATCAAGCCCAGGTTTACTTCTGGTTGGCCAAACTTGGCGTTCTCAGATGCTATTCTAAAATGGCAACTCATGGCTAGTTCGCATCCACCACCCAAGGCAAAACCATTTACACAGGCAATAATGGGTTTGGGGGCATTTTCAATTCTAAAGAAGGTTTCCTGTCCAGCTTTAGACAAATGCATGATTCCTGATTTGTCTAAATTGTTGAATTCAGAAATATCGGCGCCAGCCACAAAGGCCTTTGGGCCTGATCCTGTAATGATTACAGATTGAATAGCAGCATTACTATAGACTTCATCCAATGCTTGATTTAATTCAGCAAAAACAGCGGCATTTAATGCATTGAGTTTATCAGGTCTGTTAATGGTAATGGTAAAAATCCCTTTTTCTAAACCGGTTAAAATATTTGTGTACATGGCAATCAATTTGAAATTAAAAATTACGATTGGCGGCAACCCAATCCTTGATATATCCAGCAATTTCAGTAGTTGTAGTGCCTGGTGCAAATAACTTGCCTACACCCAAAGATTGTAATTGAACCATATCATCTTCTGGAATAATTCCGCCTCCGGTTAGCAAGACATCATTCATGTCCTTGTCCTTCATCAACTGAATAATTTTAGGAAAAATGGTATTATGTGCACCCGACAAAATACTCACACCAATGGCGTCAACATCTTCTTGCAGTGCAGCATTCACCACCATTTCAGGTGTTTGTCTAAGTCCGGTATAAATCACTTCCATTCCGGCATCTCTAAGAGAAGTGGCAATTACTTTGGCACCACGGTCGTGGCCATCCAGTCCAACTTTAGCAACCAATACGCGAATGGGTCTAGACATGTGCTTGATTTTTGCAATCCTTGAATGCCAAAATTAGCGTAATTGGACTTAGGTTTACAGTAAGAAATCTTAAAACTAAACCATGCAATACCGAAAATTTGGTAATACCAGCCTAAATACTAGTGAAATTGGATTTGGCACTTGGGCCATTGGAGGTGCTGCAGAAGTGGGTGGGGTAGCCATTGGATGGGGCCCATCGGATGATACTGTTTCTATAAAAGCCATTCATGCTGCATTGGATGCGGGTATCAATTTTTTTGATACGGCAGATTTTTATGGTTTGGGTCATGCAGAAACACTCTTGGGTAAGACCTTGGGTAATAGATCAGATGTAATGATTGCCAGTAAGGTTGGACAGAAGATTGGGGCAGATCAAAAAATTGCCATTGATTATTCCAAACAACATATTCTCCAAGCTTGTGAAGCAAGTTTGCGCAGATTAAAAAGGGATTGCATAGATTTTCATCACCTACACGTGGCCAGGATGGCACATTTGGAACAGGGTGAATGCATTGAAGCCATGCAACAATTGCAACAGGAGGGTAAGATCCGTTATTGGGGTATTTCCTTAATTACTTTTAATCCTTTTCCAGAAGCAGATTTCTTTTTGAAAAATGATTTGGGCCATGGCTTTCAATTGGTCTTTAATCTGATTAACCAAAAAGCATTGCCCATTATGGAGCAGGCCGCAAAAAATGGTTATGGCATCATTGCCAGAATGCCTTTGCAGTTTGGATTATTATCTGGTAAAATTCAGGCCAATACGGTCTTTGGTAAAGATGACCATCGCTCTTATAGATTGGTGCCAAACATTGTTGAACCTGTATTGTCAACCTTGCGTCAAAAAGTATGGCCCTTAATAGAAAAATACCTGACCACAGAAGCGGGTCTGGCATTGAGTTATATTCTTAGTTATCCTGAAGTGTCCACCGTTATTCCAGGTATTAGAACTTCAGAGCACGTGGCTTGGAATACCCAACATATTGTGACCTTGGATCCTGCAGACAAATGGTACTTACAATCCTTGTATGAATCTGATTGGTTGCCAATCATGGATCTAATGGAAAAACAGGGTTAATTATCCCTGTTCCAACATCCCAGTTACCAGTTTAATTCTATGAACGGTTTCTGTTTTTCCTAAAGCTGCTGCAATATCAAATACACCTGGTCCAAATTTGCCACCCACCAACATGATACGTAAGGGTAACATGAGCTCACCTGGTTTTAATTGGTGTGCTGCAGACAGTTCCTTGAACTCTCTTTCTAAATCATGGGTTTCCCAAACACTGCTTAGTTCATAAGCCCTAATCAGTTCAACAAAGAATTGATTTTTCTTATCATCCCATTTTGGTTGAATGGCAGCAGTATCAATGCTTTCAGGCATTTGAAGAAAGAAAGAACCTTGTTGAATAAAATCATTCAGAAGGGTACAACGGTCTTTTACTGCATCAATCATCTTGAGTAGTAAAGCTTCATTGCTAACTGCAATTCCTTTGTCTGAATAGATCTTTGAAACGTATGTTTTTAAATCAGCCGCGATAGATTTTTTAATCCACTCGTGGTTATACCACTTAGCTTTTTCGTAGTCAAATTTGGCGCCACCCTTGTGAACGCGATCCATGGAGAAACCTTGAATCAATTCTTCCATGCTAAAGATCTCCTGATCCGTACCATCGTTCCAACCCAACATGGCCAATAAGTTCACAAATGCTTCTGGCAAAAATCCGTGTTGTTTAAAACCTGTGGTGGTTTCATTGGTTTTAGGATCTGTCCAGTCAGAAGCAAAAACAGGAAAGCCCAAACGGTCTCCATCGCGTTTGCTGAGTTTACCATTGCCGTCTGGCTTTAAAATCAGCGGTAAATGCGCCCACTGGGGCATATCGGCCTGCCAGCCCAGCCATTTCCATAATAATAAATGTACGGGTGCACTGGGTAGCCATTCTTCACCACGGAATGCGTGAGAAATTTTCATGAGATAATCATCTACTACCACGGCTAGATGATAAGTAGGCATGCCATCGGCTTTTAATAAGACTTTGTCGTCTACTTGTGAGGTATTAAAACTCACTTCTCCACGAATCATATCAGTGAAAGAAATGGTTTCATTCAAAGGCATTTTAATCCTAATCACATGTGGCGTTCCTTGCTCCAATAAATCCTTTATTTCGGCTTCAGAAAGCGTGAGCGAGTTGCGCATCTTTTCACGAATCTGTTGATTGTATTGTGGAGATGGATTCTCTGCAGTTTTGAAATCAACGCGCATGGTTTCTAAATCAGCCGGTGTATCAAAAGCATAATAAGCAAAGCCGTCTTTGACCAATTGTTCTGCATACTGTCTGTATCCGGCTTTTCTTTCCCTTTGTCTATAGGGTGCAAATGGTCCACCATGAAGCGGGCTCTCATCAGGGATAATACCACACCATGCAAGGGTGTCAAATATATAGGCTTCGGCTCCTTCAACAAATCTGGTCTGGTCTGTGTCTTCAATACGGACAATAAAATCTCCACCCTGCTTTTTGGCAAATAGGTAATTGAATAGTACGGTTCTCACACCGCCCAAATGCAAACCACCCGTGGGGGATGGGGCAAATCGAACTCTAATTTTTCTGCTCATAAGACTGCAAAGATAAACTTATGCATTCCGTTATGGATGCTCGAGCCTGAAAATTCTTACTTTCAGCCCATGAAGCGTTTTGTCTGGGTCTTGGCCCTGCTATTTTTAGAAATTCCGTTATTACACGCTCAATGCACGGCAAAGGATTTGTTCCTGCAGGTAGACAGTGCTTGGACATTTCAGAAACTGCAAATGGTGCCCTTTAGGTTTAAGCAAATGGGAAGGGCTCAAATAGACTTGATACAAGGCGCCAAACCCTTGCTATCACTCAAAGACGCGCTACAGTATGGAAAAATCAAAGTGGCTGAATTCTATAGCAATCATGACGCCGATATTCGCGTATTAACTGTTAAAAACCTCTCCAAGCAGGCCATCCTCATCAACCAAGGAGACTTATTGGCTGGTGGTAAACAAGACCGAATAGTGGCCGAAACCAAGATTTTGGCACCCGGTACGGAAGAATTTCTGAATGTTTTTTGTGTGGAACCTGGTAGGTGGGATTCCAAACCCAAG
>Ga0136644_10004486_pt1 | contig 10314 bp, 8 predicted proteins | sample C_130820_EF_Meta_FD_94780 | JGI IMG/M metagenome (GOLD analysis project Ga0136644, IMG submission 94780) | Freshwater microbial communities from Lake Croche, Canada to study carbon cycling - C_130820_EF_MetaG (v2) (version 2) | ecosystem: Environmental > Aquatic > Freshwater > Lake | place: Lake...
AAACATTATATTTTTATATTTGATTATTTAGTAATTTTTAACTGGATATTATATATTAATTATATAGAATATGAATATGCAATTTGTGAATAACAGATATAATAGTAGTAATGTAATTTCGTCACCAAATCCACAAGCTACTGTTGCAATGTTACCTTTTCAAAGAAGAAATTATTATTATCAACGACCAGTAGTTCAGCCACAAGTTCAACCTGTTCAAGTGCAAGTTGTCCCGCAAAATAATCCGAATAAAATACGATGGGGCCCTCCAACATGGTTTTTATTTCACACATTAGCTCATAAAATTAAAGAGGAACACTTTTCTAAACTAAAAAATGAACTTCTAGCCAACATTGTTACCATATGCCGAAATCTACCTTGTCCAAAATGTGCAGACCATGCATCAGATTATATGAGTAAAATTAATATAGGTACAATTCAAAACAAAGAGGACTTGAAAAATATGCTCTTTAAATTCCATAATGATGTAAACTTAAGAACAGGAGCACCTTTGTTTGAATACAACCAATTGTATGATAAATACAACTCCGCAGTTACAATAAATATAGTACAGAACTTTTTCGTATTTTTTAAAGACAAGTCATTTAACGTTACTGCTATAGCGAATTCAATGCATAGAGAAAGATTAACTGTTGCGTTAAAAGGTTGGTTTCATACAAATATTCAGTATTTTGATTCATAAATATTATAAAAAAAACAAATATAATATTTATCATCCTGATGGTGTTGCCATGTTTGTGGATAATAATTTACCATTTTTGTAAACTGCGCATTTGAATGTGGAAGCACTAGGCTTGCTACATACCTCTTTGTTGTTTACTCCAGCAAAATATTGGAGACTCTTTGTATTGGTTTGGTCAATCATGTAGGACCACAACCAACCGAATAAACCTGCAAAAACTAATGATGCTAATAATTGCCAAATTGTATAACAGGAATTTTTTATGTTCCATAAAGCGTCAAATACAATTACTAATGGAAAAAACACTAATGTTGGAATGTTTTGATTCACAAAATCATAAACAATAATTGTATATAATAAATAAGCGAATGTATATCCAAATACAGCTTGGCCAAGTGGTAATTTTGAAATGTCAGTTTGGCCTAGTGATATCATATTACATATTTCTGGTCTACCTTCCATTGGCATTGTGGGTAAAAGAGTGAAAACATTTCCTATTATAATATTTATAAAACATGCACCTAATAATCCTACCAAATATACTATTCCCTTAAAATCTTGATTAAATATGGATGATAGAGCAAAAAATGAGACAAGTACAAATGGTGCTAAACGTAAAAATAAATAAGTAAATGATACAATGTTCAAATCCATTTTTCTAAACTATACGAATATATTATATTCATAGAAAGTAATTATTGCTCTGTAAATACATAGTCAAAAACTTCTTTTATTGTAGAAACCTCTATAAATTGAATATCCGCATGTTTCTTTTTTTCATATTTTCTTTTCCATTCATTGTATTCTTTATTGTTTGCCTTTGGATAAAGGAATGTAGTTATACCTGATTTTATTCCACCTAATATTTTTACATCTAAACCACCAATCGCAGTTATTTCTCCATTCAAGCTTATTTCCCCAGTAATTGCTATCTCATTACGAATATGCTTTTTATTTAATAAACTATATATTGCCACTGTTATTGCTGCGCCAGCGGATGGTCCATCCTTAGATATACTACCTTCTGGGCAATGAATGTGTAAACCTTGACATTTTGTTTCTTCAAACTGTTTTAACCATTCCTTCTTCATAGAATCATTTGTCAAATTCCATGCTAACGTTTTTGCTACATTCATACTTTCTTTCATCACATCACCTTGAAGACCTGTTAATCGTAAATCTAAAAATGTAGAAGACGGAAAAAATAATGTTTGAATAGGAATAATTCCACCTCTTCCTAGAGAATTTGCCCATAGTCCATTTATAATTCCTATTTCAGGGTTGTTATGGATTTGTTTTTCATTTATTTTATTGTATTTTATCAAATAGTTATTCTCTAAGTTTTCTTTTGTTATAACTATCGGTAATTCAAAAGCTTCTCGACTAGAGGATTTCAATATATTCAGATTTATTTCACCAAATAAGTCAAACAATAATTCCTTTAGTTTTCTTACACCTGGTTCTATTGTATAAGAATCTATAATATATTCTATGATTTCATCGGACAATTCTACTATGTTTTCAAACCCCATTTTTTTATTAATCTCGGGTAAAATATACTTGCGAACAATTACCATCTTCTCATCTAATGAAAGGTTCTCAAATTTTATTCGGTGTATGCGGTCTAATAAAATGCGGTCTATTTTTTCAGGGTCATTATAAGAAAATATAAAAAGGGCTTTGGATAAATCAATATCTATTCCTGAAAAATACTTATCTTGGAAACAATCATTTTGCGTAGAATCTATTAAATGTGTGAATATACCAATGATTTCCTTGCCGTTTTCTGTATTGCTTACTTTATCTAATTCATCTACATAAATAATTGGATTCATGCATTTGGCTTCCATCAATATGTCTACTATTTTACCCCAGGTAGAATGTACATACGTATATCCATATCCTTCTAATGATGTTCCGCTACTTGAACCACCTAGTGCTATAAAAGAAAATGGTCGGGATTCACCATTATCGTCTTTTAAACAATTCGCCAAACCTTTCTTGGCTAAGGATGTTTTGCCTATTCCAGGAGAACCTTCAAACCCAAAGCAATACCCAGTTTATTCACCATTCATCCATTGGGCTATAATTTTTAATAGTTGGTTTTTGGCATGACTATGCCCATAGATGGATTCGTCTAGAACATCAACTATATTTTTCATTGCAGTTTCTATATTTGAAATATTGGTTGTTAATGAGCTAATTTCAGTTTTGGTTTTGGTTAAAGAAATAGGCGATGAAATATTTAATTGGTCAAATACTTCTGTAACTATTGATTCGTTGGCGCTATTATTATTTACATATTCCAATAAACGATTAAAATTCTCGGGTTTGCTCGCGTTTGTTAACGAAAATTTCTTCTCACCCTTTGATTTTTTAATAGTATTTACATATTGTAATACCTTAGTTAATTGTTTATTAGAATTTTTATCAATAATTGCTCCCATGCCAGTTAGAATTTTTTCATTAATATGTGCATTAATTTTACTAATACTATTGGCTATTTCCACATTGGAATACTTCTCTTTTTTAGTTATTTTTAATTCTGGGAATAATTGTTCTATTAAAGTGATTGTTCGTATAAACCATTTGTTTACTTCTTTCATTTTTTTCAATATAGGCTCTTCGCGATAAATACCAAAAGGTATTTTAATCAATCCCTCCAAATATTGCTTTGCTTTTGTACTAAGTTCGTCTGGTTTACCTTTTATTTCCTTTAATTTTGCCATAGCCTTTTCTTTTACGTTTTCATTTGCTTTTAATAAATATATTTGTTGTTCTAAGGATACCTTGTTAATTTCGTACTTTTGCATCATATCGTTTGTATATTTTATTGTATGTTTTACCACATCTTTAAAATATATCTTTATCTTCCATGGTAAGCTTTCATACAAAAAATTTTGGTCGCTATTCGTAGCAGAATCCACAGAATTTGCAGTTATTAAATCATACAATAGATAACATATGTATTGGATTTCATCATCCACATTGTTTATTAATAAATTTATTAGCATATTGCGCTGAGAATAAATATCTAGCTCTAAGAATTTTTTGATAGTGTTCTCTAATTTCATTTGTTTCACGAGGTTGGTCTCTGTAAAAATAGCTATCATCTTTTTACGAATATCATCATTACCAAATATTAAAATATCTTTTAACGTAATTGTTTCTATAATTCTTATAATTACTTCTTTCTCAGATTGTTCTTGTCCATTTGCAATAGAACGTATTTCATGGATTCTGCTTTTGATGTAAAGATTTGTAAAGCAATTAATATGGATATCATCTATTATACCATTTATGATAAGCGTTTTCTTACTTTTTTCATTTTGAATGACAATACGTATTCCGTATATTTTTTGATAAAACGATTTGCTTGAATTATCTACATCAAAGCATTCCAGTGTGTTTGAATCTTCTATTACTATTGTGTCCTCTGTAATTTTATTAGAGCAAATTGTATTGTTGTTTGTATTTGTTGACTTATTGGGTTTCCAATGAACAACCTTGTATCCTATGGGTTGAACAAAGTTTTTTATTATTTCATATTTCGCGTTTAGAGAAGGATTTTCTATTTTCATGTTTTTGAATTCTGTTCCAAAAATAATGAATAAAAGGTCTTCTATATATTTTGTGCCAAACCCGCATATTATCATGGATAATTTATCTATTATTTTTTGTAATGATTCTATTGATTTTTCCCCATTTTTATTGTTATTTCCTCGTAATTGTTTAATAACATCATTTGTTTTTTCATAAAGTTCAGTTAATACAGAAATAGACAAATTCGCATCATTATTACTAAATATATTGTGCTCTTTATGGATTTTAATTGAACTTATTGTGTTTCGTATTATTTCTTGTATATAGGTAACCTTTTCTTCTATGAAGTTATATAGGTCATTCTCATCTTTTTCCTTTATCGTAGTTTTAAGTTTTGAAGAGTTCTGAATTTCACTCTTTTTGTCACTCATAAAATATAGTATACATTTATGTCATATAAATAATACTGTTTGACTGTGTGAAAATAGTTCTACGGCAAAACTGTAAGCAGAAATTTACAACTCATAGAATAATTTAATAAACAAAACCATATAAAATTATTTTTGGTTATTATCTATACACAGCGAAATGGGAATACCCAGCTATTTTTCACACATTATCAAGAATTATTCAAACATTGTTCGTAGTTTGAATTATTTCATATCTAAGAACTTGCTTTTCCATCACTTGTATATGGATTGCAATTCTATTATTTATGATGCAGTATATGGACTAGAAGCAGAAATACAGAAAGGTGAACGTCCGATGCCCGATGATTTTGAAGAGACTGTTATTTTAATGGTTATAGATAAGATTCGTTTTTATATTGAACTTATTCGGCCAATGCAAACGGTTTTTATTGCATTTGATGGTGTGGCACCTTTTGCAAAGATGGAACAACAACGTACACGCCGCTACAAGACGTGGTTCATGAAAAATGTGGATATGGGCGCTGGTCAAGATAAAAAGGCTTCTATTTGGAATACATCTGCAATTACTCCTGGTACTGATTTTATGAATAAGCTTTCAAGACGTATTAATTATGAATTTAAAAATAGTGAGCCAAAATATCGCGTCAAGAAAATGATTGTTTCCTGCTCTGATGAATCTGGTGAAGGTGAACATAAATTATATGAACATATGCGCTCAAACGATATATTCAGTGATAATGTTGCGGTTTATGGTCTAGATGCTGATTTGATTATGCTTTCTATTTTTCATTTAAAATACTGCAATAATATATTTGTGTTTCGTGAAACACCTGAGTTCCTCAAGAATTCTATTCCAGTAGAGGCTATGGACCATAATAATCCGAAGATACCACAATTCTTAGATATTCGGCACTTATCCAGTAGTATATTATCAGAAATGAAGTGTAAGTTTCCTGACCCTATTCGCATTCATGATTATGTGTTTTTGTGTTTTTTTTTAGGGAATGATTTCTTGCCACATTTTCCTGCCATGAATATTCGGACGCATGGTATCCAAGGTTTATTAGATATATATAGATTATGCATTGGGAATACGCCTGACCGTTTTCTAATTTCTAAGGCAACTGGCGCGATTTCTTGGAGAAATGTAGGCGTTTTGATAAACGAAGTAGCGAAGCGAGAGCATGAGTTTTTAATAAATGAGTATTTTGTTCGCGATAAGTTGGATAAACGCCGATATTTGGAAACTACGCCATTGGAACGCGAAGAAACGCTATTGAATACTCCTGTTATTTACAGAGCCGAAGAAAAATATATTTGCCCTAGTGAACCACAATGGGAGAAACGATATTACAAAACCCTTTTTCATAGCAATCTAAAAGCAGATAGTATTAAGAATATTTGTATTAATTATTTGGAAGGATTGGAGTGGGTATATAAATATTATACGAATTCTTGCCCAGATTGGCGTTGGAAATATAAATATCATTATCCACCACTGTTCTCTGATTTGTGTAAATATGTCCCACATTTTGAAACAGATTTTGTTAAAACGGGCGTTACCAAATCGTTTTCGCCATATACCCAGTTGGCATATGTCTTGCCAAGTAGTAATCTTGAGCTGTTGCCAAAGAATATAAGTGAGTTCTTAAAGACTAATTATGCTGAATTGTATCCTGAGAAATATGGTTTTCAATGGGCATTTTGCAGATACTTCTGGGAATCACATCCACTATTACCCGAGATTTCTAGCTCTTTGTTGGAACAATGGGATATTCAGTTCCGAATGTGGGCTGGCAAATAATATTTTAGTAATATATAGGAATTAATCAATAATGTCAAAAAAATTAACTGAAACTATGACTCAAGTAATTTTTACACAAATTGAAAAAAATGCAAGTCAGGAAGACATTATTGCTACTATTCACGGGAATAAGGATTTTATAGATTTAAAAAAAACAAAAGGAATGTTTAAGGATAACCTCTTAACTGCAGCTTTGAATAATAAAATGAATAAAGTTGCATTACGGTTAATTGAATTTGGTGGAAAGTATAACATTAGTCATATTAATAGTGAAGAAAATACTCCGTTATTGTTGGCTGTTTCTGATGTGGATATGATAGATGTTGTAAAGGCTCTCTTAAAGAAAAAAGATGATTGTGATATTAATTACAAAACAAAGGATGGAACTACTGCGATGACAAGAATATTGGAAGTTGGCAATTTTCAAGCGTTTGAAGAGTTATTGCAAGTTACAAATTTAGAATTAGAACATTATACTATTAATCTGGACCATGTTGGTGAACCAATTAAAGTAACTTTATTAGAGTATATATTATCAAACGATTTGGGTGCGGATTTTTCGGACAATCTACAACATGCTAGGTTATTATTAGAAGAAAAAGGAATGGATTGCCACCCATTACATATTATTCATAATAGTAATAATGATTTTAAATCTACTGCACTAACCTTTTCAATAGGTGATTATAGTAGTAATGTTGACGATGAATTGTATGTAGTCGGCAAATTATTGAAATTTGCTCAAGAAAATGGTGATAAAAATTATGTAAATTGCGAAACATATGAAGGTAATGCTGCTCTTGACTTACTATTTGAATATGCTTTACAATCTGATATTGATGTTGACGCTCGAATTTTAAAACTTTTTGTTGATTATTATTACAATAACGATATAAGTAGCCCTGTTTTTTTGAGGAATATAGATAAAATTTGTAGTGATGAAAAACTGTTTAAGGAACTGAAAAAATTATACCCAAAATCAAAAAAACAAATATTGGATGATGCTTGTGATGATATTGTAGAAACGCATGTTGAATTCACTAACCCAGCATTGAAAACAGCTAGTCCAGAAATTCAAACTGGAAAACGCATTAGAAGTAGTCGCAGTGATAAAAAATTAGAATCTGCTAAAGAAATTCATTTTGTTAATGCTATTGAAAGAGAGAATCCATTACCTTTATGGGCACAAGTTGGAGATACTAGAGATAGAGGTATTCGTCAAACGAAAAGATGGCGAATTGGTGGAAAACGTAAGAACAAAAAAACACAAAAACATAAATAATATCATAAAAAATTGAATTTTTTATGGTAAAATAAAATTAAATAACATTATGGTCATGCCACGTCCAATAGTCCAAGAAGAAGTTACAGAAAATACAATAGATGAACCTTTCTACAGCAAAATGCTATCCTATGAGAACATTAAGGAAAAGGTTACCGGTTATGGGACTATGTTTATTGAGCTTTGTGGTATCTACATTGTGTGGATTGTTTTGCATTACATTTCTGCGCATCTTTACGTTTCCTGGTGTACACCATTGACTATAATTGGATTCTTACTCTCTCCTTTTATCGTACCAGCACCTCATTGTCAGGCTTTTCGTTGGGTTATAGTTAATGGTAGTAACACAATTACTCTAATGTGGTGCTCTTTTGGAACCTGGCTCGCGAAGAAAATCATACTATAAAAAAAGTTCATCAAATTCATCTGTGTATAGTGTATTTTTTTGTATCAAGTTTTCTACTACAATATCCATTTTTGAGCGATTTTCACTTAAAATTCGTTTTGCCTCATCGTATGCGTTACGAACTAGTTCTAGAGATTCTGAATCCATAATTTCTTTTGTTCTTTCAGAGTATTTGGCTCCACCTCCCAAACTGCGTCCTAAGAAAGGATTACGGTCACTATCCACATCTTCGTTATAAAACGCTTCTAATAACTTACCCATTCCATAATTTCCAATCATACGTTGTGCCATAGAATTCGCTTGTTTTAAATCTTGAACTGCACCAACCGAGACGTATTCTTCGCCATAATATAGAGTTTCTGCAGCTTTTCCACCCATAGCCACGATAAGACGTTTTTTTAATAGGTTTTTTGTATACAGACCACTTTCTGTAATATTTTGATATTCGTTAAATAGAGTATACCCACCCGCACCATTGTAAGTGCTTTGAATAGTTACTTTTTTCAGTTCAAAATATTCCTTAAACTCGTTGCATAACAACGCATGACCAGTTTCGTGAATTGCAACTCTGCGTCTTGCTTCATCACTGCGTGTATCTGTTTTACGAATTAATCCAACAATTAACTTATCTAATGCATCCAAAATATCTTGTTCGCAAATTACAACTCGTCCAACTCTTGCTGCGTAAATTGCAGCTTCATTCAATAGATTTTTTATTTGAGCACCAGAGAATCCTGACGTAAGTTCCGCAATCAGTTCTAAATTTATGGATTCTTCCAGTTGCTTGTTTTTAGAATGTACTTTTAATATATCTCTACGAGAATTCTTATCAGGAAGTGCCACGGTTATAATTCTATCAAAACGACCAGGTCTAAGAAGTGCTGCGTCCAAGACATCTTTACGATTTGTTGCTGCAATTATTAATACACCATCATTGTTTGAGAAACCATCCATTTCTGCAAGAAGTTGATTTAGTGTTTGCTCGCGTTCATCGTTTGCCATATTAATACCTGCACCACGTTGACGACCCACTGAATCAATTTCATCAATAAAAATAATACATGGTTTATTATCACGAGCTGTACCAAAGAGATTACGAATTTTAGATGCTCCAGCGCCAACAAACACTTCTACAAATTCACTCGCTGAAATAGAAACAAAATTCGCATCTGCTTCACTTGCGATAGCTTTTGCTAACAATGTTTTTCCAGTACCAGGTGGGCCTTCTAATAAGATTCCTCTTGGTACTTCAGCTCCTGCATTCTTGTAAAGCGTTGCATTTCTCAAATAAGATACAACTTCAGTACATTCCTCAAATATTTCTGGACTTCCTGCAAAACTTGATAATGTTATGTTTGATTTTTTCATTAATTCTTTATCTTTTTCTAGGTTTATATTCAAACTGCCTGGCATTCCTGGCATTCCACCACTAAACGGATTTCTTGTGCTACCGCGATTCTGTATAAACAATGAGCGAACAAAAGTAATAAATAAGGAAAGAAACACAAAGGGTACGAATAAATTATTAATTCCGTTTAATACATCTATTGCCATTGTTTGAATAGGGTTAGGATCTTGTTGTTTAAAAAACACGGGTTCGGCATTATTTTTAATACTCGTTTCTATTAAATTTGTACTAACAGGTGGTATGATTTCTGTTAGTGAGAAATCCATATACACATTATCTGTGGATTCTACATTTTCAGAAATTACTTTGTCATATTTGGGTGAAAAATATACTTTTGCAATATCATGATGTTCAATCTTTTGCAATAGTTCTGGGTAGGGAAGTTTTTTCAAGTAATACTGATTTTTCATAGCAGCATTAATATTGGATTGGTCGCTCATATAAATGAATTTACGTAGTGAAATAACTACGGGGAAAAAAAAGACACATTTAAAAAAATTCATATCTATAATTAATGAAAAAAGGTTTTATACCCTTTTCATCATTTTTATTTTTATTATTTTTTTTAACATAATAATCTGTCTACATTTTTGGAATATCGCTCACTCCGATTCAGTGATAGTGAGATTAAGTGGATTGAATTTACCGAGGGGGAGGTGGGAGTGGAAGTCATAGACGTTTTGTTGGTCGTCAATGAGGTATTGTTTGTCGTTGAGATTAAGGACGGAGACGGAGGT
>Ga0136644_10004487_pt1 | contig 10311 bp, 8 predicted proteins | sample C_130820_EF_Meta_FD_94780 | JGI IMG/M metagenome (GOLD analysis project Ga0136644, IMG submission 94780) | Freshwater microbial communities from Lake Croche, Canada to study carbon cycling - C_130820_EF_MetaG (v2) (version 2) | ecosystem: Environmental > Aquatic > Freshwater > Lake | place: Lake...
CCCCGTAGGCGATGTTGTCGGCCACGCTGGCATCACTCAAAAAAGCGTCTTGCGCCACATAGCCAATAGCGCGGCGCAGGTCTTGCAAATTCAGCGCATCAATCGGTTCGCCATCGAGCAGGATGCGCCCTTGCTGCGGCGTGTAAAAGCGAAGCAGCAGCTTGACCAGGGTTGATTTGCCCGAGCCAGTAGAGCCCACAAAAGCCACCGTCTGGCCTGCCGGTATGGTCAGGCTGATGTGGTGCAGCGTGGGCGTATCGCCCGCGCTGGCATAGGAAAACTGAAGGTTTTCAAAGCGGATCTCGCCGGTGACGGTCTCTTTGGCAAAGTGCTTACCTTCATAGGCGATGCTGATCGGCGTGTCCAGCAAGCCCATGGCGCGCTCGATGGCAGCCATGGAGCGCTGGTACATATCGGCCACTTCGGCCAGACCGGTGAGTGGCCAAAGCAGGCGCTGGGTCAAAAACACCAGCACAGAAAACGCGCCCACCGCCAATTGGCCGTGCAAGGTCAGCCATCCACCATACAAAAGCGTGGCCGTAAAGCCCGCCAAAATCGCCATGCGAATCACCGGGGTGATGGCCGCGCTGATGCGGATGGCGGCGGCATTGGTCTGGCGGTAGCGGTTGCTGGCCTCCTCGATGTGACTGGCCTCGAAACTCTCGGTCGCAAAGGCTTTGATCGTGGCCAGCCCCAGCAAATTGTTGTTGAGCCGCGCGCCCACATCGCCCGCCGCCTCGCGCACTTTGGTGTACCGCGGCGCTAGCCGGTTTTGAAACCAGAAGGCACCGAGCAAAATCATAGGCACGGGCAGCAAGGCAATCAGTGCAATATCTGATTGCAAGGCAAAAAATACCGCGCTGACCATCAGCGAGGAGAAAAACACCTGAATGATCTGGTTGGCGCCGCCATTTAAGAAGCGCTCCATCTGGTTGATGTCGTCATTCAGGATGGCCATCAGATTGCCGGTGCGCTGGTTCTCGAAATAGGCCATATCCAGTCGCTGCACATGGCGGTAAGTGTCCAGGCGCATATCGTGTTGCAGGTTTTGCGCCAATTGGCGCCACTTCACTTCGTACAAATACTGAAACAAAGACTCGCCGCCCCAGACCAGCACATTAAAGAGGCCAAGCGCCAGCAATTGCTCCCATGTGTTGGTAATGCCGATAAGACCCAGCACATGGCGGGCCAGAAAACTCTCCTCCCCCTTGACCACCACATCTACGGCAGCGCCGATGAGCACCTCGGGCAAGATATCAAAAAATTTATTCAATACCGAATACAGCGCCGCCAATTTGAAGTCGCGCCTATAGGCGCTGGCGTAGCGCAGGAGTTTGCTTAAAGGGTGCATCGGAATATAGAAACGGCTTGGGCGGACTTGGATTGTCACCCAAGCTGCTGGCGGCGGGCCTTGCGCTCGCCCCAGTCTCGCGAAGTGCGTTAAGCCCGCAGCTTCGCAGCCACCAGCGCCACCCGTGCACCATAGGCTCTGGCGGTATCCAAGTCACCCTGGTGCATGGCATCGGCCGGAGTGGTGTTACCGGCATGCGCCATCAAGCCGAGGCTCGAACCGAGGCGGTTGATGGTCTCGTTGCCCATGATGTTCAGGCCGGCCCAGACCATGCCGTGTTGCATGGCCAGCGTCAGCATGCTTTGCAAAGTGGAGAGCTTGTCGCCGCTGGGGTAAGCCGAGCAGGTAAATCCACCGGCCACTTTGTCTTTCCAGGCACTGGCAAACCAGCGTTTGGACGAGGTATCGGCAAATTTTTTAAACTGCCAGGACACCGAGCCCATGTAGGTGGGCGAGCCCATGATGATGGCGTCTGCCGCGTCCAATGCAGCCCATTCGGCTTCACTGATCGTGCCTTCGGCGCTAATGGCAATGAGTTGCGCATCGGCACCATCGGCCACTTGCTGGGCCAAGCGCTGGGTGTGGCCGTAGCCAGAGTGGTAAATCACAACCGTCGTTGTCATCGTAGAAGCTTCCAATAAATGAACAATCTATTCGCTCGTACGGCTGCTGACTGAAGTCCATGTCCCGTGCCGTGCGTGCACCCTCATGATGGTTTAAGCGGCCAGGTCAAACACCAATACTTCAGCCGCCTGCGCCTGGTCTAAAACCAAACGATTCTCACCTTGCATCAGTAAGGCATCGCCCTGATCCATTTCCAGCCCGTTCGCCGACAAAGCGCCACGCAGCACCTGCACATAGGCTTTGCGCGCCGGGTCCAATTCCAAAGTAGCAATTTGGCTGCCGTCAAAAAAGGCTGCGTAAATGCGCGCATCCGCGTTTAAGTGCACTGCGCCCTGCGCCCCACCGGGGGCCGCGACAAGGCGGAGCACACCGTCTTTTTCTGCGGACGAAAATGTTTTTTGCTCGTAGGACGGTGCAATACCGCGCACATTGGGCTCGATCCAGATTTGCAGGAAATGCGTAGTCGCATTGGGCGCATGGTTGAATTCGCTGTGCTGCACGCCGGTGCCCGCACTCATGCGTTGCACATCCCCCGGTGGAATGCCTTTGATGTTGCCCATGCTGTCTTTGTGGGCCAGATTACCCTCGAGCACGTAGCTGATGATTTCCATGTCGCGGTGGCCGTGGGTGCCAAAACCCGTGCCCGGGGCGATGCGGTCTTCGTTGACCACCCGCAAATTGCCCCAGCCCATGAATTGCGGGTCGTAATAGCCCGCAAAGGAAAAACTATGAAAAGACTTGAGCCAGCCATGGTCAGCGTAGCCGCGGTCACGAGATTTGCGTAATGTGATCATGCCCTTATCCTAGGCGAAAACTGGGTGCCGCGTGCAGACCGCACGCACCTAGGCTGATTTCTAAAGCGACGGGTGTACAGTAGGCCGCATGCCGAAAGCGGCCAGAGATAAAACGCTAAGGAGAACCACGCATGCACAGGTCCAAAAACATTGCCATCGTCGGCGCCGGACTGGCCGCTATCAGTTGTGCACGCACGCTGGTACAAGCCGGGCACCGCGTCACCTTGTTTGAAAAAAGCAAAGGCGTGGGCGGGCGCATGTCAACGCGGCGCAGCCCTTTTGGCACCTTTGACCATGGCGCCCAGTATTTCACCGTGCGCGACCCGCGCTTTGCCCTGGCCTTGGAAACCGCCCCCGGCGTGTGCCGCCCATGGAGCGTGACCATGGTGCAGGTCTTGGACGAGCATGGCCGCGTGGCCGCCGCCGGCCTACCGGCACGCGAGCCCCATTGGGTGGCGGGGCCGGGCATGCGCGATCTGGCCGTCGCTTGGGCTGACCCCATAGCCAAGCACATCCACCTGGAAACCTGCGTCATGGCGATCGAAACGGACGCACTGCACAAAGCGCAATGGCAATTGCGCACCCGGGGTAGCGACGACAGCAGCGGTGTGCATGGCGGCTTTGACCATGTGCTGCTAGCGATTCCGCACCCGCAGGCAGCGGCCTTGCTGCGCACCCTGCCCGCCAAGACCCATGGCACGGCAGCCCTGTTGCAATCGCTGGAGGGCGTCACCGTACAGCCTTGCTGGACGCTGATGCTGGCCTTTCCGCAGGCGGTACAACCGGGCTTGACGACGCTGGGTCCGCAATGGAACGCCGCGCGCAGCACCCACCACCGCATTGCCTGGCTGGCACGGGAATCGAGTAAGCCAGGGCGAGGCATTGTGGAGCGCTGGACGGTGCAGGCCAGTGCGGCTTGGTCGCAAGAACATATCCACGACGACGCAGCGCGCGCGCAAGGCAAATTACTGAAGGCCTTTTCCGAAGTCACAGGCATCCGCGCCCAACCGGCTTATGTGGAAGCGCACCGCTGGTTGTACGCCAAAACCGATAAGGCCCTAGGCCAGAGCCATATCTGGGACGCCAAGTCTGGCATCGGCTTGTGCGGCGATTGGTGCCTGGGCCACCGGGTGGAGAACGCATTCGTATCGGGCTTGGAACTGGCGCTTGCAGTCGGCTGACCCGTTTACGCACTACCGGGGCCGCTTTGCGCCCTCGCCTACCGGTCCGCTGCACGCGGGCTCGCTGGTCGCCGCTCTGGCCAGTTGGCTAGACGCCCGTGCGCACCGGGGCCAATGGCTGGTACGCATCGAAGATGTCGATACCCCGCGCAGCGTGCCCGGCGCAGACCGGCTGATACTCGCGCAACTGGCCGCCTGCGGCCTGCATGCTGATGCGCCGCCAGTATGGCAAAGCCAGCGCACTGGCCTGTACCGCACAGCCCTCGACAACTTAGTAGCACGCGCGCTGGCCTACCCCTGCGGCTGTTCACGCAAAGACATAGAAAACGCCACCAAGGCCTATACGCCGCGCGCTCGCCACGCCGAACTGCGCTACCCCGGAACCTGCCAGCTTGGGCTGCACGGCAAAACCCCACGCGCTTGGCGATTGCGCACCGAAGGCGCAGTAATCGCGTGGCAAGATCGCTCGGCAGGACCGCAGGCGCAAGACGTAGCGTCCGCGGTGGGCGACTTCGTGCTGCTACGCGCCGATGGTTGTTTTGCCTACCAACTGGCCGTGGTGGTGGATGACGCAGACCAGGGCATCAGCCATGTGGTGCGCGGTGCGGACTTGCTGGACAACTCGGCCCGGCAAATCCGGCTCCAACAGTGCCTTCAACTGCCTACGCCGCAGTACCTGCATACCCCCCTGGTGCTGGGCGCCAATGGCGAAAAACTGTCCAAACAAAACGGCGCACAGGCCATCGATACGGGCGAGCCGCTACGCGCTTTGAACCATGCCGCAATCACCCTCGGCCTGCCCGCGCAATCGGGCCAGGTGCAAGACGCGCTGCTCGCTTGGACGGCCGCTTGGGCGTCCACGTGGGTGCGGCCCGAGGGCCATGGCCGCGCCCCCTAAAATTGCCCGCTTCAGGCCATAGACCAGCCAGCTGTGCGCCGCGCGCATCACCCACCCATGCAAAACCATATCTCCCCTGAGCCCGAGGCCCCACCGGTCTTTATGCGCACCGTTAAAAGCTATGTCTTGCGTGCAGGCCGGGTAACCCACGGCCAGGCCAAAGCGGTTGAGACGCTGGGTCCGCAGTTCTTACTGCCCTACCGTCCGGAGCACATTGGCTGGCCTGAAGTATTCGGGGCTAGCCAGGCGCCAGGCAGCAAGCGGCCTGTGGTGCTGGAGATCGGCTTTGGCATGGGCGAGGCCTCGGCCCAAATTGCCGCCACCTTGCCGGGTACCGACTTTTTATGCTGCGAAGTACACCAAGCAGGTGTGGGTGCCTTGCTCAAACGCATAGGCGAAGCCGGGCTGGGCAATATCCGCATTTGCGCGCATGACGCGGTGCAAGTCATTGACCATATGCTGCCCCATGCCAGCCTGGACGGCATCCATATTTTTTTCCCCGACCCCTGGCACAAAACCAAGCACAACAAGCGCCGTTTGGTTCAAGCGCCACTGGTCGAAAAATTGGCGCAGCGCCTCAAGCCCGGCGGCTACCTGCACTGCGCCACCGACTGGCAGCCCTATGCCGAGCAAATTTTGGAAGTGCTTGAAGCCCAGCCCCTGCTGCATAACCCAGCGCGTAGTGCGCACCCCGGTTTACAAGGCTACGCGCCCAAGCCAGACTACCGGCCATTAACCAAGTTTGAGAACCGGGGGATCAAGCTCGGCCACGGTGTGTGGGATGTGGTCTGCCTGCGCCGCTAAGCCATGGGACTAGCCAGCGCGCTACGCGACTTGCCTACGCGGGATGGCGTAGGCGCTAGCCGGGTAGTCATAGCGCCAGGCCAGTGGGCCTGCGTGATGGATTTTTTGCGAGTCCGCTTCCCGCATATCAGCGCAGAGGATTGGCGACAACGCTTGGCCCAAGGTCTGGTGCTGGGCGACGCTGGGCAGCCCTTGCAAGCCGACACGCCAGCCATGGGCGGCGGTTGGTTGTATTACTACCGGGCGCTTGAAAGCGAAACGGCGATACCTTTTGAACATCAGGTGCTGTACCGCGACGCGCATTTGCTGGTGGTGGACAAGCCCCATTTTTTGCCGGTTATCCCTTCGGGCAAGTATTTGCAGCAGACCTTATTGCTGCGCTTAAAACAATCCTTACAGGTGCCGGACCTGGTGCCTATTCACCGTATCGACCGCGACACCGCGGGGCTGGTGCTGTTTTCGCTACAAGCGGCCAGTCGCGACGCCTATAGCGCACTGTTTAGACAAAGGCAGGTGCACAAGTGCTACGAAGCGGTCGCCGCCTTCGACCCCGCGCTAAGCCTGCCTTTGCGGCGCGAAAGCCGTATTCGGCCGGGTTCTCACTTTATGCAACAAGCGGAAGTGCCGGGGCCTATCAATGCCATCACCGACATTGATGTGTTGGAAGTGTGTGGCGCCTGGGCGCGCTACCGCTTGCGGCCTTTAAGCGGTCAGCGCCACCAGTTGCGCGTGCACATGATGGCGCTGGGACTGCCCATTTTGAACGACGGCATCTACCCGCAGCTCACTCCCGAAGGTAGCGGTGACCCAAGCAAGCCGCTGCAATTGCTGGCCAAAAGCCTGGCCTTTGAAGATCCGATCAGCGGGCGGAACATGGTGTTTGAAAGCCAATTGCGCCTGCTGCCCCTGCCCACGGTTTAGGCATCCCATGAGGCCGCCATGGCGGCAGCCCACTCGGGCTTAATGTAGTAAAGCAATTAGCCCGCTATTTCCCGGGCGCTGATGCGGTAGCGGAAATCGTCCGGTGCATAGGCGTCCAGGCGCTGGCCGCCAGTTTCGGCCTGCGGATACATCAAAAATCCAAGGCGCGGGCCATTGGCCTTGGGCAGCAGCACATCGTGCGCGGTGTTGTAGGCCATCCAATTGCCTTCCCAACCACCAAACAAGACACGGTTCACCGGCGCGACTACGGGGTTACGCGGGTCTTTTATCCATTGCGCGGTTTCCTGACGCATGACCTTGGCTACGTCCGCCGGGTCCATCGCCACCCAGCCATAGCCTTTCAAATAGACCTCAGCGCGGCAATGCTGCGCGCCTTGCAGCTTGGCAGATATACCGCCCAATTCCTTGTAGCCAAAGGCGCTGGGCGCCACGCGTAAGCCATACACATCGCGCGCTGGCAGGCCTACCGAGCGGCACAGGCCGACAAACAAGGCATTGAGGTCGGCGCACTTGCCGCCCAGGTTGCCGGTTTCCAGCATGGTCTGGATGTCGCCCTCGCCGCAGCCACGCACCTTGGGTTCGCGGTAGGTGTTGGTCACGATCCAGTCGAATATTTTTTGCGCTTTTTCCACATCGCTAAACGCACCCTTGGTGGCCTCGCTGGCCGTGCTGCGCACAATCCCATCGACCGGAATCAAGTCCGTTGCGCGCGTCCAGGGTGCCAAAGAGGCCGCCGACTCGGCAGGCGTAGATTTTTGCTTCCAATCCTGCAAGCGGTTTTGCGTTTGGATGCGGCTGCTCACTTCCACAAAAGGCTGTGTCTGCGCCGCGTCAAATTCTGCATAGACCATGCGTGCGCCTTCTCTGCCATCGGCAAGCATGCGGGCACTGCCATTGCTCTGGATGGCCGATTCCATGGATTTTTGCCAGTCCGTGTTCACGCTGGGCACCGGTACCCAGACCCGGGTCAGGCCGCGCGGCGCGGCGATCTCGACGCGGGTGGTGACTTCAAAAGTGCGCCAGGCGCCGGTCTGCGGCGCAAACTGGCGCTCGGGCGTATCGGCGCTTTGCGCAAAGGTATACAGGGGAAGGCTTGCAAACGCCGAGGCAGCAGCCGCGCGAAGCAATTGGCGGCGCGCAGGCTGCGCGGCACCTATGGGAACGGTGGTCATTCAAAGAACTCCGGAAATGAAAAAAGCGCGTACGGCGTAGCAATAAATACCCCGGATAGCGCGAAAACCGCCGGCCCAAGGCTATTGCTTGAATGGAGCCAGCAGCGCGCGGATTATCGCCGCTGCAACAGGTATATTGCAGGGCTGCCTTGGCGGTATGCCGCCACTTGTGGCCCTAAGCGCGTCCGTCCCTGCCTACCCGACCCCACTGAGTACCGTCTCCTTGTCATCCGAATCCCCGACCCCCACGGTCGCCCACGGCAGCCCCTCCATCTGGGCGCAGCATGCGTTTGCCGCCTTTAACCATGTGCTGCAAGCAACACCGGGCTTTCGTCAACGCGAAGGCCAGATCGCCATGGCGCAATGCGTGGCCGACACCCTGAGCCGCGCCGACCTGGGCGACTGCGAGGATCCGCAGCGCGCGATCGCCGTCATCCAAGCAGGTACCGGCGTGGGCAAGTCGGCCGCCTATGCCAGCACCGCCATTGCCATGGCCTTGCAGCGCAAAACCCGGGTCTTGATTTCCACCGCCACGGTGGCGCTGCAAGAGCAGCTTATGCAAAAAGATTTGCCAGCGCTGGCCGCCAGCATGGAGCAGCCGTTTGCATTTGCCCTGGCCAAAGGGCGCGGGCGCTATGTCTGCAAGCTCAAGCTCGAGCGCTTGGCAGGTAGCGGCGGCGCGGAAGATGATTTTTTTGAAGACGATTTTCCGGCAGTTGCGCTGGGTACGGCCTCGCAGGAAGCCTTGGAAGAGCGGCGCTTTCGGCTGTACGAACATATGGCGACCACCTTGGCTACGGGCCGCTGGGACGGCGACCGGGACAGCCTGAACGAGGCGCCCGACCCGCAGGACTGGGCCAGCGTAGCCGCAGAACGTCACAGTTGCACCGTACGGCATTGCCCGCGTTTTCGGGATTGCAGCTACTACCAGGCGCGCAACCGCCTGGCAGAGGCGCAGGTGATCGTTGCCAACCACGACCTGGTGTTGGCCTCGCTGGGTATGAAAACCCTGCCCGAGTTGGACAACTGCCTGTTGGTGTTTGACGAAGCCTACCACTTACCCGCGGTGGCGCTGGACCAGTTCAGCAGTGCCATGGAGCTGGCCAGCTTGCGCTGGCTGGACCGCTTGCCCAAGGTCCTACAAGACGTGAGCAAAGCCTTGATGCTGGATGTGGACCCAGACGTAGGTACCGTCAGCAGCCAACTCAAAACCACGCTGACCCAACTGGCGCGCATGGTGCTGGACCTGGTACACGCCAGCACGCAGGGGCAGGACGGAACGCTGCGCTTTGCCCATGGGGTGCTGCCCGAGGCCCTGGGCGAGCCAGTAGCGCTGGTGCTGGCGCAGGCTACGGGCCTGGCGCAGGCGCTGGACGCTTTAGGGGCGCAAATCAAACAAATCGCCAAGGACGACCCGACGCAAGCGCTGCAATGCAGCCAGCAATACGCCAAGCTAGGGCCACTGGCACCACGCCTGGGCGCACTCACAGCGACGGCCAGCCTCTTGCTCGAACATGGCGAACAGCCACTGGCCAAGTGGTTGCAATGCAAAAGCGAAGGCGGGTTTTTACTTATCAGCGCACACGCCTGCCCGATGGTGCCGGGTGACTTGCTGCGCCAGTTTGTCTGGAGCCAGGCCCGTGCGGTGATTCTGACCTCGGCATCACTGACCAGTTGCGGCAGCTTTGACTATTTTTTGCAGGAATGCGGACTCTCTGGCAAGCCAGAGGTGCAGGCGCTGGAAGTGTCCAGCCCGTTTGACTACGCCACCCAAGGCACGCTGACAGTGGTGCACACCATGGCTGACGCCAAAAATGTGCAGGCCTATACCGGCGAAGTGGTGGAGTACCTGATGCAAGATATGGCGCAAGTGGAGCATGGCGCTTTGGTCTTATTCACCTCGCGGGCGCAAATGCGTGCCGCTACCGACGCGATACCTGCCCGACTTTTGGAAAGCGTTTTGGTACAAGGCAGCAGCTCCCGCACGCGCTTGCTAGCGGCCCATAGGGCGCGGGTGGAGGCGGGTTTACCGTCCATTATTTTTGGATTGCAATCCTTTGGCGAAGGTCTGGATTTGCCAGGCATTCTGTGTGAAACCGTGTTCATCACCAAGCTGCCGTTTGCGCCACCGTCCGACCCGGTGGACGAGGCGCGCGCCGAATGGCTGCGCCGCAGGGGACGGGACCCTTTTAATGAACTCGTGATCCCTGCCACCGGTATCAAGCTGCTGCAATGGACAGGCCGCGCGATCCGCACCGAGGAAGACCGCGCCCAAGTCATTTGCTACGACAAGCGCTTGAGTGAGCAAGCCTATGGCCGGCGCATGTTGCAAGGCCTGCCGCCCTATCGCTTATTGCAGCGTAAATAGAAAATTGCAGGCGTAAAAAAACCGGCCCGAGGGCCGGTTTTTTGTACTGGCAGTCCGTGATTAACGGATCACCGACAGCACTTCCAACTTGCCACCGCGCACGGTTTGCAGTGTCAAAGCACCGTTCACGATATCGCCTTTGCTGTCAAAGCCGATAGCACCGGTTACACCTTGGTA
>Ga0136644_10004488_pt1 | contig 10310 bp, 22 predicted proteins | sample C_130820_EF_Meta_FD_94780 | JGI IMG/M metagenome (GOLD analysis project Ga0136644, IMG submission 94780) | Freshwater microbial communities from Lake Croche, Canada to study carbon cycling - C_130820_EF_MetaG (v2) (version 2) | ecosystem: Environmental > Aquatic > Freshwater > Lake | place...
GAGGATGAGAACAGTTTATTTTTCTCTTGCGTTTCATGCTCCAACGACTTTTCATCCCCTTTCTTGGTTTATTCATAAGGTTATCTATGAAAAGGGTGCCAACTTCTATAGGAAACACATGGAATTTCCCTGTTACTAGAAATGTAAAATTCTCCCGGCGATTTTTTTCTTGAAATACGCTCAAAAGGGTACCAACTTCTATAGGAAACACATATAATTTCCCTGTTACTAGAAATGTAACAAAGCCTTAAAAGAAAAGGGTCGGGCGCCGGCCGGCCCTATAGTAAGACCTTCTGCCCCCAGGTTTTTTCAAAAGAATTTCGGGATTGTTTCTTTTGAAAAATTCTGCGGCAGAAGGTAGCACCCCTTCGGCCCCGTCCCCTCCCCCCTTGCGGCGGGGGGAAGGGGATCGTCCGGCCTACCCCCTCCCCCTTGTGCGGGGGAGGGGGGGTGGCCTGTTCAGCCGTCCACCTCCTCGCTCTCCACCCCCTCCACCGTGGGGCTGAGGGTGGCGATGATCTCCTTCACGCGGGGGGCATCGCCATCGCAGGCGGCATCCCATGCGGCCTTCTTCACGCCGTCCGTCACTTCCGCCCCGATGCTGACGGTGGCGAGGTTGGCGAGGTCATACTTCCTCCAGACCACCTTCTTCGCCACCATCTGACGAGCACCTTCCTCACGCGAGGGGAGCCACGGGGCAACGGTTGACGCTGCGACCGCCGTACCGTCCGTCAGCCGATACTCGTACCGCACACTGCGGATGACCGACACGGGCAGATACTCCGTCCGCTTGCCCTTGTTGGGGCCGGTGGACGGCGTGTGTTCCACGGTGGGGAGCCTGCTGCCGTCCGGGCGAACCATGTAGGTTCCCCAGTTGGCCGGGAGGGCCGTGAACTGCTCCACTTCGCCCGTTGCAGTGACCGGGGTGCCTTCCAGCACCCGCGAGATGTTGACGAGCCACTGGTAGTCGCCCCCCGCGAGGGCATCCACCACCGCATACTTGCGGAGGTTGTGGGTCTTGGTTGTGCCGCCGAAAGGGTTGCCGGTCTTGAGAGCCGGCACGGTCACGGCCTGCATCGTGATGACGCGAGTGCCGTGAAACGAGAGGGACTTGATGATTGACATGGTGGGGACTCCGAAAGGAACCAACTGAACCGGGCCGAACCGCGTCGGCCACATTCTCTACACCTTCCACCCCCATTTTTTTCAATAATGGATGGCGGTTCGCAGGACGATCTGCCCCCACAAGGGAATCCCGTGAGCGCTTTCGTCCCGGTTAGAGCGGGCGATCCGGCTCGTTGCCAGACCGCCCGCCCCCGGTTTGTGCGGGCCGGAATCGCACTAGGCGATCTTCCGCACCGCTGCGAGAGAGATCACGATGCCGTGTTCCTCTTCCAGAACCTCAACGGCAATCTCGTCGCTGACGAGCCGCATATCGGGCGATGCAGCACCGTCACGCAGGTTGCGGACAACCTCTTTCACGGTGACCCGCTCGTCGTGGGAGAGGCGGGGCTTGGGGGCAGACTTCTTGGCGGCCATGATAGGCTCCTTCTCAACTGGTGGTGGTCATGCGGTTACTGCCGCATCTACCCTTCACACCTTCAATGCCTTTTTTTTTCAAGAAAGGGATTCTAAGGGTTTCTACTGTTTTCTTGAAAAGGGATGCCCTTAGATTCTTTACCACCTATGGGCTGCGACCTTTGCGGGCCTGTCTTTCTATGTTTGTGCTTGGCTCTTTGTAGAGGGCCGGAGTTCAACCTAGATTGCGAGAAGGGACATCTTTACCCTTTCTTGAATGCCTTATCCTGCGAAACGAGCATGCTTGGTTTGTGCGACCATCCCCCTTGACAGAGTTGGTCAAGGCATCTTGGCAGGCATCCTGACACGCCCAGCTTTCCTGATAACGCCTGACGCGGGTCATTCCACCCCCGGCGGTTCATCGTCACCGATCACCTCGCCCATTTCCACGAGTTCGTCACGTCCATTCCCACCGCTCGCTGCCCAGCCGCAGTAGCAGCGGGCAAGCCCGTTGTGATGCCCGCAGTCCTCGCAGACGGTGGCTCCGCAGTAGCGTGAGAGGATAGTGAACTTTCCGCATGCTTCGCAGGGCTTGGTCATGACTGACTCCAAGGTAGGTGGTGGATCGTTCTTCTATGACCTTCTCTGACGATTCTTTTCAACAAACGAAGCAGCCCCAGCCGGTGAGGGCCGGGGCTGCTCAGAGGCTCGCTCGTCCGTCGCGTTTAGCGTTGGGCGAGTTCCGGGTGCTTCTTCTCCAGATCGGCGAGCAACTGCGCTGCCGTCCGGCCCTTGAAGCCCAGCCTCTTGGCGCATGCGACTGCGCTCACCCGGCACATCTTCATCCCGGTCTTGGCCTGAAGCCGAAGAGCGGAGCGAAGCGTGATGAGCCGGAACAGGGCAACACCGTCCTCGCCCGTGTAGGAGACCATCCCGCTCTCGTGAACTTCAACCGGCATCTGACACCTTCTTTCTTCGTGGTGAGAAACGAACAACTCTTGCTAGACATTCTGCGGCAATTTTTTTCAACAACGTATGATGTTGACCAATCAGAGAATTATTCTTATCCTTCATACTTCAAAGAAAGGCTAAGAATGCTTGATATTGTTTTTGGGTATGGTGGTTATATTTTTTTCTTGATTGGCTTTGTGTTGATGGGGGTTATTGCTTACATCAAAATGAACGAATAGCAACATGGTTGACCAACTTTGCCCTCCCCAAATCCGGTAGGGGAGCTTTCTATCTTCTTGGCTGGTTCCTTCCCTTCCCTGCTAGGAGTTCCGGCGATGAGCTATCACGTTCGTTTAGAGAGAGTGGTTTGGTTCTGGGGGTACAGTCGGAGAACAAGGAGGGCAAAGAAAAAATGGATACGCAGTTCCATTTCGGTGAAGGTAGAAGGAGATGATCCTGCCTTGTGGCAAGAACAGATGGACAAAATCTCTGATGAGTTTCGTCTGGGCCGGGGGTGGAGATTCTTAGAGATCGTACAAGAGCCTCAAGAATGAAGCACAAACGGCTGGGGGCTGGCATCCGGTGTGGAGCCAGCCCCCAGTTTTATTCAGCTATCAAACGGTTCTGCGACCGGACGGCTGGCTCCGCTCCATCTCATTGATCGCTCGTACAATCCAACCCGGTAGTGTCGGGTCTGAAGGTCTTCCCATCGGCATTCCGAATTTCGCTCTTGGTGGGAATCTTGAGCCCATTCAAGCATCCAATTAGGCCACCTTCCTTGAGGCGGGTTCCACATTGATTCTGTGTTTTCCATGGTAGCTCCTGTTGTTCCGGGAATACTGTGACTTTCTCTGACGATTCTTTTCAACAAACGAAGCAGCCCCGGCGGTGAGGGCCGGGGCTGCTCGCAGGCTTGATTCCCGCGTGGAGCCTTATGCGGCCTCCTTGGCTTCATCCTGTTTCGGCGGCTGGGGAACCCGGAACACCTTGCCGTCCGGGCCTTTGCCGTAGATGCCGGGGAAGAACTCCTTCAGCAGTTCCCACAGCATCCGCTTCTCAGACACCGGGACGATGTTCGCACCGTTCCGATAGCGGCGACCCGGAATCTTCCTCCACGCGGCGATGAACGCATCCTTCGCACCACGGCGGAACGGAGTGGTGACCGCCAGAGCGGCTCCACCGTCCACGCTGACGAGAACGATCTTCACGTTCTTCTCAGCGTTCACGAACCGCTCCCTGATGCGATCAGCCAGAGTCGTGAGGCCCAGATCGGCGATCTTCTGGGCAAGGTCACGAACCTCTTCCACGCGACCTTCAGTGCTGGCAATTGCCGCCCGGTGGGTCAGCACGTTGCACTCACGCTGAACTGCCGGGGTGATGCCGCCGGTGTACTCTTTGCGGCAGTCGGGGCCGATCCCAAGCTCAGTTGAGATGCTATCAACCAGTTCCTTGCCGCAGCAGCAGCAATGGATGTCCAGCTTCTTGCACGCGATGCTGTTCTCGTATCCCATGATCGTCGTTCCTTTCGGAGGGGTGGGTGGTGGTTCTGCCTTTATCACCTTCCACGGTGATTATTTTCAAGAAACGAAGCAGCCCCAGCCGGTGAGGGCCGGGGCTGCTTGTGTTCGTCTGGCGGGTGGGGATCAGAAATCCCAGTGATGCCCCATCCAGTTCTTGTAGTTGAGCGTGTTGCCCGCGTACTCACACTCCGTACCGTACTTGCGGGCGAGGCTGGGGAAGTTGCACCGCAGACCGGCGAGGCTGATGCCGAAATCGTTCTTGCCAACCGTGAAGCTGAAGAACGTGGGGAACCGGAACTCGTTCGGGCCGGCGAGAATCGCTTCCTCGCGAGCGATCTGCTTCTCACGCAGTGCGATGATGTCCTCACGGCGGCGGAGATCGGACACGGCAAACTTGGCGAGCATTGCCCGGTGATGAGCGATGCTCTTGCGAACTTCCGCGTGCTTGGTGGTGATGGGGGCAGAGAAGCTGATCCGAAGTGACTTGATGAACTGGGCGATCATGGGAACCTCCGAAGTGGTGGGGTGGTGGACTCTACTTTCAAGACCTTCCACTGTGATTATTTTCAAGAACGAGCGTTTTTTGCCTTTTAGCGCTTTTGGATTCCTTTGTCGGGGCAGAAACGAAGCAGCCCCGGCCGGTGAGGGTCGGGGCTGCTTGTGGCCTTGGCTTGTTGGCTGGGGCTTCACCACCCAAACACAGGATGGTTAAGCCTCTCTGCCAGCATGTCAGCTTTCAACTGCCGGTTGAACTCCTCCTCTTCCCGCTCTTCCTTCAGGCGGCGGGCGTGCTCGTTGAGGAGGAACCGGAGAGCCTCCCAGTGATCCCAGCCCTCGCGCCGGGCTTCGCTGTAGTAAAACATGCAAGCATTGGTGCTTTCGCTCACAACGGTCCCCCGGCTCCAGTTCCACAGGGTAAAACTGACCGTGCCGTCCACCATTCCGTTGATCCACTCCTTTGCTGCTGAGAGCGTAGAGAATTCACGGGGGCAGAACTGAAAGCCCGTTTTGACACACCGACCGATCACAACAAACTTTTCCATGTCGCACCTTTGGTACTTGGGTGGGTTACTCAATGAACTCAAGACCTTCCATGCACAATCTTTTCAAGAAACGAAGCAGCCCCGGCCGGTGAGGGTCGGGGCTGCTTTTGGGTTGAGAGCGTTCGTGATCTAGGCGATACGAACAAATCCTCCCGCGTAGAGACCGTTGTGCTTGTAGATGCGGTCAGCCTTGGGGAAGGCCGCACGAACGGCCTCATCGCTCACGGCGTTGACTACAAACGACGGCCTCCAGAACATTGAGTCCGGAGAGGTCGGGAAGATGTGATACTCGTTCACGGCATTGCTCCTCGTTGGTGGTGATTGGAACTGACTGAATTCAAGACCTTCCAGAGTTGATTCTTTTCAACTACTACCGGCAGAGTCTCCGGTAGTAGTGATCCCACTTCATAGACCACTCTTCGTCTTCTGCTCGCTCACGGCACTCCTTTTCGTGGCGCTCTTCCGCTTCCATCCACTCCTTCATCCGCTCTGCTTCCAACTCAATCTCTGTGCGGATGGAATCGCGGAGCCAGGCGATCTCTGTGCGAAGATCAATCTCGCTCATCCCTTGCAGACGCTCCTCTTGATAAGGGCTGATGCCGAAGGGGCTGTGTGCCTCGTAGATGTTGCGATAGAGATCAATGAGGGACTGAGTGTTGGCGGTCATGACTGACTCCAAGGTAGGTGGTGGGTTCGTTCTTATCACCTTCCACGTTGATTCTTTTCAAGAAACGAAGCAGCCCCAGCCGTTGCGGGCCGGGGCTGCTGTTGCGCCGGGGCTGCTGTTGAGCGAACGAGCGAACGGGAAGACCTCACGCGACCTTTTTGCACTCGTCGTGGAACTTCTTGGGAACCTTGACTCGCGGGGTGTCGTAGGCGTCTGAGAAGCTCTCCGGGAGCTTCTTCTCAGCAGACAGATAGGCCCAGAGGCGATCTATTCTTCCATCGGGCCGTTCGTCATCGCGAGCCAGGACGATTTCGTGGTCGTACTCAGAGCCGCTTGCTTCCTCGCGAGCGACGTAGTCAAGAGCCTCTTTCAAGCTGTTGACGAAGTAGTGATCAACGATACCGCGTCCGTCTTTCTCAACGATCTCAACGTCCCATTCGTAAACGATCATGTTTCTTGTTCCTTCTGGTGGGTGATGGACTCTGCTTTCAAGACCTTCTCTGACGATTCTTTTCAAGAAACGAAGCAGCCCCAGCCGTTGCGGGCCGGGGGATGCTGTTGTTGAGGGGCCGGTTGTGGAATCACTTCTCTTCGTGTTCGCGGACGAAGATGCTGCACCCGCTTCCGTTCTCTTGCACGTTGATGAAGTCGCCTCCATCGCTCGTCGTGACCGTTGCGTTGTCGCTCAGATTGCACTCAATGAGCCACTTCTTGAGCTGACCGACCGTGATCGCTGGCATCTTATTGTCCTCGTGGTGATTGGGACTCGTTTTGTCCCGATGAACTCAACACCTTCCACGCACAATCTTTTCAAGAATACTTTGAGATAGTGAGTTTGTATTCCTCAGTCCACTCTGCATTGCATTTGGTGCAAGCCATTTGTCTGTTTGCGATCCAATCATCTTTGGGCATATAGGTTGAAAGAATGCCTATTGAAGTGACTTTTGTGCTTTTGCAGTAGGGGCAGACCTTTCCCTTTTTCTTCTTGAAGTCAGCCTGAGTGACTTTTGCTTTTTGTGGCTTGTCCTCAACGGCAAAAAGTTTCTTTGTGACTTCGTTCAAGAAGTTGCAATCGTCGTGTGCCTCGTCCTCTCTGGCCCAGCCTTCATCGTCCCAGTAGTCAAACAGGTCATCTTGGAACTTCTTATCAAGCGTCAATACGCTGCATGAGTCGTAGCCGTAGCAAACGTGCCATCTGATGTTTTTGTTGTTGACCCTGATGAGTTCTTTGATGACTTTCTCAAGGTCATTTGCATCAAGGCTGTGGACCTGAATGTCGTTCGTTTCTGCTTCTTCCAACAAAGACTCTGCGACATCCTTGATTGATCGTCCAAGTTGGATTTCGGTGAGAAGAGGATGGTTCATGTGTTGATCTCGCATTCCTTTGTCCAAGGTTCTTCTGTGACGAAGTATCCGATCCTGTTCAAATGGTGGAGTCCGGTGATGATCTTCAGACCTTCATTGGATTCCACCAGAGTCCACACATGGACTTCGTTCTGGTTTCTCACGAAATTGAATTCAGCTCCGTGTGTTTCCCACAGAGTTGAGTTCCACCCATGATCCCCGTGAGGGTTTTTCATGGGCTTGAGTGAGTTGAACTCTTCAAGCGTCATTGAGACTCCTTCTGGAGTTCCAGTGGAAGTGGTGCTTGCCGTTGAAGAGAATCTCGTAGACACTGATCACAGGGTCGCCAGCCTTGCGACAGTTCTTGATGAGGGTGGCAGTGCCGTTGCGGTCGCACTGACCTAGTGTGGTCACCTTTTTGCTTTGGTTGCAGAAGTAGGTGACGAAGAAGCAGACGGGGTTTCGGTACGGTCCCATGACGAGTCCTTGTTGGTGGATGTAAAAGGGAACGGTCTCTCGCATCTCCGTCCGGTTTCGTCGCTTTCGCGGTGTACGTCGGCCGTCTGAAGGGTTCAGTAAGGCTGGAGACCGTTCCCAGTATCAAGAGCTTCTGCTGGGATTTTTTTCAAGAACGGCTGTTGTGATAGTCCTTGATGTGTTGCTTGAGTTCTTCCAAGTCGTGAGAGAGTTTGATCTCAACCCGATCCAGATTGGGAGTTGTTCCCATCCTCGTCTTGATCCGCATGATGCTGGCGAGGCGACCTTCAATGAACACACTTGGAAACCACTTGTCCTCAGTGGTTTCGCCATCGGCAAGCCAACGGTCGCAGTCGTGATAACCGGCCCAGAACGAGTCGTATTGGTCTGACTCAAGGCTGGTGTTGTCCAGCATCGTTTGGCAATCGTAAACCTTCTCGTCACGATTGCGGGCATTCCATCCCAGTTCGTAGTGATGCTCTTGAATGACAGGCTGGCACATGGTGGTGGTTCCTTGTGGGTGGTGGATTCTGTCTTTATCACCTTCCACGGTGATTTTTTTAGAGATCACGCCCAGCAGTAGAGACCTCTGGTGTTGATTTTCTTGTAATAGAAGCCGTTGGAGTCAACTACCATCCACTGGTTTGCCTTCTGACTCACGCACATTTTGGTGACGATGGTGACTGGAACTCCCACGTTGGTTCTGACGACCTTTCCGATGAAATTCTTGGCTTCTTCCTCCGTCCAGTAGGTGATGACTTCTTCCTGCTTACGGTAGGTGATGCAATCGGACATGGTTTCGTTCCTTTTGAGAGTGGTGGGTTCTGTCTTCAATACTTTCTGTGGTGATTCTTTTCAGAAACCCATGAAGCAAGGAAGATTCTTCGGAATGTCGTGACCCGTGTTTGGGTTGCGAATGGATTGTGGAACGTAGTAGATGAACCACTTCCCGTCGTGACGATAGAGAACTGCGTACATTGGCCCGCCGTTGAAAATCTGGATCGTTCCGAAGATTGTGAACGCCTTGTTCTTGTAGGCAAGTTCGTTGATCGCTTCTTCGGTGATCTCTGGGTAGCAGCGGCGCAGGAGAGCGACGATAAGGTCATTGCTTCCTTCTGGCAAGCACATGATCTGAACAGAGTATTTGATTTCACGGACGTAGGTTCCGTGATAGGGCAGTCTGAATTCGGTGATCATGGACATCTCCTCGTGTGGTTGTGGTGAGTTCTATCTTTGATACGTTCTGTGGTGATTGTTTTCAAGAACGGAGGTTGGCCGGGGAAGGAGCCTTGACTCAACTTCCCCGGCCTCGCCTCACTCACCCACCACGGTGATTCAGAGAACCGAATAGCCCTTCTGGAGCTTCTCCGACATGATCTGTTCGTAGATCGCGTCGGCGGAGTAGCGGCTGTAGGACGAGTGCTTGATCTGCTCACTCTGCTTGCCACCGCGACGGCCCCAGCGAGCGATCACGGTGAAGCGAGTGGAGCCGCCTTCCTTCTGCTCGCTCATGAGCAGTTCGTAGGTCTTGTCACTCGTACCACGGCAGAACCAGAGCTTGATGTTGCGGGCGATCATAAGAGCCTTCTTCTTTCTTGGTGGTGGAACCGGAACTCTCTTGTGACCTTCTGAGTCCGTTTTTTTCAAGAACGAATTGTCATGCGAACTTCTTTGCTTTCAGGACTTCTGGATGGTCGCTGTTGAGAAAGTCCACGAACTTCTGTGCTTCCACTCCGCCCTTCCAGAACTCAATGAGAAGGAATCCCGGCTGATCGCTTTGGACGAACGGACTGCAATCCTGTTTCTTCTGGTAGAAGATGCAGTCAGTGAACTGGGAGAGGACTGCCCGTTTCAGAAAGTTCCGCTCTTCTGGAGTCGGATCAATCTGGATGCTGGGCATACCGTGAGCAGAAGTGACGATTTCAAACTTTCTCATGTTGCACCTCTGGGCTTGGGGCCGGGAATCTGTTGGACTCCCGGCCCCCTTGCCTCTTTGTCAGACGGCCTCACTGAGGAGGACGCCTTGGGTCTGGAGGAAGTTCCTCACGATGAGGGCCACCTTCGTGGGACTGCCGTTGAGGCCCGCACCGATGAAGCGGCGGACTCGCTCCGCTTGGGGGCCGCTGAGAACCCGCTCCACGAACAGGCGGGCCTTCACCTCCTCCTGCGTGCGCTCCTCACGCTCCACCAGTCGGAGCATGGTCTGGTCGCCGCCGACATGGCCCTTGGCTCGCATCTCGTTGGCGAGACGCTGCTGGGACTGAAGAGCGACCAGCCGCATCTGGGCCTTCTGGATGTTCTCTTCGGTCTTCTTCCGCTGGGCGGCGGTCTTGGTCTTCTTGCTCTTCGCGACGACTTCGTTCTTCTGGTTCTTCATGCTGCACTTGCCTTTCTTGCTGGGTGGGTTTGGGTTCTTCTTTCTCAACCTTCCGACAGAGTTTTTTTCAAGAATCCTCTTCGTCGTGCAGATAGCTCAAGATTGCTCCCTGCACTTCATGGGTGAGGTACGAGCAAAATCCGGCGAAGCAGATCAGGGGGAACAAGACCAGAAAATCGTTGAAAGTCAGATACATCGCAGCCTCGTTTCGTTTTGAAAAAGAAAAATGGGCGGTGCTGATCCTGCGGTCGGTCCCCATAGCCCGCCGTGTGTCACTTTCAGTCAGCACCCTTTTTAGACCCATTTGAAACACAGCAGAGGCTCCTTGCCCGTCGTCTCTCCCAGTGTGGCCGTTGGGCCTCTTGGCGAGTTCTCTCTGCTGTATCGTTGACTTTCTGCTCTGCTTTTTTTCA
>Ga0136644_10004490_pt1 | contig 10309 bp, 9 predicted proteins | sample C_130820_EF_Meta_FD_94780 | JGI IMG/M metagenome (GOLD analysis project Ga0136644, IMG submission 94780) | Freshwater microbial communities from Lake Croche, Canada to study carbon cycling - C_130820_EF_MetaG (v2) (version 2) | ecosystem: Environmental > Aquatic > Freshwater > Lake | place: Lake...
CCAAGTTATCAGTGCCCTCGAAAAAATCAATGGCGTCCACCCTGGCGAGAGGCGTAATCACATTGTTGGCGTTTGTGTGGGCGGCTCTTTTGTCGGGTCGAAAGAAGCGCAAGCGTACACACGCTCGGCGTTGTTTTCGGGCGCCGCCATCCCTGTCGTTGGGCGCTTTTCGTTGCCAGGTGGCAACCCCAAAACACCAGATACGGCTAAAAGCCCTCGTGGTTTGGCGCTGCAGTTCAACCTACCAGGCAATAGTTTGCAACACTTCACCATGCTCAACGTACCGGTGTTTGGTGCAGCCACTCCTCAAACCTTTTACGATGCTTTGCTGTCCAATATGGTTGATCCTGCAACCGGCAAGCCTGATCCAGAAAAACAAAAGCAGTTTAGAGAGACGCATCCCGATGCGAAGCCACTCGGTGAGTTCATGGCCAAAAATAATCCGCCAGTGAGCTACGCCAATAGTGATTTTTTTGGTATCCATACCTTTAAATTTATTAATCCAAACAACCAAACGACTTTAGTGCGTTGGAGCTTTGTGCCCGAAGACGGCGTCAAGCGCTTAACTGATGCAGAGATGAGTACGATGCCTGCGCGCTTCTTGGATGACGATCTAATTGCCAAAACTAAAAAAGGACCGGTTCGCTGGAACATGATGCTAACGATTGGTGAGGCCTCGGATGTGCAAAATAACCCAACGATTTATTGGCCTGCCGAGCGTAAAACAATTCAGGTGGGTGTGTTGACGTTGACCTCGGCCACGCCGCAAAAAGGCGCAGACTGCGAAAAAATCAACTTTGATCCTTTGGTCATGGGTGATGGCATTGCGCCGACCGATGACCCTGTTTTGTTATTTCGTTCGCCTTCTTACGCGGCATCGTATGTTAAGCGCTTAACGGGAAATTAAAGGTTTGCGTTTTATCAAGACGGGCGCTGTATTCCGGCGCTAACATATGCATCACTGGCGCACAGGCATGCTTGACTCATGCGTGTGCGTCAGTCTTTTAGCGTTTGACTGAAACTTTTATACGACCTTTGCTTATTATCCGCCCGAACTAATGCCTACAAGCCAATTTCTGACCGCTGCTTTTTATAAGTTTGTTGATCTGCCTGACTTTGAGCAACGCAGGCAGCCTTTGCTTGAGTTATGTGAACGGCTAAATGTCAAAGGTCTCATACTTTTGGCGCGCGAGGGCATTAACAGCACCTTGGCTGGCGCCGAAGCCGATATCCGTGTGGTTTTGGCGCATTTACGGTTGGATCCAGCCTTTGCCGATCTGCAGCACAAAGAGGCCTGGGCAAATAATCCACCGTTTCGTCGCATGAAAATCCGCGTAAAAAAAGAGATTGTCACCATGGGTGTGCCGGGCATCAGTCCCATCCATATGGCGGGCACTTACGTGAAGCCTCAAGACTGGAACGCACTCATCAGCGATCCAGACGTCGTGGTGATCGACACACGCAACGACTACGAGGTTGAGCTAGGCACCTTCAAAGGGGCGCTTGACCCAAATATTGGTACCTTCTCTGAGTTGCCCTCTTGGGTGGATCAGGCCGAGGCGCTTGAAGCCCGAACGGGCAAAAAACCTAAAGTTGCGATGTTTTGTACCGGTGGGATTCGCTGTGAAAAGTCGACGGCACTGATGCGGACCAAGGGTTTTGATGAGGTTTATCACCTTGAGGGGGGCATCCTTAAATACCTTGAGACCGTCCCGTCCGAGCAAAGCCTTTGGGAAGGAGAGTGTTTTGTTTTCGATGAACGTGTTTCAGTCGGGCACGGGTTGCAACAAACCTCACGCCCGTTGTGTCGTTGCTGCCGTCAGCCCTTACCTGATGGCGCTACCGAATCGCCGCTGTACGAAGAAGGTGTAAGTTGTCCACGCTGTATCAATAAAACGACTGAGCTACAAAAGAATGGTGCGCGCGAGCGACAACGCCAATGTGAGCTCGCTAAAAAAAGAGACACTGCGCACGTTGGCGCAAAGATGCCCGGTTAGCTTACTCAGGCGTAATCCCAGCATCCTTTACGATTTTTGCATATTTGGCGACGGCCTCTTTTTGCAAAACGGCGAGCTCTTTGGGGCCTGAAGGTACGACGTCAAAACCAAACTTCTTGATCTTGCTTGCTACCTCTGGGTTTGCTAAGACTCTCAAGAGCTCTGTGCTCAATTTGTCGATGACTGCAGGTGGCGTGCCTGCCCGTGTAAAAAATGCCAGCCACGACCAGTGCCCATAGTCTTTGAGCCCAGCGGTTTCGGCAACCGCTGCAACGCCTGGTGCTTCGTCGATACGTTGTGGCCCCGTGACTGCTATTGCGCGAAGCTTACCGTTAGCAGTTAGTGCCATCCCTGAGCCGGTTGGCTCGCACACGAGTTGCACCTGATTACCCATTAAATCGTTGAGCGCTTGCGTGGATGTTTTGTAGGGAACAAAGGCAATACTTGCCCCAGACATGACCTTGAGCATTTCAATGCAAATTCTAGAGCTCGCTGTGCCTGCGCCATAATTCAATTTTGTTGGATTGGCTTTTGCAAAGGCAATTAACTCTGCGACGTTTTTGATAGGTAAAGATGCGGGTACCAGCAAAACGTTATAAGCATTATCAAGCGCCTTGGCTACAGCCGTAAAATCTTCGATTGGATCGAAGGGCAGCTTGGTATACAGGCTTGAAATCGCCGCCATCGTTGTGCTTGAGCCAAACACTAGCGTGTAGCCGTCAGGCGCCGCTTTTGCTGCGGCCTCGACGCCAATCATGCCTTGCGCACCTGGGCGATTGTCAACAATCACAGCCTGTTTGACTTGTTCGGATAGCTTGTCTGCGATCAAGCGTGCAACGACATCGGTCGCACCTCCTGCTGCCAGCGGCACAATCATGCGGATTGGTCGGGAGGGAAAGTCTTGCGCGGTAGTGCCTGCGCTGGCGCCAAGAAGTAACATCGCGCTAAGGATTGCCTGTTGAAGTTTTTTTGACATGAGTCTTCTCATTTTCTTTAAAGGTTATTTTTTGGGGCAACGAATTGCCAGCGCGCAAATACAGTCTCATCCGTGGCGTCTACATGCCTTGATAGTTCAGTGAGCAGAGGGAGCTCAAGTTGCGCCCCGCGAGCTAAATCTTTGGCTAAATGTAAATCCTTACTGACAATATTGACCAGAGCAAAAAACGCCTCTTTAGAGCGGGCCCACGCTTGATAGTGTTGCTTGGTCATGGACGCGTCAAGCGACATAAAGTTTCGACCGCTGCTGACTTCAAGAATTGGCGCAATTTGCTCAATGTTTACGCCATATTTGGCTGCCAGTTCGAGTGCTTCGGCAGCTAAATATATATTGGCAATGCCTAGCATGTTGTTGATCACTTTGATCACCTCAGCTGAGCCCAGCGCACCGCAGCGAAAAATTTCAGTGCCCATCGCTCGCATCAGCGGTTCAGCGCGGTCCATGTCTAGCGATTCACCGCTCATCATGATGGTGAGAGTGCCAAGCTCTGCCTTGACTAACCCCCCACTCACCGGAGCATCGATTATCCGCGCACGCGTTGGTTTTAGTTGTTCTGCGACTTGCTTTAAGGTGGCAGGTAGAGTCGTGCTCATCATGCAAATCAGTGGCTGATGATCTGTAGGTATTGCCTGAGCAAAGCCTGCTGTCCCGCCAATCACCGATAAAATTTGCTCATCATTCGCCACGAGCACGATGATGGCATCTGCTCCGGCACACTCGCGTGGGTGCTGGGTGGTTGTTACTTGTTCTTTGGCGAAAGAATCTAAGACGGTGAGGTCTTGGTCGCACACTATTAACTCGAAACCTGCGCGTTTGATGCAGCGCGCCATACGCGAGCCCATATTGCCCGCACCGATCAATGCAACAGTTTTGATTGTCATCCAAGGTCTCCGGCGTACTTTATATTCTGAGCGGCGGGTATGAAGCCTGATCGAGCCTGCTCGTTTTTTTAATATCTTAAGGCAATTGCAAAATTAGTGGCATACTTTTGTATGAACTCTAAAACTAGCGCAATTTCTGGACTGGCGTTTGCAACGCTCTTGTTTATTGGGTTGATTATGGGCGCCAATCATGTTGCCGCACGGATCGCCTTTGACCATGGTTTAAATGTTGCAACCGCTGTGGTGGTGCGCAGTCTAGTGACTGCCGTTGTGGTGAGCTTGATTGTTTATTTTCAAGGCGTACCGATTCGGCTTACGAGCAAACATAAAAAGGTTTTGCCTGCGATTGGTCTGTTGGTCACGATTCAAAGTTTAAGTATTTATTCTTCAGTGGCCTTGCTGCCCGTGTCTCTAGCCTTGTTGGCCTTTAACACCTACCCGCTCTGGACGGCCTTTTGGTGCCGGGTCATTTATGGCCAGCGTCCTGAGCGACAGGTGTTGTTCGCGATGCCGATTATGCTTATCGGCCTGGCGTTGGCCTTAGATGTCTTTGGCGCGACCTCGGGCTTAGGTGCCAAAGCGCAATGGGGAATGATCGGCGTTGGTGTCGCCTTCGCACTGACTGCCGCGGGGACATTTGGCCTAGTCTTGGCGCTCACGCAAAACGAAGCGTCTGACTTAGATGGCCGTGTCCGTACGGCAACCACAATGTGGATGGTCGGGTTGTTGGCGATCATCGGTACCCAGGTGGTAGGAAGCTTTCAGTGGCCCACCGCGACAGCCGGTTGGTGGGGCTTAGCGTTATTGACGGTTTTTTATGGCACCGGATTTACGGTAATGTTTATTGTGCTGCCGCGTTTAGGCGTTGTCGGCAACTCGTCAATCATGAGTATCGAACCGATTTTTGCGCTGGTCTTAGGCTGGTTTATTTTGGATCAAAAAATCGCCTTTGTTCAAATTGTAGGTGCGTGCTTGGTAGTGGGGCTTGTCATTAAGCTTGGGTTGCGAAAGCAGGCTAAGCCGAAGTCGACTCGTTAAAAGTCACCCCTTGCATGCCCGCACGTTTCGCTGCGGCTTCTAAGAAGCCATTCGTTTGAAGATCACTGCAAAATTTTTGAAGCAAAGGCATGGCACTTAAACGCCCCTTTGGGATCCCAAGTGCAATCCGTTCAAAGCCCCAGGCGCCGTCTAAGATCTTCGAGCCTGGACTATGCTTGGCCAATTCAAAGAGAATGCCCTTGTTGGTGCCAAACGCGTCGATCTTTGCTTGATTGAGCAGACGTGTGACATCATCAAGGCTATTGATTGCCAAGACCTTTGCACGCCGCAAAAGAGTTGGCAAGACGGCTTCAGAAGTGCTACCACCTGAGACCCCTATCAGGATGCCGTCGCGATCAAGTGCAGCCATATCACTTACGTCGCAGTGCGCTGCGATCAAATAGCTTTGCGCTGAAAAAAGGATCGCTTTGGCGAAGTCTAAATATTCGGCCCGAGCTGGCGTGGCATTGACTAGTGCCAAATCGATCACGCCCTGTTTGGCGGCGGCCAACACATCGCCATTCTTTTGAAAAACCACCGGTTCAAACGGTAGACCGAGATCACGTGCGAATTCACGGCCTAATTCATAACCCATGCCGTAATTGTCTTGCGGCGTTTGGCCGAGCATCAGCGACTGTGGACTACCGATGTAGACCCCGACGCGCAGTTTTCCGGTAGGGGCGAGAATTTGAGCCATACATAATTACCCAATAAAAAACTTGAATTAAGCAAAAATACACAGCCTGTCGCTATGTGTTTGGTTGCCAATGCGGTAGCCACGGGTCGGTACTCATGGGCTGGAGCAAATAGGCTTAGGCGAAAAGACTGACCTTAAAGATAAGACGGCATGGTTTAATCGATTTGTTGATTTTAAACGCTAATAATTAGGGCTCATCATGGTTACACCATCACGTCGTAGTTTACTTGTTGCCTGTTTGCTTGTTGCAAGCACACTTAGTTTTGAGATTTGTGCGCAGGTTGCGCTAAGCGACAGCGCTTTATTAGAGAGTCCGATCCGAACTGACCGTGATCGACAGTCAGACGCAAGGCGTCAACCACTCGAACTGTTAAAGTTAGCTCAGATTGCACCTGGCATGACCGTATTGGATGTGGCGTCGGGCGGTGGCTATACGGCACAGGTTTTAGCACTAGCGGTTGGCGCAAATGGCAAAGTCTGGGCGCAAATTGCCAGGCCCTCTCCTGCACTCGAGGCAAGGCTTGTGGCGCACCCTCAGACCAATCTGCAAGTGCTTGCTCGTCCGCTAGAAGATTTATTTTCGGCAGACCTTCCACGCGTCGACCGTGCGACCTTGATCTTGTCTTACCACGATATTGTGAATACACCGACCGAGCGCAGCAAAATGAACACAGCGATCTTCAATGCGCTCAAGCCAGGTGGGTTTTTAATCGTGATGGATCACGCTGCCAAAACTGGCTCAGGCCTCAGTGAGACGTCGACTCTGCATCGTATCGAACAGCAGACCGTGATATCAGAACTGACGGCCACTGGATTTAAACTCGATGGTAAGTCTGAGGCTTGGGCGAATCCAACCGATACACACGAGCAGCACTCTTCAAAAATGGATGCGCCGAGCGACCGTTTTGCCCTGCGATTTGTGCGGCCTATTTAATTGCGCTCGCGCAAGTGAGGGGTGATAAACGCAGTAATGAGGCGACGCGCGGCATCGAGTATTGAGCGTCTTGGTTTCGTCAAATTGCGTGTTTATACTGGCAACGCAAGTTTCATTGATTGCCTGAGTCACGTTTAAGCTGGAGTCACCTCATTATGTTCGGTAAAAAAAATTCCCCCAAAATTGTTCGTTCAACGGATGAATCGTTTGAGACCATTATTGGGCAGTCGACTGAAATCCATGGTCAGATCATTGCCACGCAAAGTCTCCGGATTGATGGGAATGTGACCGGTGACATCAGAGTGTCGCAGACCAGCGGTGTGAGCTTGGCGATCGGTTTAACAGGCGTGGTACAGGGCGATATCCACGCACAACGTTTGATCGTAGGTGGGCGCATTATTGGTAATGTGTTTGTGACCGAAACCGTTGAGTTGCATGACAGTGCAGACATACACGGCGATATCACCTATGGTCAGATCAGTATCGAGCCCGGTGCAAAAATAAATGGGCGCATGATCACACAGGCGAATGCTCAGCAAGGTGAGTTGACTACCGAAGGCAAGCCTACTCTAGTGAAGCCTGCTTCGAACCAGGCACTACCAGCACCTGCATCGGATTACTAAACTGTCCGTGGCGCAGCACTTCAAAATGTAGGTGTGCACCAGTTGTGCGCCCAGTTAAGCCGACCTCAGCAATTTTCTGACCACGGGTAACGGCTTGTCCGATGGTGACGTCCACTTTACTTGCATGGGCATATTTTGAAACATAGCCCTCAGCGTGTTTGATCTCAACGGTCAGACCGTAGGCGCCATCCCAACCCGCTCGAAGTACTGTTCCGTTGCCCGCCGCCAGAATCGGGGTGCCAACTTTGGAAACAAAATCAATCCCTGAATGCTGCGCAACGGTGCGTGTAATCGGGTCAACGCGAGGCCCAAAGTTGCTGTTTAATCCCAAGGCCATGGGAAGCGGAGCTCCAAGCGGTAGTTGAGTGAGTAGCTGATATCGAGTCGTCCAAAGCTCTTGTAAGCCAAGCGCTGTTGTGTTCAGGGACGATATCTTGGCGATGGTGTATTCAAGTTCGTCTTCAAGGTAGGCATTGGGGGCAGATTTAAATGTGACGGGGCGCAGAGGACCACCTCGTCCCGAAGAGTCCGTCATTTTATTCCTGATCGGAGCGGGTGCTGCGAGGGTTGCAAAGCGCTCTTTGAGTGAGTTCAGCTCACCAATCTTATTCGTCATGGCTGTCATTTGCGTATTCAAGGCGTCTAGTTTTTTGCGATACAGCGCGTCAATTTCTTTTTTCTCGCGGCTGAACTGCATCGAAGTTTCTTTGAAATCGCCATGCATCAATTCAAGCTGATGCTCATACGAAGCAATCAGTTCTTTTTGTTTTTTTTCGCGCTGAGCAAGAGATGCCTGTTGCACTTGGTTTAGACGTTCGAGTTGCTTTTGGTGCTGAGCCTCTGTGTCTGCCAAATGTTTAGCACGGTTATCGAGTATGGCTTGATGTTGTTGCGCAAGCCGTTCAAGTTGCTGCTGATGCTGGGCTTGCAGAAGATTTTGTTCTTCGGCAGTAATGACGTCTCCCATTGATCGCGCCAACTCAGGCTTAATTTGCAGGGCAATACGAAAACCAAAAAAATGAATACTGACTCCCAACAGGATTAAGCAGGCTCCGACAAAGGCTGACCAACGGCGCAGACTTTTGCTCGAGATGTTGAGTTTTTTGACGGTCGAAGTTGACCCTGAAATCCAAATGAGTTGCACAGCTGACGACTTTTGAATGAAGCGGAGCCAAAGTATACCCAGTGCTTGCCAAAAAAGTTGAAAATTCGAAAAATGCTGAATATTATTTAGATTTACTAAGCAATGCCTTGTCTGCGGGTGTGCGATGACGCCTCACAAGTGTTGTTTCAAAACGAGGCCGTGCATTGAAACGTGTTGCCGTTCTAAAACGCGGCCCAGTTGAATACAGTTAGAAAAAAAAGGCGAGCGCAGTTTGATGCGCTCGCCTTCACTCAAAAATTTACTGCGACTTAAACAGTGCCCCAAGGCTTGATGGCGGCCTTCAGTTGTGCGTAACCATCTAAGTAACGTGGGCGCGTTTCACCAAAGATTTTGTCGAAGGTGGCCAGCTGAGCGTCGAGCCAGTCAGATAACTCTTTGTTGCCTGGGTTGGCCGCTTTGTAGGCTTCGTTGATCAGTACAAAGTGAATGCGTGGATCGTAAGGTTGCTTTTCGCCACCAACGGTCTCATCACCATCAAGTAAGCGTAACAACATTGCGTCGGCTGAGCCCAAGGTCTGTTCGTAGATCGGAGCGCCATGCACGCGATACATCACACTCGTCATGTCTTTACCGTTGGTCATGGTGTAACCCATTTCAACCCACAGTTTTTTCATGTCGACTTTAGCGCCAATGCGATCAATCACGATTTGACCCCAGTCACGCAAGACATCAGGTGCGTCAGCCATCAAGTCTGTCAGGCGGTCGCCGTCAAGGTCGGTAGCGTACACGATGCAAGGACGTTGACGAATCATGTCATGCAGCAACAAACCAAAGTTGGTGTCAGAGATATGTTCGTAAATATCACCACCCCAGTTTTCCATGCCGTCTTTGAAGTCTTTAGGCAAGCAGGCAACAATGGCGTCAATGTTGGCGCGGTGCTCTTCGTAGGCGTCAACGGTGTACTGGCGCTTCAGTTTGAATTTGGTGCCTTGTAATAACCAGCGCATGATGCCGGCGTTGATCGCGTCTTCTTGCGCCTGTGTGGGCTTAGTGGCTACACGGCCGATTTGGCCGGTTTCGTGCACCATCTTTAAGAACAGGCGCGCTGCATAAGCCATACGCACGCCGGGCGTGTTCATTTCAGAATGAATCACACCAGTGGCTGGGTCAACGTTGAATTTCTTTTTATCTTGCGAGTAAGGCAGGCCTGGCATAAAGCGGATGCTGGTGATGCCACCGTAAGGGCGTACGTTGCAATACACGCCTGCAGCGGTGCGCAGAGGTGCATTGGCTGATTTACCATTGACTACAACTTTTTTGCCACCCTCGTTGACCATAAAGTCACCTGCGGTTGACCATTTCAACGCGGTGTAGTCGAGTTTGCCAAACCACTCAAGTGAAGCGAGTTTGCTGTCGTGACGAAACTGGGCCATCATCGGTACGCCTAAAAACGGCAAGCCTAAGACGTCAAGCGCCATCAGAGTGCCGTTCAGGGCAAACATGTCGGTAAAGGCATGGGCAACGGGTTTGACGCCACCAGCGGAGCTACCGCCTTCCCAGATGATTGCGTCGGGGCAATCGGTCGGTTTAATGTCCGAGCGCTTGTAAATGCCATCAAGCATTTTGAAGAGGTCGCCGTTTTGCTCTTCTTGAGCGATTTTCAGCAGATCGAGATTTTGTGCCATGAACGCAGAACCTTAGTCGTGGATGATAAAAATGGTGAAAGGTAAGTAGAAATCCCTAGTAATGCGATTATCGCACTACTAGGGATGTGGACCAACCCGTACTGAAGTGAACACTAACTTTTGCAAAAAATAAAACTATATTTAGCTAAAGTTGGGGTTCGTCAGAACGTAAGATGTTTAGCTCATTTGAAAGCCTGTATAGCCCTCGCTTGCCACCTTGTCGCAAATTGTGCGGTAGTGGGCAAAGCCGCCCGCGTAGGGCATGAAGACTTGTGGCTTGCCTGGCACGTTTGCACCTAGATACCACGAGTGCTTGACTTTGGGCAGCAGGGTTGCCTGGGCAGCACGGTCA
>Ga0136644_10004491_pt1 | contig 10308 bp, 8 predicted proteins | sample C_130820_EF_Meta_FD_94780 | JGI IMG/M metagenome (GOLD analysis project Ga0136644, IMG submission 94780) | Freshwater microbial communities from Lake Croche, Canada to study carbon cycling - C_130820_EF_MetaG (v2) (version 2) | ecosystem: Environmental > Aquatic > Freshwater > Lake | place: Lake...
CCTCGCCGGCGCACGGGTAACCGACATTTTTGAGGGCGAACGGCGGTTCGCCGCCACAGTGCGCTTGCCCGAAGGCTTTCGCAACAGCCCGGAGGCCATCGGCGACATTTTGCTAAGCGCGCCTGATCGCACTCAAATTCCGCTTTCGAGTATCGCGAGCATTCGGGTTCAAGAGGGCCCCGCCCAGATCTCTCGCGAAAGCGGTCGACGCCGCATTGTGGTTGGGGTCAATGTGCTGGGTCGTGACCTCGGCGGGTTCGTGCGTGAACTGCAAGAAAAAACCGGCGCGAACGTTCAACTACCGCCAGGCTATACCCTCGAATGGGGTGGTCAATTCCAAAATCTACAACGGAGTCTGAGTCACTTGATGGTCATCGTGCCCGTCACCATCGCGGCGATCTTCTTCCTGTTGTTTGTACTATTCAAATCGATACGATTTGCTGCGCTGATCTTGACGGTATTACCGTTTGCCTCGATTGGTGGCGTGCTCGGGCTCTTTATAAGCGGCGAATACCTCTCAGTGCCGGCGTCGGTCGGCTTTATTGCGCTGTGGGGAATCGCGGTGCTGAACGGCGTCGTGTTGGTGAGTTCGATCCGCAGTTTGCGCCTGGCCGGCGTCGAGATTGCGCAAGCCGTACTACAGGGGGCGCAATCGAGGTTTCGTCCGGTGATGATGACCGCGACGGTGGCGACACTCGGCCTGGTCCCGTTCCTGTTTGCCACCGGGCCAGGTTCGGAAGTGCAGCGGCCGCTGGCGATTGTCGTGATTGGCGGCCTAGTGACCTCGACACTCCTCACCCTGCTGGTCTTGCCGGCCCTCTATCGCTGGTTTGAAGGCAAGGGCGGCGAACAAAAACCGGAAGAGGTTCTCCATGCGGGATAAGCCCAACCCGTGTTCAGCTCAAGCGGTACCGGGAATGGCTGGTTTACGGGCAGCGCCCAACCGACGCACCGACGGCTTGCCCATCGACGGCTTGCCCATCGACCCCTCGCGCATCGCTCGACCCGCCAGGGGCCGAGCGCGCGCCGGGCGCATTGTCGCTGCGCTGCTGAGCCTACCAACGGCGATCGCGCTAGCGGCTCCCGCAAACCCCAAGGTAACGCGTCCAGCGACGCCCGCCGCGCCAGGGTCGCACACCACGAGCCCAGCGGGATCCTCAGCATCGATGACCTCAACTGCAGCGACTGGCTTACCTCCGATCGAAGCGCTGCAGATCAAGGAAACCCCGCGTGACCTCGCAGCGGAAGGTCCGGCGCTCACGGTTGCCAGCCTGATCGAACTGGGACAGCGCGAGAGCCCATTACTCGCGCAGGAGCGCGCGGCCCTGGCGCAGAGTCAGGCTGGCGTTGTCAGCGCGCTCGCCTGGCCCAATCCGGCGCTCGAGCTGCTGGGGGGCCGCAGCCGAAGCCGCGAAGCGCAGGGTTTGAGTGGCTCGGCGCCCCAGGTCGGTGTCGCCCAGCCCATCGAATGGCCAGCGCTGCGCGGCGCGCGCCAAACGCTCGCGCAACGCCGGGTGGAAACTTCCGAGGGCTCGCTGCAGGTGACCGAACGCGCCGTCGTCGCCGCGATTCGGCGCGCCGCAATGGACCTCTTGCGGCTCGAGCAAGAGGTGGCTGCCGCCGCCGAGGATGTCGCCCTCACCGAGCAAATTCGCTCGCGTATCGCGCTCAGTAATCGGGCTGGCGAGGTTCCCCGGTTCGACCTTACGCGGGCCGAAGCCGAGGTGGCAATTGCCCGCAAGGTTCTGGAGAGCACCCTTAGCCGTCAGGCGCAAGCGCGCTTTGAGCTGCGGCGGGTAGTCGGGGCCCCCTTGCCGGAGCCGTTTCGCGTCGACCCGGTGGCGGCGGTCGCACCGAGCCTCGAGGCACGCGACTTCGAGCGCCTTATGGTTGCGCTCGAGGCCAGCAACCCCGAGCTTGCATTCGCGCGCAGCGAACTCGCGCGCGCGCAGCAAGAAATTGTTTACGAGCGCACCCAGGGACTGCCGCAGGTGACCCTGCGAGCCAGCGCTGAAATCGACCCCAGCGCGACCAGTACCCGCATCGGCGCGCAAGTGAGCGTGCCAATCTTTGACCAACGCGCGGGGCCGATCGCGCAGGCCACAGCGGGCGCCGAGCGGGCACGCGCCCAGCTTCAGCAGCGCCGCCTGGAGCTCGTCAATGGCTTGGAATCGAACTGGCGCGCTTACCTGGCGGCGCAGGCGCAATTGCGCGCGCTGGATTCGGGCATCGTCGCGCGGGCGCGCGAAATTTTGAATACCGCCGAAGCCGCCTACCGCTACGGCGAGCGCGGCATCCTCGAAACCCTCGACGCGCAACGACAGTTCCGCGCCGCGCGACTCGAACTGATCGCGGCGCGCCACACGCTGGCACTCGCACGTATCGAACTCGAGCGACTCACGGGTCTCTGAGGGCGCCGAGTGCCCCGCCCGAGGGGCCGCTCGCTCAGTTCCAGCTCGCTCAGTGCCAGCTCGCTCAGTGCCGATTTGAGACGCGTGCGCCTCCCCAAGCGCTGGCTCAGGTCTGCATCAGCTTGCGTTGCCGGTGGATGCTCATCAACAAGCCAGCGCCCAGGCCTAAGGTCACCATCGCCGTCCCTCCGTAGGACATCCACGGCAACGGCACCCCAACTACGGGCAAGATACCGCTCACCATGCCCATGTTGACGAAGGCGTAGGTAAAGAAAATCATCGTGATCGCGCCCGCCAACAAACGCAAAAACAGCGTCGCACCGGCCGCCGCGATCATCAAACCGCGCGAGATGAACGCAAAATACAGCAGGACCAGCAGCAGATTACCGACCAGACCAAACTCCTCCGCGAACACGGCAAACACAAAGTCCGTTGTGCTTTCAGGAATGAACTCGAGGTGCGCCTGCGTCCCCTGCAGCCAGCCCTTGCCCCAAAGGCCGCCGGAACCGACCGCAATCGTCGATTGAATGATGTGAAAGCCCTTGCCCAAGGGGTCGCTCGTCGGGTCGATGAGGGTAAGAATGCGTTGCCGCTGGTAGTCGTGCATGCCCCACCACAGCAGCGGTGTAGCAGCGCCAATCACCAGGGACAAGGCGCCCAGCACGCGCCAGGGTAAGCCAGCAAAAAAAATGACGTAGGCTCCGGCCGCAAACACCAGCACCGCGGTACCCAGATCGGGTTGGCGCGCGATCAACCAGGTCGGAATCAACAGCAGTCCGGCCGCGAGCAGAAAATCGCCGGCACGCAGCAAACCTTCGCGCCGATGAAACCACCACGCCAACATCAGCGGGGTCGCGATCTTCAGTAGCTCGGAGGGCTGGATTCGAGTGAAGCCGAGGTTGAGCCAGCGGCGCGCGCCCTTCGAGACGTCGCCAAACAAAGCCACCGCGATTAACAACACGATGCCAAACACGTACAACGGCACGGCGGCGCCGCGCATCCAGTTGGCGGGCAGGTTGGCAGCCGCCCAGCACACAAGAACCGCGATCACCATGTTGCGCACGTGCGCTTCGAAACGACCGGGGTAGTCGACCCCCGCCGAATACACCGTCATCGCGCTGATCACCAGCAACACCATCAAGACCAGCGAAAGCACCGGATCAAAAGCCACCAGCGCGCGTTGCGCAATTCGTTTGAGTTCGACGACATTCATGGCGCTGACGATTCCTTGCGCGCGCTCCCCGACGTCAAAGGCAGTAGCGACTGCGCCGCGTCGCGAGCGGGCGACGCTTTCAACTCGCGAGCGGGCGACGTTTTCAACTCGCGCGCGGGCGACGCGCCCACGTCACGCTCGGGCGACGCGCCCGCTTCGGGTACGGGTTCCGCGTCGAGCTCGATGTCTTCCGGAACATCGCGCAGCGCTGGGTCCTCGATCGCCGAGCCCGCGCGTGCCGCGCGCGCGGAATCGCCCTCGGGGCGCTTGCCAAGTAAGACATAGTCGATCGCCGCGCGCGCGATGGGGGCAGCAGCGGTGGCCCCAAAACCTGCGTTCTCGACGATCACGGCGAGCGCAATCTGCGGCCGTTCGACCGGTGCAAAGGCCCTAAACAAAGAATGGGCCCGGTAGCGCTCGGCGATTCGTTTGGCGTCATAGCGTTCATTTTGCTTAATGCCAATCACTTGCACGGTACCCGTCTTGCCAGCCGCGGCGTACGGAGCGCCAAGAAAGGCCTGGCGACCCGTGCCAAATCGATTCACATCAACCATGGCGGATTTCACCAACTTCAGCCATTCCGCCTGCAACGCGATACGGGTGCGCTCAGGCGCGGCCACCGCGGTTTGTCGACGGCTACTTGGGTCTTCGAGCGCACGCACCACCCGCGGCTCGCGCACGACCCCGTCGGCCGCCAGGCTCGCCGTCGCGCTCGCGAGTTGCAGGATGGTAAACGCGTTATAGCCCTGACCAATACCGATCGAGATCGTTTCACCCGGCAGCCACTTCTGCTTGAAGCGTCGTAGCTTCCAGGCGCTCGAGGGCAGCACGCCATTCACCTCGCCTTCCAGATCGATACCGGTGAGTTGCCCGAAACCCCACGGCTTCATGTAATCGTGAATGGCGTCGACGCCAAGGTCATTGGCCAGCATGTAATAGTAAGTATCAGAAGAAACAACGATCGACCGATGCAGATCGACCATGCCGTGGCCACGCGGGTTGGAGTCGCGAAACTTATGGCCACCAAACTGAAAATAACCAGGGTCAAAAATCGCCGTCGTCGCCGTGCGCTTACCGCTCTCGAGCGCAGCGAGCGCCATGAACGGCTTGTAGGTCGAACCCGGCGGGTAGGTCCCGCGCAAGGCGCGATTCAACAGGGGCTTATCGGGCGATTCGCTGTAGAACTGCCACACCTGCGGATCGACGCCGTCGGTGAACAAGTTTGGGTCAAAGCTTGGCTTGCTGACAAAAGCGAGCACTTCGCCGTTACGCGGATCAATTGCCACCAGCGCACCGCGCCGCTCGCCAAACAATTCTTCGATCAATTGCTGCAGGCCAAGGTCGATCGACAACACGACCGTCGCACCCGGGATCGGCGCCCGCCGCGAAAGCGTCCGCACTGGGCGGCCACCGGCCGAAACCTCGACCTCCTCATACCCGGCGCTGCCGTGCAGCACCTTTTCGTAGCTCAGTTCAACCCCGACCTTGCCGATCTGCGTCGAACCGATGTACTGCCCGGCGATTTCAGCCTCCTCGAGGCGCGCCTTGTCGGCCTGGGAAATGCGCCCGATGTGCCCAATCAAGTGCGACGCGGTCTCGCCCAGCGGATAACTGCGAAACAAGCGCGCCCGCACTTCAACGCCCGGCAAATGAAAGCGGTGGGCAGCCAGTGTCGCCACCTCTTCGTCGTTCAGGCGCGTCTTCAGTGGGATCGATTCGGCCGACTTGGCGTCCTCGTAGAGCCGGCGAAAGCGACGCCGGTCTTTGACTGTGATTTCGACCAAGCGGGCGATCTGATCGATGGTTTGCTCTAGATCGTCGATTCGACTCGGCTGCAATTCGAGCGTAAACGCCGAAACGTTCTCGGCGATCACCACGCCATTGCGATCGACAATAAGGCCCCGGGTGGGTGCGATCGGTACGAGCTGGATGCGATTCTCTTCCGCCTGCAGGCGCAACTGGTCGTGCCGCACCACCTGCAACCAAGCGAAGCGCGCCACCAGAATCAGCAAGCAAGCGGCTACGACGGCTCCCGCGACGCCGATCCGCATGCGGAACTGCTGCAGTTCCTGCTCAGTACTGCGGACCGAAATCACCTCAGAGCGGCCTCGTTTGATCGCGATCGACCGCGCGCCGCTGCGGCGCCAACAGCAACAAGTCGGCCAGTGGCCAGAGCAGCGCGGTGGTTACGGGCGCCAGCAAAACCGACCAGCCGAGGAATCCGCCGCCCAACGCCATCCGCATGACCAGCGCAGCCGCATGCGCGCCGACAAACAAGGGCAACACGTGCAACAGTTGGCCGCCGAGGTTAAACCACGGCAGCCGGCGTTGCAGGCTCAGCGCACCGTAACTCAGTAGCGAATAGTGCAAGGCGTGTTCACCGAGCAGGGACGCCTGGTGAACGTCCATCACCAAGCCAAACAAAAAGGCGACGCCCATGCCCACTTTGCTAGGTTGGCGAACGTTCCAAAAAAACAGAACGAGGGCAAGGGAATCGGGAACCCAAAGTGCTTGCCCCCAGGGCAGTACATTGAACAAAAAAGCAAGCGCAATCGAGAACGAGATAAACGCATTGTCCGCTGGCAACAGCAGGTGCTCGCGCGCAAAGCCATTGCGTCCTGGTCGCACACTGCGCACGATCCGCGGCGGCCCACCCGTGAGTCCCGTCGGCACGTCGCGCCGATTTTTGCGGCTCATGAGCGCCCCTGACGGCGCCGCCGCGGCGGATCTGGCGGTGGCGCCAAGGGCGGTGGCAGGCGCGCCGCGTCGGGTTGCAGCACCAAGGCCAGCCGACTGCGATCGACGCCCCCCGCTGGCTCCACCAGAATGCGGGCAAAAGTCGACCCGCCGGCACGATCGATGAGAATCACGCGCCCGACCGGGAGCCCCTGCGGATAAAGGCCGTCGAGCCCGGACGTCGAAACCGCGTCGCCCTCCCGCACGTCGGCATTGGCGGCAACGTAGCGCAGCTCGAGCCGACCGGGTTCGGTGTCGCCGTAGGCGATGGCACGCGCACCCGTGCGGTCGATCTGCACCGGCACCGACAGATTACGGTCGGTGACCAGGGTCAGTTCGCTCGAGAGCGGGAAAACCCGCGTGATCTGGCCGATCACACCGCCTGCGTCGACAACGGGTTGCCCCGCCGCCAAGCCGTGCTGGATGCCTTTATCCAAGACGAACCGACGGGCAAAGGGGTCGCGCGTCTGGTAGAGCACTTCGGCGACGACCGAGGGGATCACCACTTGTTCGCGCGCGCCCAATAAACGACGCAACTCGGCGTTCTCCGCCGCCAGTTGTTCGGCGAGCAAGAGCGTGCGCGCATTCGCCGTCTCGATGCGGCGCAATTCATCGAGCTCGGCGCGCAAGTCGCGCGCGCCCTGAAGGGCTTCGAGCCCAGTTTGTGACGCGGCTTGGGCGAAGTCGCGGGGCATCAGCAAAACCCGTTGCAGCGGATAGAGCACGGTGGCGACGCCCTGGCGCAGCGACACGAAGAGCGTCGAGCGGGCGTCGAGCACCAGCAACACGAGCGAAAGCCCGGCAAAGATCAAAAGTCGAACGTTTGCCGACAGCCCTTGCTTGAAAAACGCCGGAGGAATTCGATCCAACGCGCTCGCTCAAAGTTGGCGACTGCGTCCGCGCGCGCGCCAGCGCGGGCGTCAGTCGTTGGTGAAAATGAGGCCGAGACGGTCCATACGCTCGATTGCCGTCCCACAGCCGCGCACGACACACGTCAGGGGATCCTCTGCCACCAGCACCGGCAGTCCGGTCTCTTCCATCAGCAAGCGGTCGAGATCACGCAGCAAGGCCCCACCACCGGTCAACACCATGCCTCGATCGGCGATGTCGGCGCCAAGCTCGGGCGGCGTCTGTTCGAGCGCGATCTTCACGCTCGAGACAATCTGGTTCAGCGGGTCGGTAAGCGCCTCGAGAATCTCATTCGAAGACACCGTGAAGCTACGCGGGATCCCTTCGGAAAGGTTACGTCCCTTGACCTCCATCTCGCGCACTTCGCTGCCCGGGAAGGCACTGCCGATGGCTTTCTTGATCGACTCGGCGGTTGGCTCGCCGATCAACATGCCGTAGTTACGACGAATGTAATTGATGATGGCTTCGTCGAACTTGTCACCACCGACGCGGATCGAGCCCTTGTAGACCATGCCACCCAGCGAGATCACCCCAACTTCGGTCGTTCCCCCGCCGATGTCGACCACCATCGAACCGGACGCTTCCGAGACCGGTAAGCCCGCACCGATTGCCGCGGCCATCGGCTCCTCGATCAAAAACACGTCCGCCGCGCCAGCGCCGAGCGCCGATTCGCGAATCGCCCGCCGCTCGACCTGGGTCGAGCCGCAGGGCACGCAGATGATGATGCGAGGGCTCGGCGCGAAGGTGCTTTTGGGGTGCACCATGCGGATGAATTGCTTGAGCATCTGCTCGGTGACGGTGAAATCGGCAATCACCCCGTCCTTCATCGGACGAATCGCTTCGATGTTGCCGGGCACTTTGCCGAGCATCATCTTGGCTTCTTTGCCGACCGCAGCAATGGTCATCTTGCCGTTGGGGCCGTTCTCATGACGGATCGCAACCACCGACGGTTCATCCAGCACGATCCCCTTGCCGCGCATGTAGATCAGCGTGTTGGCGGTGCCAAGGTCGATCGCGAGATCGTTCGAAAAATACTTACGGATTATGCCGAGCATTGCGGGTCCCGGAGGGGTCGGAGTCACGCGCGAGGCAGCGTTGGGCTTTTGCTTGGAAGCCGCATCCAGACTGGTCCGCGCGCGCCAAAATCCAACGATCATACCGTATACTTCAGCTCCCCTAAAGACGCCTCTGGCCATGCTGACGCGCATCGATGTTGACCGATTAGCCGAACTGGCGCGGCTGCGCGTCGCTCCTGCCGAAGCCGATGCCACGCTGGCGCGCCTCAATGCCATCTTGGGCCTGATCGAACAACTGCAAAGCGCCCCGGTTGATGGGCTCGAGCCGCTGGTGCACCCCGGCGCCGACCCGACCCAGGGCACGCGCTTGCGGGTCGACGAGGTGAGCGAAACGGTCGACCGCGCAGCCAATCAAGCGAGCGCGCCAAGCACCGCCGAGGGGCTCTACCTGGTGCCACGGGTGGTCGAATGAAGGATTGGACCGAAGCGGGCGTGGCCACCCTGGCGGCCGCTCTGGCGGCGCGTCAAGTGAGTGCTGAAGAACTCGCCAACGCCTTCCTGCAGCGCATGGCGGCGAGCCCCCTGAACGCGTTTCTCGATCGTCAGGCCGAGCACACGCTCGCGCAGGCCCGCGCGTGCGACGAGCGCCTCGCCCGCGGCACCGCGCGGGCGCTCGAGGGGGTCCCGATCGCGCACAAAGACGTTTTGGTGACGCGCGACTGGGTCACCAGCGCCGGTAGCCAAATGCTCGCCAACTACCGTAGCCCGTTTGACGCCACCGTCGTCGAACGACTCACGCAAGCCGGTATGGTGACACTGGGTAAGCTCAATTGCGACGAGTTCGCGATGGGTTCAACCAACGAAAATTCGGCCTACGGCGCGGTCCGTAATCCGTGGGATCACGCCGCCATTCCGGGGGGGTCCTCGGGTGGTTCGGCAGCAGCGGTCGCGGCCGGTCTCACTCCGGCGGCCACCGGCACCGACACTGGCGGATCGATCCGCCAGCCGGCTGCCTTTTGCGGCATTACCGGCATCAAGCCGAGCTACGGTCGCGCCTCGCGTTACGGCCTGATTGCCTACGCGTCGAGCCTCGACCAGGCGGGTCCAATGGCACGCAGCGCGCACGATTGCGCGCTGTTGCTGAGCGTGATGTGCGGCTTCGACCCGCGCGATGCAACCAGCCTGGAGCTCCCCCACGAAGACTTCGCGGCGGCACTGGCGACGCCGTTTACGGCCGGCCAAACGCAGCGCCCCTTGAGCGGGCTGCGCATCGGCCTGCCCGAAGAGTTTTTTCAATCGGGCGTCAGCGCGGATGTCGAACAGGCCGTGCGTGCGGCGCTCGACCAGCTCAGCGCACTCGGGGCGCAATGCGTCAGCGTGCGGCTGCCGCGCACGGCGCTGGCCATCCCCGCCTATTACGTCATCGCGCCAGCGGAAGCGTCGAGCAACCTGAGTCGCTTTGACGGCGTGCGCTACGGCCACCGCGCCAAGGGCGTGCGCGACTTGCACGACCTCTACAGTCGCTCACGCAGCGAAGGATTTGGCGCCGAAGTGCAACGGCGCATCCTGATCGGCACGTATGTGCTCAGCCACGGCTACTACGACGCTTATTACCTGCGCGCGCAACAAGTTCGTCGCTTGATCGCGAACGATTTTGACCAAGCCTTCGCGCACTGTGACCTCATCGCAGGCCCTGTTGCGCCGACGGTCGCCTGGGACCTTGGTGCGCACCGCGACGACCCGCTGGCCGACTACCTAGCCGACATTTTTACGCTACCCGCCTCACTTGCGGGTCTGCCGGGGCTATCCATGCCGGTCGGATTTGGCGCGGGCCGGCGTCCGGTTGGGCTGCAACTGATCGGCCCCAAGCTGCAGGAAGCCCGCCTCTTGCGCGTCGCGCATCAGTACCAATGCGTAACGGACTGGCATCAACAGCGCCCTGCGCAAGCGGGCTTGGTGAGCGAACATGGCCACTGATTGGGAAATCGTCATCGGCTTGGAAACCCATGTCCAGCTCGAGACG
>Ga0136644_10004492_pt1 | contig 10308 bp, 9 predicted proteins | sample C_130820_EF_Meta_FD_94780 | JGI IMG/M metagenome (GOLD analysis project Ga0136644, IMG submission 94780) | Freshwater microbial communities from Lake Croche, Canada to study carbon cycling - C_130820_EF_MetaG (v2) (version 2) | ecosystem: Environmental > Aquatic > Freshwater > Lake | place: Lake...
GATGCCGTTCCACTAATTGTAGATAAAACAATAGCAGGAATAGTAAACCATGCATGCATGTATGCAAATTTTGCATGAGCACGTGCATTCAACCATTTATAACATTGTGCAACATCACACCATTCTACTAAAATCTTCTCATTTTCTTCCGACCAGTGTACGAGTATACTAGATGTTTTTGTGGAATCCGCTACGCTTTTACCTTCATTTGAATGGGCAATGGATGTTCGTCCAACAGATTTCTTACCTTCACTTAAAACCGATTCGGTTCCAGTTGTAGATTTTGGCATATTACTATTTCTATATTATAAGTAGAAAATTACGATTACAAATATTAATGAATTAAATAAACGCAATACAAAAACCTAGTATTCCAGTAATATGCATTAAAAAGTGAAAAAATATATGTAAATTAGAGCGCCAAAGTTTTCTGGAATATGTATTGCTTAATTTTGCCATGTTCATAAACAATAAATAAGAGCCATAAAATATTAATTTATAACAATATTCTAACTCTTTTAGAAATGCTATATATAAGAAAAAAGAAACAACTGTTAATTTTGCAAAATATCCATCCATTCTATGAACAAATGAACGTTTTATTGGGTTATGCCAAAACATTACGGATAAAAAGAAATTAAATAAAAGTAAAACAGATAATGTTATTTCAAACGGATTTGGTTCTTCAACAAAAAAGTAAAAATAAAGAAATGGAAATAGAAAAAAACTAGAAGAAAATATAAGTATTTTATGATTATTCATATTATTATTTATTTATAATATGATTACAAATTTTGAAATTCAGTTTTACCAATGTACAAATCTATAAGCCTTTGCTTCCATTCTTCATTTGTATCAATTATGTACTTTTTCATAACACATTCCAATTTAATCCAAATAGCAGGAGCAATGCATAGTTCAGGCGATGTATAAGCAGAGCTCTTTATAAATTCTGTTAAATCATTCCTAAATTCCTGTTGTTCTGGTGGAAGCAACATTGATAATTGCGCAGCTATCAATATGGCATTTCTAGGGCCTTTTTCCTCAATCATGATTCTATTTCTATTAGAAATAGAATCATATTTCTAAATCAATTTTTTCTACTCACTTTCTTTTGTTTCTTCAATTGGATTTATAGTTATATTTTCTTCAGATTCTACATCAGAATAACTACTATCTGATAATGCGAGTTGGTTATTTTCAGGAATAGGGATATTGCTATTATCTATGGAGGGGAAAGATGTTTGGTTTGTTGATACAAACTCAAAATCTTCTAATATATTTTCTATTTCTACATCTTCACCAATAATATAAAATCTATGTAATCGGTCCTGTTCACCAATATCAGCAATAGAAAATGTACGATTGATATTAATATTTTCATCTATTTCCTTATAGAATTCCTGCATTCTCATAAATAATCTATTCAATTGACGTTTCTCAGAAATATGGAAAAAAGAGACATAGTTAATATATAATGAAATCTGTTCGCGTAATAATCGGTTCTCATATTCCAAAGTATTTAAAAAGTTAGATATAGAGAAGCCTATTTTATGGTTTTCATTGTAATGATCTACTGAATCTACCTTACTGTTCAATTGTAAATATAGTTTATTAATTAATACAAGAATATTGGAATGAATATCCTTAATATCTTCTAATTTATACTCTTGAAATGGCTCCAAATCTTTGTACGTAGGATAAGATTTTACTTCTAATTCATCTATATCTAAATCTGCGCGATTCTCTTTCACGAATGCAATAATAATATTATACAATTTATAGTAATCACAATACATCCTGTTGTTCATTAATGAGCGAAAACGGTCAATATGCTCTAGCTCCATTGCGAATGTTTTGTATTGAAAATAAAAGGAATCTAGACAAAAGAGGAATATTTTCTTACTATTAGTCTTTACTAATTCATTGTATTGTATTTTTAATTGGGAAAGCTTTTCACTAACAATAGATTTAATCTTAGCAATTTCCTTTTTTAAAGTAATTATGTTTTCAAAATCAGTTTTTAATTTTTCTATATGGAACGCGTGATTAATAGACATTCTTATATTACAATTAGAAATTTCTATCTTGTTACTAAAAATTATAAAACTAAATAAAAGTTAGAGTTGTTTCTAATATAAATGAATGCAACAAACGGAATCATTATCTTTAGAACATGCGATAATTGTAAATCCAGTTTATGAAAACACAGTTTACATAAATAATGCCGTAGGTACGAATACAGAATATGTAGATGCAGTTCTAATAAATGATAATACTTGGCAAAACGTTGAAAATTTTGGGAATGTAAAACATATTTTAATATGTATTGTTTCAATACTATGTTTATCTTTTATACTATTTATTTTATTCGTTTTTTTAGGTGGATTAGAACTTTTTTTAACTATAAATGGCGGAGATGACCCTGCCTAAGTCAGCTCTTGCATATTTGCTTTTTTCATAATCAAATGTGGAAAAGCATCGTATTAAGAAACGGTCATTCCCATCATATTTTGGAAAAAAAGGAGAGCGACCATGAACAGCACGGTTATTATCTATTAAAATTATTTCACCAGGTTTTAAATTATGCGAAATTCGTTGTTTATAATAAATATCCACTATTTTATGTATGAGTTGTTCTGCTTCTTCTGTAATACCATTCATTAAATCCTGGTCAAAAACAAGTTTCCCATTATTGAGTATAGCCATAGGACCACGTCTATCTCCTTCAATAAATTCATGTCCATTTAATTTGAAAGAGATGTCTACTCCTGTTTCCCAAAGAGGTTTCTGCAAAAGTTCTATTTCTTCATTGCTCATATTATCTATTATTCTTTGAACTGGTAAAATATGAGTATAAGCAAAAGAATCACCTTTTAGACATGCTAAACTTAATATATCGGGCCTCAAATTAGAGAACGCCTGTTCGGTATGTATTTCTAATTCTGTATTACTACCTAAACTGGTCTGAACAGAGGCCATGCTTTGAATTGGAACAACATCTTGAAATATTCTACCATATCCTTCTGCTTCGTATGCAATTATATCACTTATCGCATGCATTAGAATACTTTGTATTGATGCAAGAGTTGTTTTTTCTCCGATTCTATAATTATTACCAAGGGGTGTCTCTGGAAGATTACCTATTGGTATTGTTTTTATCAATAGAAATCCTGTATTTGAACCATGTTTTTTGAAGTGCATTAATTTATCTATAATGCGATGAGGTAAACATCTTGCCATTTTTTTACATCTATCACAAAATATTTCAGTAGCCTCTGATTCACTGAAATGATTTTGAAGTTCACCGAAATCAAGAATACTTGCGAAATTTATTAATGATTCTATTTCAGTTTTGTCCAATTCTAGTATGTGGTCCATTTTATAAAATAAAAGAAATTATTTACGTAGAAATAATTTATTACTATATTTTAATAGATGATAGATATTGTTATTGTTGGTGGAGGTATAGCTGGTTTATACTCTGCTTTTAAGATTAAAAAAATGGACCCTACTAAAAAAATTGTACTTTTGGAATCTAATGACCATTTAGGTGGTAGAGCTGGTAATGTAAACTTTCATGGTGAATCCATACCGATTGGTGCTGGTGTAGGACGTATTAAAAAAGATAAATTGTTACTAGAATTATTAAAAGAATTGGATATAAATTATCATGAATTCATCGCGAAATTCCAATATGCTACTACACTTGGAAGTGGTTGCAATGTGAAAGAAATGTTCCTTTATCTAAAAAAATCCTATGATGTAGAAAAAGATAAGATGAAAACTTTTAAACAATATGCTCGTCCTAAATTAGATGAACAATATTACAAAGATGCATATGAACATTTTATAATGTGTGCTGGTTATACGGATTATGAAAATGAAAGTGCATATGATACATTGCATCATTATGGTTTTGATGATAACTATTCATATTGGCCAGGATTTGCTTTTTCCTGGAATCAACTTATTGAATCTATGGCAAATCATATTGGGTCAAAGAACATACGTAAATCTGCCTATGTACGTGAAATAAAAGAGACATCTGATAATTTTTACGAAATCAAATGTGATAAAGAGAGGAGTTTCATTTGTAAAAAAATAATTATTGCCACTACAATAGATAGTGTTCGTAACCTTATGGGCAACACAAATATTTACCGTCAAATTCAAAGTCAACATTTTTTACGTATTTACGGAAAATTTGCTAAGGAATCTATACCAATTATGAAAGAAAAGTGTGGTATGACTACTGTACTACCAGGACCCTTACATAAAATTATACCTATGAACACTGAGAAAGGTATTTACATGATAGCTTATACAGATAACGAAGATGCTAAATTATTAGATAAATACAAAAAAAACACAGTAAAAAATAGAAAGATTTTGTGCGGATTATTAGAAAACGCTTTGAATATTCCAGATAATACTTTGGTCATGGAAGATATGGTGGATTTTTATTGGGAAATAGGAACTCATTATTATAAACCATTGAAAGGTGATTTTAAAAATCGCAAGGATTTTGTAAAGAATGCACAACTTCCGAATAATATGATTCGTGTTGTAGGTGAAATGGTTAGTATGAAGCAAGGATGGGTAGAAGGTGCTTTGGAAAGTGTAGAAAATGTAATACAAAGTTCTTGGATAAAAAATTGATTTGAAATCTTATATTATTTTGGATTTCAACTCAAAACTGCAATGTCGGAATCACAAATTACAAATATTGAGAATTCAGAGATTTTGATTCATACGAATCAAGAAACTCTTCCTTTACTAAGTATTGGAAAGGACGAATATTTTGGAATATTAAAAATGAAAGTTGCGAAAACAAAACTTGTGAATACACCCACTTTCCTTCTATTTACTATTGACAAAACTGGCTCAATGAACGATAAACAAATTGGTTCTACTACAAAGATGGATTATGTTGTTCAGACATTCCTTAGTATGATGAATTATCTTTCCACACTACAAGCAGATATCTACATTCAGGTAAATACTTTCAATACAGATGTAGATACACTTATCAATAAGACAAAGGTTACCAAAGATACTATAGAAGATATAAATAATAAAATTAAGTCAATCCTACCTGACGGGTGTACAAATATTGGAAAAGCTCTCCTTTTAGCAGATGAGCAACTTATAGAATACATGGAACAAAATCCAAATCATCAAATTGCGCATATTTTTATGACGGATGGAGATCCTACAATAGGTGAAGTTTCAGAAATAGCACTTATTGACATGGTGAATGAGAAATACAACAATATTATTGTAGGATTTGGAAACCAGCATAATGTAGGTCTGTTAAGTAATATGGGCGATAAGAAAAATGCGGAATATCAATTTGTAGATAATATGGAAAATACATCCTTGGTCTACGGAGAGACAATTCATAAGTTTATTTATCCTGCCTTGCGCAATCTTGAAATACATATTGAAAATGGAAAGCTTTATAATTGGCAAACCAATGAATGGACAGATTGTCTTTATGAAGATATTGTAATTAGTGAAATAGACAAAATTTATCATTTGAAGACAATATTGCCAAATAATGTAGATATTCAGATTTACGGAACTCTGGCATCTCTTCCAGAAAACATTCCTACAGATGATGTTAAGAATGAATTTAAACTTCTAGATACTGTTATTTCTATTCCAGATTTGATTGATATGGAGACTGGTGAAATTCATAGTTCCGACCTAACAAAATATGCATTTCGCCAACAAGTACAGGAATTATTGTATTATGCCAAACAACCAAACTGTAACAGAAAACTACTGAAATTTCAACTGAGTGATGCGTTTCGGTTTCTACGTAAATACATGCGTACTTATGAATTGCATAACGACGCACTTCTAAAAATGTTATGTGATGACTTATCTATTACATACAAAGCAATCACAAACAATCGTGGTAGGGCTATTTTGTTAGCTAGACATACTTCTCAGGGAAGACAAAGAACATACAATACAGGTTCAACTCAACAGTCTGATGAAATTGATGACATAATATTCCGAAGGGATGCCTTTGATAACGCTGCACCCAGAGTACCATGTACACCAAGAAGATTACAGCGCCAATATACCAGGAACATTTCCTTCCCAGATTTAGATTTGACTACCACAAATAATGTCTCACTACAACTACCTGGCGAGGATGAAATCAATGATGACACCTTCCGAAATTATGAAGAAACTGGATTCTTTGTTCCACCTAGAGATGCAGTCTTCAGAAATATATTCTCGGATGAAGACTATGGTTCTGATGACGAAATAGATTCCTACAATGTTGATGCCACAGTTACTACATGTTTTGCTACACCAGGAGTTCTTGATACTATGAAAACTATGTCTTTCCGTTAAGTATATTTAAAAAAAACATAAACCCTTTTCAAGATATACATCAATGATTTTCCGTTATTTTGTTTTTTTATTTCCATTATTTTTAATTCAAAATATTCATGCTTTTGCAAGATTACAAAAAAAGACAACCGTTATAGTATCAAAAACATTTGAATCTGTAGATGTAGAATCTCCTTTATCGCTAGGTTATAGAATTCAAAAAAAATGCAATGCAGTAGTAAAGTTAGTTCGTCCTGTAAATATTTTACCTACTATAATTATTGGTATTTCAGGAGGATGGATAATGAATCCTAGTATAATTCGGCTATTTAAAACAAAGGAATTTTTAATATCTAACATGATAATTTTAATGATTATGTCAAACAGCATGATTTTAAATGATATTTTTGATGTTTCTATTGATAAAGATAATAATCCTACACGACCATTAGTGGTGGGTCATATAAAAATTACTGAGGCCATTCTTTTAAGTTTATTATTTTTATCTGGAAGTCAGTTTTTGAATATGAAATTTATACCCCACTCTTTACAATATATTCCTAATCTGGCCAACATACTAATATTGATGTATACACCTTTTCTTAAGCGAATACCGTTTATTAAAAACATAGCCTGTTCTCTGTTAATAGGATTATCTTTATTATTTACAGGGTTTTGTGCAAATCCTACTAGTTATCAAGATATTAATAGGAATTTTCCTCTTCTAGTATTAGCATCTCAAATGTTATTTGCGGGCTCGTATTACAATGAATTATTATTGGACATATGTGATGTCGAAGGCGACCGTAAAAACAAGGTGTACACTTTACCTGTTTTATTAGGTGAAAAGGAAACATTAAAAGTTATTGGCAATATTACAGTTTTAAATATTCTATGGTGTGCAATTAATTTAACATCTATGTATGGTATTTATGAGGCAATAGTTATGGTAATTTTCTGTTTCCCATTTTTGAAAAATCTTCTTCGTGTCCATGATTCTAATTATTCAAAAGATACCATAAAACATGTTGTTCGGGACACAGTAAAACCTATGATTTCTTGTCTACTATTGTTTTGCCTTCTTAGTTTATAAATAAAATTCTATAATTACAATTTGTATTCAAAACAAATAATTTTGTAACTAAAAACGTTAGCAAATAGCATAACAAAATAGTTTTAGAATATATCAATAGTATAGAATAGTTTGATATATTCATTTTTAATGAATATCATTTATTTTCTATTGAATAAATTTTTCCAAGAGGAATTTGTGAATACGATTTTGATGATTTTAACTAGTTTTACAATAAACACGTTTCAAGCCAACGGTATTTCCTTAATCACAGCAAATATTATAGATTTTATTCAAAAAAACAATAAAAAATCTGTTATGCTTTATTTTCAATATTTTATTCTACTTTCTGTTAGTTTTATTGTGTTATATGCTATCTACAAATATTTTCAAAATAAATTGCTTACAAAATTAAGACAATGGATGCGGCATCAATTGATAACTGTGATGTTGATTGCGAATAACGAAAACATGTCTGATATTAATTTTGCTCAAATGAATTCTCCTATTAATCGTGTTTCTTCAATTTCATTTATGGTTTTCAATGACTTGATTGCATATTTCTTGCCTAATTTTTCATTTTTGTTTATTATATCTATGTATTTCTTGTATCAAAATAAATTGTTTGGGTTAGGATTTATCTTTGGTAATCTACTCATTGCTGTTTATTTATATTTGATTTGGGATGATTTATTAATTCATAACAATGAATATGAACGAGTAGTTAATAATGTGGAGAAATATTTACAGGAATTATTAAACAATCTAGATAAAGTTATTTACAGGGCAGAAATAAACAATGAAATGGATACATTTTTAGATAAAACAAAAGAAAGTATTCATGGAGCATATACATTTTATTTCAATACAAATTTTCATGGTGTAGTTATGAATATAATGCTATTTGCGATTATTTTTGTATCTATTTGGTATTTAATAGTACTTTATTTCAGTAAAAAAATAGAATTAACAATTTTCATTACATTTTTTACAATACTCCTCTTATACAGAGATAAAATGATTGTACTAATACAACAAATACCAGATTTTCTTGAATTCATAGGACAAAGTAAATCCTTATTAACAGAGTTCAATGATGTTGGAGAAAAATATCATTTGGCTACAAAAACTAAATATAGTGTTTTTGAACTGCCCTTAGATAAAATACGATTTGAGAATGTATCATTCCAGTATAAGTCAAGCCAAGTTCCTGTTCTTCAAAATATAAATATTATAATGAATATGCAAAACAAAATTATAGGAATAACTGGTTTATCAGGGAATGGTAAATCAAGTTTTATTAAACTAATACTTAAACTCTACAAATGCAGTGGAGGTAAGATTTACATAGATGAACAAAATATTGAAGATATTGACCCAGAATATATACGTAAAAACCTGGTTTACATAAACCAATCCTCAAAATTATTTGATAAAAAGGTAATTGAGAATATGCTTTATGGATGCGATAATGTTGATATATGTCAACAACGGTTACATGAAATAATGAAATATGGAAAAGTCAATGAATTATTTAAAAAAATGAATATTCATACCAAGAACGCAGGACCATTAGGAGAAAATTTATCAGGTGGTCAGAGACAAATAATTAATGTAATAAGTGGATTAGTAAGCAATTCAAAAATATTGATATTGGATGAACCAACGAATGCTTTGGATAATGAATTAAAAATTGAGCTCTTAAATATAATAAGGGATTTTCGTAAATACAAAAAATGCATAATAATTATCACCCACGATCGTGATGTTTATGGACTGTTTGATGAAACTATATATATTTAAAAAGTCATAGAAATAATAATATATTGTAGTTGAAATGAGATAAAAAATATATATTTGTTTATTATATTTCCATGGAGACACAAGTACCCTCAAATTTTCGTTCACTCTTGGCAGATTTTACCAGAGATTTGTCAACAACATTTCCTGATTATTCCTATCTTTGGTCCAAGTGGAATGATGAAGATGTTTCAGAAGACCAATTAAAAATTGTTCTAGACTATTGCTTAAAGGTACTTCCTGAGAGATTTTTTGATATTCTTTATCAAAACGAGGATATTTTTAAACCTGATAGTGAAGTAAATACCTATTTTTTACCGAATGTAAGTTTTAAGTTATTGTTCAATTGTGAAGATGTAACAGAAACCACAAAAAAAGCAATGTGGAAGTATTTGCAATTGTTGCTGTTTAGTATAGTAGGTGGAATAAAAGATAAGGCTAATTTTGGAGATACTATGAATATATTTGAAGGTATTAATGAGAATGATTTACATGAGAAGTTAAAGGAAACAATGGGTGGAATAACAGATTTTTTTAGTAAAATGGAGAACTTAAATACTGAGAATCAAAATCATAGTGAAGCTGGCCAAGGTGAAGGTGAATCTAGTGAAACAGAACAAGGTACTCCAAATAGAGAGCATTTCAGAAATATGTTTGAGAACATGGGTAGTAGCTTTAGCGGAATGCCAAACATGGAAAATATTCAAGACCATTTGAAAACATTATTTGATGGAAAGATTGGTAAATTAGCCAAAGAGATGGCTGAAGAAATTTCAGACGAATTTAGTGATTTGGTTGGTGAAGATATGAAAGATGTCAAGAATACTCAAGACGTAATCAAGAAGTTAATGAAAAATCCTAAGAAAATTATGGATTTAATGAAAAAGGTAAGTGGAAAACTGGATTCTAAGATGAAGAGTGGTGAGATTTCGCGTGACGAATTGATGAAGGAAGCAGGTGATTTGATGAGCAAGATGAAGGAAATGGGAGGTCAAGACCAATTTGCTGAAATGTTTAAGAAGATGGCCAGTAGCATGGGTGGATTAGGTAAGAATATGAAATTAGATACAAATGCACTAGAC
>Ga0136644_10004493_pt1 | contig 10307 bp, 8 predicted proteins | sample C_130820_EF_Meta_FD_94780 | JGI IMG/M metagenome (GOLD analysis project Ga0136644, IMG submission 94780) | Freshwater microbial communities from Lake Croche, Canada to study carbon cycling - C_130820_EF_MetaG (v2) (version 2) | ecosystem: Environmental > Aquatic > Freshwater > Lake | place: Lake...
TGATTTAGAAAAGTATTTCGTTGACATTATTACCGACAGCGATCACCCTTACAAACCTTAAATTTTATTCACCGACCACGATTCCTCATAATCTTACGAGTTTTTCTATTTCCACCCAATTTTTTTAATATGTCTTCTTGTTCAGTAATAGGTTTTGGTCTATTTCCAGTAAACACGTTAGGTTCGTTTATACCGTTTTTCTTACGTATGGCATCTACATCTTCTTCTGAAAAATCTCCTAACATAGGATCTAATAATATATCCGGTATATAATGACGTGCAACATCATCTTGAACTGGCGTATTCAACCCAACTTTATCGGTTATATTAATTATTATTCTATCATGATCAGGGCTACCGTTTGATACTACTGTTCTGCATAATTTTTTTAATAAAATCTGCGTAGCAATTGTTATTTGTTTATCAGTTCGATAAAAATATTTTGCAACTACTTCTAATGGCGTTTTTACTGAATCAAAAAATCCGTTTCTAACTTTATATTTTACAAACCCTAATATGCTTCCTCCTTTTTCTATATCGATTGTTATCCTAGCGCTCTGATCGACGCGAGGGAAAGCCGTCTCTATTCCAGAATTTCTCAATATAGTTGAACATATTACGTCTTTTTGCATAGGCATTGCGTCTTCATGAGTTATTTCAAACAATATAATCTTAATCATTTGAGCATAACCAGTATCGATTGGTGTGTGTTGATCAACAAGAGAGTAGTCGTCAAGTTTAAGGTGTCGCGCCTCTATTTTTTTTACCTCGCCCTTTTGGGTTATCTGTGGTATAGTAATTGTTTCTATGTTGGTCTTTGAAGTTGGTCTCTGTTCTAATGTATTTCCTAATATATATAAAACTTCTTCTAAGCAAACCTTTGATTCCGCGTAGTACTGTTTTTTTACGTTCATATCATTAATGTTCAATCCGCGTTTCTTCATATAATCTAAATTGGATTCAAACATTCTACGTGTATGATTTATATCGTGTACAAAAAACTCTACTGGTGTTTGAAAATATTCGTCAACATAGTTTAATGTTATACTCAATCCTACTGCAAATATGGGGTATGATCTAAGCTTCAACAAATCAGTTGCTCCAATATAAGCAAATGTTGGAAACACAAAAAGTCCTTCATTCGCCAGAGAAATGCAATATTCTACATAACGCTCATATCTATATTTATGATAATAAGCAGGTGTAGGTTTTATAGTTCTAATAAAAATATCGTAGAAATCAATAATCTTCATAATTACTCTAATTGTAGGACCATATAGGTAATTACTTTCAGGATTTGCTGTTACCGATAATATTGAACAGTAAAGAGATTCACGTAACTGTTTTAGAACAGGATTCTCTTCGCACTTAGCTTCTATAATTGGTATATTCAGTCCATGCGTTAAATAATCAATGCAATATTTTAACTGAGGTATTTGTGTTTTTTCGCAGTTTCCATTAAAAAAGTTTTCTAATTTATCATACTCATTTGCTTGATCTTTTATTAAACGGCGCACGTAATTTTCGTGTTTTCTAACAGCGTCTTCAAGTTTCTTGGTTTTGTGGTTCGCATAATGATCTTTTACCTGAATCTCGTAAGTAATATACTCGTCAGCTATTAATCCTTCTGTTGTTTTTATACCTCCTTGAATCATAATTAATATATATAATCTACAAGAAATTATATCAAAAATAACTGTTGACATAATTAACGTTTATCTTTCTAAAGGACTGGATAACTTCCTTGTAACAACATGCCACATTGTCCATCACCATTATTATATTTGCTTCCCCTTCCCAACTTAATATACCCACTATCTCCCCAAGTTGTTCCCCAAGAATTTTTTACCAAATAAAAATCCTCACCTTCTAAATACCCATAACCAACTACCAAAACGCCATGATCCAACTTAGTTCCACAAGTTCCAGTAAAAACTCCAGATTTATAAAGTTGAAATTCTTTTTGATCAGCTTGTATAGCAATAGAGACAGGTTGCATTGATAAAGCTTTCATCATAGCATCATCAGAACTAGGAGATACGTCAACAAAACTTGTTATTTGGCTAGATTTAACTATCAAACAACTCCTTTGGCAATCTCCTGATTTTTGAGTAACTCCTGAAACGTAAGGATAATCAGATTCAGAACACAACCCTCCTTGTTTAGAAATCCACGAAAAAGCGTTATCCATAAGTCCACCCGAACACCCCATGTCTTTCCCACCGTTTTTACGATTATCGCAATCCACAAGTTGTTGTTCTGAAAAGCTCTGCAAAACTCCATTCTTATTAAAATAAGCGCCTTCTAACGCTCCTGTAGTAGAAAATGACCAACATGAACCACATTGACCTTGATCCTTAACGGGAGTAACTGCTCCCCCGATAATCCAGTCGACTGACTCTAGTGCTGCGGTTTGTAATAAATTATCGGAATTGGATTCATGACGCGTTTCATCAAATAAAACGTACGACAATCCCAAATACTCTCTAAATTCGTTAGAATCCATTCCTGAAAACTGGTTATGACCAAGCTTGTAAGTTAAATTTTTAGAATTAATTTCCTCAATAAATTTGTGGTTTTCCAACCACTTTGCAAATACGCGTTCATGCGTTAAAGTATCGCGCAACTTTATCTTAAAATCAGATACCCAATCCTCGAACAAATCAATAATTGACGATCTCGCCAAAGAAGCAAAAAATAAAAATAAGAATCCTAATCTCATTTATATTATAAAGCCAGTTTTTTTATATCTTTCTAAACATTAATAAAGCTACCATTTGTGTTTGTCTGGAAAACAAAATGCCCCATAGAATTTCTTTCCATCTGTGTTCGTCATGACACCATAATTGCTGTACATAAACCAATATGTCTGATCTTCTTCGTAGTATTCATCGAAATCTTCTTCTTGGTCTTCGTCGCAATCATCACATTCTTCCTCATCTTTATGCCATACTGAATGAACGCATCCTTCGTAGATGTTCCCGTTAGCGAACATAATCTTACCATAAACTGGCAATCCAGTGTCGTCATAAACTCCATCGAATGCGTCTCCATTTTTATATATCTTTGCTGTTTCACTAAGTTTCCTACCAACTAGCTTTGGCCAACCAGCAACTTTATTATTGTTATTGTTTGAAAGCAAAGAAGGAAAATTCTTGTCAGAAATATCCAACTTTTGATTAAATACGTTTTTGCGAATAAATGACATGATTGTTTTGATTTGATTTAAGATAAAAAACAACACGCAAGATCAATTTTTCAAGACAAAATCTGAACCTTTATTTTCTTATGGACTTTATCCTCGTCTTCAAACAAATACATTTTGCATTTACAAACAGCATAGTTAGGTATATCACCATGAGTATTGATTCTTGATAATAATTTAAGTTTTTCCAAATAAATCATGTAATTGATTGAGCCGTCGTTCTTAACTATCTTATCAAATACTATCCCGTCATGTTCCATGTCCAAAAATTCTGGATGGTTATATACTTTATTTAATAACTCGCATTCGGTTTGTATTTTTCTAATAGATCTCATTGACGTATTAACGTAATCCATTCTTCTAGTCCAATCTTCCAAAAACTTTAATGAATCTGAACTAATGTTCTTAACTAGCCCGTTATGTCGCAGCAGTATAATTTGATTTAAAAGATCGACCAATCTACGTATTGGGCTAGTAATATGCACATAAACCTTTGAATCGTTTTTAAAACTTTTGCTTTTTATTAGCTCATGTTCTATAGAAATGTCATCCATAAAAGGAAAGTACTGTCCAACAGTATTATTCCAATTACGAATAACGCGAACAGTATCCTCTTTCAACCCAATTGCATCAACACGTAGATTTGAATTAATGTAAACAGCAGACCTAAATACTCCTATTCTATTGGAAGCCATATATGATCCAGTAAACATATTCATTTGTATCATCCAATGTGAAACTATATCATGACTGTTTTTAATAGAATTATCCATCAAATAGGATAAGTCATACAACCGTTGATAAGCTACGTCATTGTTTAACATTTTGGGATCTTCGTAAACGTAGTTTTTACTAACATTTATTAACGCATTTGCATAGTTTATTGGAACATCTCGCAACAAATTTCCATCGTTGTCTATCATTACGTCCATAACAAGGGCAAATCTCAATTGGTTCTGTTGTAAACTACACAGAGCATCTGATAGGACGGTTGGCAACATAGGTCGCCTTCTATCTGGCAAATAAATAGTAGATACTCTCTGACTAAAAGAGTTCCAAACACCCAACGTTTCTAACCATAGAAAGACGTTTGAAATATAAACCGACACGCGCCAATTGTCACCAACTTTCTCTATACCAAACCCATCATCATAATCTAAACTATTTAATGGATCAATTGTAAATATGTATTTTTCACGCCGATCTTCTATTATAAAATTAGAGTTCTGGTAAATCTGTGTAACAAGTTCATCGTTTGTTTTCTTATTTATGGCGTTTCGCGTTTTATTTGTAAATTCAGTTATAGAAATGTGCAAGCTCTTAGAATACAATTGATATTCATAAAAGTATTCCAGAACATCAACGTCACCTATTGTTTCTGTAATCATGCCACAAGGGTGTTTGTCGTCCCAGTTATCAAATTTAAAGACAACGTACTTGTTTTTAAGAGCTTTTGAAAAACCTAGTTTTAACTCATAGGGAACCAAGAACGCAGGTAAATATGTATCGTCTGGTATACATTTATACAATAACTTCTTTTGGTTATTGGTCCTACCATATGTTTTGTTTCCTTCTAAAACCAATATACCAGCAATGGTTTGACATGTTCGAACGTATGAATGTATTTTTCGAACTTCGTTTTCTCCATTTACGTTACTGATTTCAAATACATCCCTACTGAATACTTTTTGTTCCAGAGGGTTGATTGTCTTGAGAATAGGATAATCGTCTATATTCGCGTCTGTATTAGTATCATTATAAGCAAACTTCCAATCGATGTATGTCCTGTCGCGTATGTATATCTTAAATTTAGGATTCATTTAATTTCTCTAAACATTAATATAAAGTAGTATTTAATTCAATTTTTTTATCAGTATAATACAAATGAAAAAAACTATAAGGAAAAGAATAAAGAAGAACTATAGCTATAAAAATAAAATAGTAGGAGGCAGTTTTCCGCTACCCGAAGAACTTAAAAACGACCCATCAAAGGGATCTATACTAGTTTACTTTGCTCTTGGCATAGGTTGCGACACGTTAAACAGAGAAGACATAAATAACTTAAAACATTATATAGCCGAGCAAATCGACACTGGCTATGCAAACGTTAATATAATATGTCACAAATTTTCTTCAGGAATAAAAACAATACTAAAATCACGTTTTAGTTATTGTCCATTGGTCAACAGTAAATTTGTCTTAAGTTTCACAAACTCAATAATAGAAAATGTTGATAAATATGAAAAAATATTCGTATTTGGACATTCGTTTGGAGGAGCTATAGTTAATCGAGTAGCCGAAGAATTACATAAAAACATATCATTATCAGAAGGTAATAAATCTAAAATAATAATGGCCACATTCGGTAGCATTTATTTGCCTAAAGATTTAGGGCTAGTTAGCCAATCTTCTATAAACATTATTAATTATTTAGCAGTCGGCGACGTTGCGAGCATATGCAATAGAATTAAGACGACAGCAGACATGGTAAATCCGGATTCTGAAGAAACGCGATTTCTAATACCATTAGACAAAAGAATTCCTACTATGGCTTTTAAACAAGAGAAAAAAATAATATTTTGTTGCTTTTATGAAGACGGTCTTCCTAATTGCTCAGACATTAAGAAGGGTTGGGTTTTTGGAAGCAAAGATGAATGGCAAGTGCACATGAACTACGATGAATTGCATAACTACCTATTAAGTTATAAGACAAACGACATTAATGCCGTTGTAGAATCTATTAAATTGGCTAATCCGCTTTATAGTTTAATGTTCAGACGCACTCCATTAAGAAGAACACTGACTCCTGTGATTGATAAACCTGTTTCTGAAGTAATGAAACCTGGATAAAAACTTATTATTTATAAACACATAAATAATAAATACTATACATTCTTATATATGGGAGGCACTTCCTCATTCCTAGATTGTTGTTTAAAAAGTAAACACCAATTAAATACCCCTTTATTGGACGATCCAGAAAGGTTAACTAGATTATCAGATTTAATAGAAAATAAACATGTTCGTTGGGATAATTCCAACAACGCCGTTTTTACCGAAGAATATAATCAAACGATATCCACGGCAAATGAATTGCGTAATAAATTAAATAACTACAAAAAAATATAATTAAACTAATTAGAAACTTCTTCACTTAAATAATAGATGCCTCCGAAAAAAACATTCAAGAAATTTCCCGATAAAACATCACCAAATATCTCGTGCGCAAAGTATTTAATAATCGTCGAATCTCCTAGTAAATGTGCTAAAATAGAAGGATTCTTAGGTTCTGAATACTGTTGTATTGCGTCAAAAGGTCACATTCGCGAAATTAATGGAATGAAATCAATAGATACTAAAAAAAACTATCTACCTACTTTCTCAATAATAGATGAAAAGAAATCTCATGTAGAACATATGACAAAAACAGTAAAGCATTTTTCAAAAGAAAATATAATATTAGCATCAGACGATGATAGAGAAGGCGAAGCTATTGCTTGGCACATATGCATGGTTTTTGATTTGCCAATTGAAACAACAAAACGCATTATTTTTCACGAAATTACAAAACCTGCTATATTAAAAGCCATAAAAAACCCAGGATTGATTAATATGGATTTAGTGCACGCGCAACATGCTCGACAAGTTCTTGATATTATAGTTGGTTACAGGATTTCTCCATTCCTTTGGAAATATCTATACAATAATAAATCCAATTCATTATCAGCCGGGCGATGTCAGACACCCGCTTTACGTCTAGTGTACGACAATGAGATGGAAAAAAACGCAGGAATAGAAACCAAATACAAAACAATAGGCGTGTTTTTGCAGAAGCGAATTCCTTTCGAACTAAACTACGAATTCGATACGGCCGAACAAGTTGTTAATTTCTTAGAAGAATCAAAAAAATTTAATCATATGTTAACATTAAATCCTCCAAGGGATACTACAAAATCTGCACCAAAACCATTTCATACTTCTAGATTACTACAAGTATCCAATAATGTTCTCCATATTTCTCCAAAAGAAACAATGAATCTATGTCAAACTTTATACCAATCTGGACACATTACTTATATGCGAACAGAAAGCTCTAAGTATTCAGGACAATTCTTGGAAGAGGCGAAAAAATTCATTCTGGATGAATATAAAGACAATAGATACATCGGCGATTTAAATTCCATTGAAAACAAAGACGCTTCTAATCCTCACGAAGCGATCCGAGTAACGCATATAGAACAAAAAGACATATCAAGTGGTGAAGATAGTCGACTAGCTTCTATGTATAAGTTAATTTGGCGAAACACAGTTGAAAGTTGTATGTCAGATGCAAAATACAACTGCATAAAAGCATTAATAACTGCGCCTCTAGAAAAACAGTACCACCATATTATAGAAATCCCTGTGTTTTTAGGATGGAAAGTAATAAATAACAAACAGGATACTGATTCTCAGAATGAAAGTACTGGACTACATTTATACATGCAAACAATAGAAAAATCAAAAACCGCGGTCTTGTATAATAATATAGAAAGCTGTGTCGTGGTTAGAAATAAACACCAGCATTACACTGAAGCTAGTTTAATTAGTAAATTAGAAGATTTAGGAATAGGTCGTCCGTCAACATTTGCTAGCATAGTTGAAACAATCCAGGACAGAGGATATGTTAAGAAGACGAATCTAGAAGGTACCGTAACAAAATGCATTGAATTCAACCTTGCCGAAAAAGTTATTGAAAAAAAAATTAAAGAAAAGGTATTCGGTAATGAAAAAAATAAATTATTAATACAACCAACTGGGATACTAAGTATAGAATTTCTAGTAAAAAACTTTGAGAGATTGTTCTCGTATGAATATACAAAAGTTATGGAATCTCAGCTAGATTTAGTATCGTCAGGGAAAGAAAAAGAATGGTCAACCATTTGCAATAACTGCGATAAAGAGATAAAAGATCTGTCAACAATTATTAAAAAAATAGAAAAACAAACGTACGTTTTAGATGAAGAACACGAAGTAGTATTTCAAGCATACGGACCTTCAATTAAGCGCAAAACTGAAAGTGGAACAGCAGAGTATCTACCTGTTAAAAAAGATGTTAAAATCGATTTAGAAAAACTAAAACAAGGAGAATATTCTTTAGAAGACCTTGTCGAATTAAGCAATGCATGTTTAGGAAAACACGAAGGAGAAGACATAATATTAAAAACGGGTAGATACGGACCTTATGTAGAATGGGGCGAAAAACGCGAAAGCGTAAAAGGGATAGCTAAACCATTAAATGAAATAAAACTTCAGGATATTGAAGCATTTTTGTCAAAAGAGAAAAAGGACATAAACATCTTAAGAAGATTAACCAACGATATAAGTATTAGAAAAGGGAAATTTGGAGCATACGCATACTACAAAAGCAGACATATGACAAAACCCCAATTTCTAAATATTAAGAAATTTAATGAAGGATTTATGACTTGCGAAGTAGATACAATTGTTAATTGGTTGCGAGACAATTATAATTTACAATTATCGTAATAAAATATAACAAATATATAAATAAAAATGAAAAGTACTACTATTTTGAACTACATTGCTTTCGCAATCCTTTATATTGCACTGTTTGTGTTTATGTTTAATAAAAACACCGAAATAATAGCGTTTTGGTTGTTGCTTATTATTAACAGCGCATTTGTTTTGTATCTTGTAAATGAATTTACTTCATTAGGAACATTAGATAATATTTCAAGATTGTCATGGTTATCAATTCTGATAAGCGGTTCATTGCATTCCGTTGCTTTCATTTTTATAGCAATGATGATTGGAAATATGAAAGTAAAGTATGAGAATACATTTGGAACTCCTATAAATCTCCCACCCGAATATAAAGAAAAACTAGAATTGTTTAAGCAACTGATTATTTCAACATTTTGCTTATGCTTTTTAATATTAGTTATTGTTAACACGGAAATTAGTAATATAAACACGACATATATCAGCAGCGAAAAAATATTGTTTTTTACAAAAGCAATGCTGGTTCTTCTTTCTCTGTCATCCATCTCTATATCTTCAACACAAGTTTGGATAGCCAATAGTTTCTCAATATTAACTAGGCAAGAACTAATGAGATAAAATAATTAAACCAATACGTTTAAAAACAAACGTATTAGTTCTCTATAATAATTAATATGAAATATTACGAATCACATTTTGAAGAATATGTGTCTGCCGTTGAAAAATTTAATTTGCACCCTGAATTATCGTTGGTATATAATAGATTCCCAAGAAAAATGGCAGAGTTAGAAAACATTATAATATATGGACCTTCTGGTGTTGGCAAATATTCACAAATACTTAACATATTAAAAAGGTATAGTCCTAGTGAGTTGAAATACGACAAGAAGATGACTATTGCCACTGAAAAACAACAGTATATCTATAGAATAAGCGATATACATTTCGAGATAGATATGTCTCAGCTTGGTTGCAATTCAAAAATTTTATGGCACGAGATTTTCTTTCAGATCGTAGATATTATTTCTGTAAAACAAGAAAAGATCGGTATTATTTTATGCAAAAATTTTCATTTAATACATACGGAGCTTCTGGAAGTTTTTTACAGCTACATGCAACAATACAATCATTCACAAACAAACATTAAAATAAAGTTTTTTATTATATCCGAACAGATTAGTTTTTTGCCAACCACTATTTTAAAAACATGCCAACTATTAAGAGTTAAACGACCAGACAAAGAAAAATACAAAGAATTATCTGCCTTTCTAATATCGGATAAAAACAAATCTTCAAAAATAACTGAAATTTTGAATGATATGGATGTAGATGGAATAACAAATTCAAAAGAAATAAGGTCTTTCCAGCATATAGATTCAACAAAAGAACTACCGAAAGATGTATTTAATATTATTTGCGATAACTTAATAAACGAAATACTAAATCATAAAAAAATAACTTTTACTACGTTTAGAGACACACTCTATGACATATTAACTTACAATCTTGATATGACTGAAACTTTATGGCACATCCTATCTTTCTTTATTGAAAACAACTATTTGGATCAAGACGACGTATCCGATATACTAATAAA
>Ga0136644_10004494_pt1 | contig 10306 bp, 9 predicted proteins | sample C_130820_EF_Meta_FD_94780 | JGI IMG/M metagenome (GOLD analysis project Ga0136644, IMG submission 94780) | Freshwater microbial communities from Lake Croche, Canada to study carbon cycling - C_130820_EF_MetaG (v2) (version 2) | ecosystem: Environmental > Aquatic > Freshwater > Lake | place: Lake...
AAAAGGCAACTCCAAGTTGGTTTTGAATTCATCATGCGATTTCATGTTGTCACGTGAAACGCCAAATACGGTAGCACCAGCTTTGGTGAAATCCTTGAATTTGACTCTGAATTGCATCGCCTCGGTCGTGCATCCGGGGGTGTTGTCCTTCGGATAGAAGTACAAAATCAGCGTTTTGCCATGGTGGGAGGTATTCGATACCTTCAGGCCACCGGTTGCGTTCGCTTCAAATTCAGGGAGTGGTTTGTTGACAACGATCGCCATAGAAATTTATTCTCGGGTAACTGAATGAGGCCAAAAGCAGATTTTCAGCCCGGGTTGAGGCTGCTAGATCAATTGGTAATTCAGTATTTTATCCTAAAGCGGAAATGACGGGCAGACATTGAAGCAATCAATGCAATGGTGTACGGAAACTGTTTCAGTTGGATAAGGGCAAATTCAATATCGGCAAGAGGGCTGCAACGACTCGGCGACCTTCACCAGCCAAAATATTGTAAGTTCTGCAAGCTGCTGCAGTGTCCATGGACTCAACCCCAATTCTGTGTTGCATGAGGCCAGCCAACCAAGCAGGATTGGGGAACCGCAAGGACGCGCCGCTCCCAAAAATGACCAATTCGGGGTTGAATTGAATCAAGTTGTTGAATGAATCCGCATGAAGGGTTTCAAATTGGCCAGTCAACCACGGACTACAACCCCTTTCTGAACTGATGACCAAGGCGCCTGTGAATTTTTCGCCATTCACAGCAATCCAGCCGCTTTCGTAGGCGCTTACAAAGGGGGCGTTGAACTGATCCGGTTGAAGTTTCATTGGGCTTGGTGATGGACTGGCCGTATTTGGTGCGGGCATTCGGGCTGGACTCCGAATTGTGCTCTGAACTGTGGTCAAATTATAGGTTTTCCCAATGATGATGCCCTGGGAGGGACTTTGAAGACCATACTTAAATCCGCAAAACTTGCGAATGTCTGTTACGACATTCGCGGCCCCATCATGGACCGTGCGCGTCAGATGGAGGAAGAGGGCCAAAAAATCATCAAGCTGAACATAGGCAACCTCGCGGTGTTTGGTTTCGATGCGCCGGAAGAAATTCAGCAAGACATGATTCGCAACCTGCCCAATTCTGCAGGGTACTCTGACAGCAAGGGCATTTTCGGCGCCCGAAAAGCCGTTATGCATGAGACCCAAAAGCAGGGCATCAAAGGGGTGACGCTGGACGACATTTATTTGGGCAATGGTGCCAGTGAACTGATCGTGATGGCAACCAATGGATTGCTCGACAACGGCGATGAATTGCTCTTGCCTGCGCCTGACTATCCATTATGGACGGCTGCGACCAGCCTGTCGGGTGGCACGCCAGTGCACTATATGTGCGAAGAAGCCAACGGCTGGATGCCGGAAATAAACGATATTCGCCGCAAGATCACACCGCGCACCAAAGGCATCGTGGTCATCAATCCAAACAACCCCACCGGTGCCTTGTATTCAGATGACTTACTTCAAAGCATTGTCAATTTGGCCCGTGAGCATGGTCTGGTTATTTTTGCAGATGAGGTCTACGACAAAGTCTTGTATGACGGCGTGAAGCACACGCCGATAGCCAGTTTGAGCACAGACGTACTGACACTGACTTTCAATTCTCTTTCTAAAAGTTACCGCTCTTGTGGATACCGCGCAGGCTGGATGGTGGTGTCTGGTGACAAGAAGCCGGCCAAGGATTACATAGAAGGCTTGAACATGTTGTCGAACATGCGCTTGTGTGCCAACGTACCCGGGCAATGGGCGATTCAAACTGCACTCGGCGGGCACCAAAGCATCAATGAATTGGTGGGTGAGGGCGGCCGACTTCGCAAGCAAAGAGACTTGGCTTACGAGCTGATTACCGCGATTCCCGGTGTTTCATGTGTGAAGCCCCAGGCGGCTTTGTACATGTTTCCCAAATTGGACCCCAAGGTCTATCCCATTTCAGATGACCAGGAATTCTTTTTGGAGTTGTTGCAAGACACCCGGGTGATGTTGGTTCAGGGCACCGGGTTTAATTGGCCTCAAGCGGACCATTTCCGCATCGTGTTCTTGCCGCATGAAGACGATCTGCGTGAAGCCATTGGCCGCGTGGCCCACTTTTTAGCCAGCGTTCGAAAGCGCTTGGGCACTTAATTTGACCTTAGAAATTAATCTAGATATGAAACCGATTCAAGTAGGCCTTTTGGGCATTGGCACTGTGGGCAGTGGAACCTTCAATGTCTTGCAGCGCAACCAGGCTGAAATCATGCGCCGTGCGGGTCGCGGCATTGACATCACCATGGTGGCCGATCTGGATGTCGCAAGGGCGCAGTCGTTGGTGGGGCTTGAAGTCAATGTGGTGAACGATGCCCGATTGGTCATCGCCAACCCGGACATTGACATTGTCATTGAATTGATTGGGGGCTACGGCATTGCCAAGGCCTTGGTCTTGGAAGCCATTGCAGCTGGCAAACACGTGGTCACAGCCAACAAGGCCTTGCTGGCTGTGCACGGCACTGAAATTTTCGCTGCTGCGCAGGCCAAGGGCGTGATGGTGGCATTTGAAGCGGCAGTTGCTGGCGGTATTCCGATCATCAAGGCATTGCGTGAGGGTTTAACCGCCAACAGCATTCAATGGGTGGCTGGCATCATCAATGGCACGACGAATTTCATCCTGTCTGAAATGCGTGACAAAGGTTTGGATTTCAGTGTGGTACTCCAAGAGGCGCAGCGATTGGGTTACGCAGAAGCAGATCCAACTTTCGACATCGAGGGTGTAGATGCCGCCCACAAGATCACTTTGATGAGTGCCATTGCTTTTGGGATTCCCGTTCAGTTTGATAAAGCCTATGTCGAAGGCATCACTCAGCTGGGCGCAGTGGACATCAAATATGCAGAGCAACTGGGTTACCGCATCAAGTTATTGGGCGTGACCAAGCGGACTGAAAAAGGCATCGAGTTGCGCGTCCATCCCGGTTTGGTGCCAACCCAACGTTTGATTGCCAACGTCGAAGGTGCAATGAACGCGGTGATGGTTCATGGCGATGCGGTGGGGACCACGCTGTATTACGGCAAAGGTGCAGGCTCTGAACCTACCGCCAGCGCAGTGATTGCAGACTTGGTCGATATCACCCGTTTACACACAGCCGACCCTCTTCATCGCGTTCCACATCTGGCTTTTCAGTCCGACGCAATGAGCGATTTGATTGTGATGCCGATGAGCGAGATCGTGACCAGTTATTACTTGCGCCTGCGTGTCGCTGATGAGGCGGGCGTTTTGGCTCAATTAACGGGATTACTCGCTGGGGCCGATATCAGCATCGATGCAGTCTTGCAGCGTGAAGCCGATCAGGTCAGTCAAGCCGGTGAGAACCAGACAGATGTGATCATCTTGACCCACGACACCCGAGAAGGCACGATGAACGACGTGTTGGCGAAAATGCAAGCCCTGCCAACGGTTTTGGCGCCAATCATCCGTATTCGCAAAGAAGAGTTGAACTGATGCTTTACCTGTCCACGCGAGGTCACGCCGACCGCAAACGCTTTTGTGAAATCCTGCTGGAAGGCCTTGCACCGGATGGCGGTCTGTATCTGCCAGAGCACTATCCGCAGATCGATGCGCCTACCTTGGTCCTCTGGCGTGGTATTTGGGAAACCCAGGGTTATGCGGGCTTGGCTTTTGCTGTCTTGTCTTTGTACATCGACGATATTCCTGCGTCGGATCTGAAGGCCTTGTGCGATAAAACCTACACGGAGCAAGTGTTTGGTTCGCCGCAAATCGTCCCGCTCAAGCCTTTGCAAGAGAAAGGCAATGCCACGCCTGAGTTGTATCTGGAGGCGCTGTCCAACGGCCCTACGCTGGCTTTCAAAGACATGGCTATGCAGTTGCTTGGCAATCTATTCGAATACGAATTGTCTCGGCGTGATGAAGAGCTGAATATTTTGGGCGCTACCTCAGGCGACACCGGAAGCGCCGCTGAATACGCCATGCGCGGCAAAAAGGGTGTGCGGGTTTTCATGACCAGCCCGAACGGGCGGATGAGCCCATTTCAGCAAGCGCAAATGTTCAGTTTGCTCGATGAAAATATCCATAACATCGCCATTGAGGGTGTGTTTGATGACTGTCAAGACATTGTCAAAGCGGTGTCCAACGATCTCGCGTTCAAACGCAAATACAAAATCGGCACAGTCAACTCGATCAACTGGGCGCGCTTGTTGGCGCAAGTGGTCTACTACTTTGCCGGTTATTTCCAAGCCACTGAAACCCATGCGGAGCAGGTGAATTTTGCCGTGCCCAGCGGCAACTTTGGCAATGTTTGCGCGGGCCATGTGGCCCGCATGATGGGATTGCCGATTGCGCATTTGGTGGTGGCAACCAACGAAAACGATGTACTAGACGAGTTTTTTCGTACTGGCATTTACCGTGTTCGGGGTACGGCCGATACCCATGAAACATCCAGTCCTTCGATGGACATTTCCAAAGCCAGCAATTTTGAGCGTTTTGTTTTTGACTTGCTCGGGCGTGATGGATCGCGGGTAGCCCACTTATTTGGTCCGGCCCTTGTGGCACAAGGACGGTTTGATCTGCGCAGCGACCCCTTGTTCGAGCAGGCCGCACAGCGTTACGGGTTCGTCAGTGGCAAAAGCACCCATCTGGACCGTTTGGCGACGATTCGGGACGTATTTGCCCGCTATGGCGTGATGATTGATACCCACACCGCCGATGGCGTGAAAGTGGCGCGGGAACACCAACAAGCCGGTGTGCCCATGCTGGTTCTGGAAACCGCTTTGCCCATCAAATTTGCATCGACTTTGGTGGAAGCTTTAGGCCGCGAACCCGACCGCCCAGTTCAGTTCAATGGCATCGAATCCCTGCCAAAGCGGGTGCAGGTGATGCCCGCCGATACCAACTTGATCAAACAGTACATCGTTACGCACTGCGATTGAACCCATGATTCAGCCTCTTGCAACTGCGCCTGCCCGACCCGGTCTGATGGGCTTGGACGATGCCCTGTCGCAACTGCTTTTGCATGCCTTGCCGCTGGAAGGCGTGGAGACGGTGCCTACTTTCGAGGCCGATGGTCGTGTCTTGGCACACGACGTGGTCTCGGCCTTGCAAGTTCCTCCCCAAGACAATTCATCGATGGATGGGTATGCTGTGCGGTGCGCCGATGTGGGGCTTGCGGGAGCTGCTTTGCGAGTAACACAACGCATTCCTGCAGGACAGCAAGGCACGGTGCTCAAGCCCGGTGAGGCAGCGCGGATTTTCACGGGTGCCTCGATTCCCCCTGGTGCCGACGCGGTCGTCATGCAAGAAGACACCCAAGTTGTTTCCGACGCCGATGTGGTGGGTGCATCTCAAATTCTCGTTCAGGTTGTGCCTCATGCGGGCCAATGGATTCGCCGCAGTGGCGAAGACGTCCGTCGCGGTGACATCGTGTTGAGAAGGGGCGATCGGCTTGTGCCGGCCAGTTTGGGTTTGGCGGCCAGCATTGGCTTGCCTCTGCTTCGGGTTTGCCGCAAACCTCGGGTGGCTTTATTTTCTACCGGTGACGAATTGGTCATGCCGGGGGATGTCGCGCCTGAGGACATGAAGCCCGGTGCCATCTACAACTCTAACCGGTTCTTTTTGCGGGCTTTGCTGCATCGTTTAAGTTGCGAGGTGAGTGATCTGGGCATCGTGCCAGATCGCCGGGACCTGACTGTTGCCGCCCTCCAGAGCGCTGCCAATGGCCATGATTTGATTTTGACCAGCGGCGGCGTTTCTGTTGGCGAAGAAGACCATGTCAAACCCGCGGTGCAATCGCTGGGCCGGTTGGATCTTTGGCAGATCGGCATGAAACCGGGCAAGCCCTTTGCATACGGTCAGGTTCACCGCGAAGGGCAAAAAGGCAGCGCCCATTTCATGGGGCTGCCTGGGAACCCGGTTTCCAGCTTGGTGACCTTTTTGCTTTTGGTGCGGCCCTTTATTTTGCAAATGCAAGGTGCCCCGGCGACTGCGCCTGCGCAGGTGTTACTGCCCGCGCATTTCGATGTCCCCAAAGCTGATCGCCGACGCGAGTTTTTGCGTGTGCGCCGCAATGCGCAAGGGGGACTTGATTTGTTTCCCAATCAAAGCTCGGGCGTTCTCACCTCGGCCGTTTGGGGCGATGGCCTCATTGACAACCCTGCGGGCACAAGCATTCGAAAAGGCGATTGGGTGACTTACATCTCATTTGCTGATTTGCTCTTGTGATGGTGCCATGCATGTCTGAAACAATGCCACCCATGATCACTGTGCATTTGCGTTATTTCGCCTCTATTCGCGAGTCCCTCTACTGTGGCAGCGAAGACTGGCAAACCGCTGCCACGACGGTCGCGCAATTGCGGTCTGAGTTGATGGGGCGAGGACCTGCCTACCAATGCCTGTCGCCAGACAAGCCTGTGCGCATGGCGCTTGACCAAGTGATGTGCCTGGACTCGGCGCCCCTGAAGGACGGTTGCGAACTCGGTTTTTTCCCGCCTGTCACGGGAGGTTGAGCTGTGCAAGCCCGCGTGCGCATTCAGACCGAAGATTTTGATTTGTCGCATGAAGTCGATCTTCTGCGAAAGTCAGACACCCGCGTGGGTGCCGTTTGCAGTTTTGTGGGTACGGTGCGAGATACCCGGGCCTTAACGGGTCAGGCTCACGATGAGGTCAAGTCCATGGCGCTGGAGCATTATGCGGGGATGACCGAGAAATCGATCGAAGCCATGATCGATGAAGCCCACATCCGCTTTGACATTTACCAAGCCAAGGTGATTCACCGCATAGGTGAATTGGCGCCCACCGATCAAATCGTGATGGTGGCTGTCACTTCCGCCCACCGAGGCGAAAGTTTCAAGGCCTGTGAATTTTTGATGGACTACCTCAAAACGCAAGCTCCTTTTTGGAAAAAAGAGCAAGGGCCCCAAGGTGCCAAATGGGTCGATGCGCGTGTTGCTGACGATGCAGCACTTGCCCGTTGGGGCATACAAACGCTGCCCTGAGACTCAGGGTTTGGCCGTCGCGCCGGGTGCCTGGCCCGCCGCGGCTGGGCCTTGCGGACCGGTCGGTTTGCCGCCTGGCGGCATGGCGACCACAGGCGCAACCACTGCAGGAGCTTGGGTTCCGGGATTTTGGACAATCGGTTTGGGCGCATCGGCCCCACCAGCGCTGGCCATCAGCGAAGACCGGTTGGCATCATTGACCGGCGCTTGTTTGGGTGCGGACCCTGTAGCGACTTCGATGAATTGGTCCATGAGTTGCCCTAACGCAGGCGAGTCGGCATGTCCAAACCAGTTGGGGCGATTGCCATTGATGTATTGCAGTTTTTCAAGCGAACAAGAAGGTCCATTTTTTTTCAACCATTCTGAGACGGCCAGATAGCGTTCGCTCGGATGGTGTGTGCTGAAGGCGATGCCCCTGATTTCAGCGACCAAACATTTGGATTTGTCTTGCACAGCGGCTGATTTTTGCGCGGCAGCGGGCAGCACGAAAGCCAGCAACAGCCATCCGCCAGTCAAAAAAGAAAGCTTAAAAGCGTGTTTCATAAAACTCCGTAACAGGTATCGGTTCAGTGCGCATAAACAGGACGCGCAGGCTTGTCAGGCTCTAATGCCTCGGTGAGATTGACAGCTTGCGTTGGTTCCATGCGCCAGTTGGCTTTTTGCAAAGCTTGCTGCAGCAAGTGCATCAAGCCATGCAGCAGGGCGGACTGTAATGCGAGTTGACATGAACGCCCGGTGGTGTCTTCACCGCTCTTATCCTGAAATACGACATTCAAGGTCCCACTGGTATGCACATTCAATTGCACATCGGTCACCAGTATGGGGTCTGTGCCCAAAGGCAGTGCCGGTGCCTCGCTGGTAAAAGGAGTTTTGAAGTCGGCTTTTTCCAAAAAGGTTTCGCGCTGGAGTTCGGTCAGCATTTGCTGGGCCGCCGGGTCTGAAACCATCACTTGCGGGTTGCGGGTTTCTATTTGAACGACACACGCCTGCAAGTGGGGCAGCAACCGGCCAGTCATGCGACGCGTCAGCCACAGTCGAAACTCTTGGCCATCCTGCGTGTTCACGCGCAACAGCAAACGGTCATCGCGCTCTGCGTAGTTCACCGACATTTGGTGGATATTCATTTCTTGATTTTAGACAATTGTCAATGACTTGGGCTACTTGAAAATGGGAGAAACAGCACAAGTTGTTAACCAACAGGAGTTCAGCCATGCGTATTGACAAGTTAACCACCAAATTCCAAGAAGCCTTGAGCGAGGCGCAAACCCTGGCCTTGGGTCAAGATCACGCTTACATTGACCCATCGCATGTGCTGTTGGCCATGCTCAAACAGGATGACGGCCCCCGGGCCTTGCTGGAGCGGGCAGGGGTGAACGTGGCTGGCTTGACTTTGGCTGCGGACCAAACCGTCAAGCGTTTACCGCAGGTCAGTGGGCAAGACCAAGTCCAGGTGGGGCCGGATCTCGCCAAGCTGCTGCAAGCCACAGAAAAGGAGGCGATCAAGCGCGGTGATGCTTTTGTGGCCAGCGAACTGTATTTATTGGCCTTGAGCGACAGCAAGTCAGAGCTCGGCCGTGTCCTGAAAGAAAACGGGGTGTCGCGGAAAAGTCTGGAGTCGGCCATTGAGGCCGTTCGAGGCGGACAAGGTGTGAACAGCGCCGATTCTGAAGGTCAAAGAGAAGCTCTCAAAAAGTACTGCATCGATTTGACAGAGAGAGCCCGCATGGGCAAGCTGGACCCGGTCATCGGCCGGGACGACGAAATTCGCCGTGCCATTCAGGTGTTGCAGCGCCGCACCAAAAACAATCCGGTTTTGATTGGCGAACCTGGCGTCGGCAAAACTGCCATCGTGGAGGGGCTTGCACAGCGCATCGTTGCGGGCGAAGTACCTGACTCATTGCGTGGCAAGCGTGTGTTGTCGCTGGACATGGCCGCTTTGCTGGCGGGTGCCAAGTTCCGTGGTGAGTTTGAAGAGCGTTTGAAAACCGTGCTGAGTGAGTTGGCCAAGGACGAAGGCATGACCATCGTTTTTATTGACGAACTGCACACGATGGTGGGCGCCGGCAAGGCCGAAGGTGCGATGGATGCCGGCAATATGCTCAAGCCCGCCTTGGCAAGGGGTGAGCTCCATTGCGTGGGTGCCACCACACTGGACGAGTACCGTAAATACATTGAAAAAGATGCCGCTTTGGAGCGTCGCTTTCAAAAAATCTTGGTGGGCGAACCCAGTGTCGAGGCAACCATTGCCATTTTGCGTGGCCTGCAAGAAAAGTACGAAGTCCACCATGGTGTGGATATCACCGACCCGGCCATAGTGGCTGCGGCCGAATTGAGTCATCGCTACATCACCGACCGGTTTTTGCCCGACAAGGCCATTGATCTGATTGATGAAGCCGCCGCCAAAATCAAGATCGAAATTGACTCCAAGCCTGAGGTCATTGACAAGTTGGACCGCCGTTTGATTCAGTTACAAATTGAACGCGAAGCCATCCGCAAAGAAAAAGATGAAGCCTCTCGCAAGCGGCTGGAATTGATTGAGGAAGAGATCGTCAAACTGAGAAAAGAAGCCGCTGACTTGGAGGAAATCTGGCGCTCCGAAAAAGCCCAAGCCCAAGGCAGCCAAGTGGTGCGCGAAAAGATTGACCAATTGCGTCAGCAAATTGAAGCGCATACCCGCAAGGGCGACTTCAACAAAGTCGCAGAACTTCAGTACGGTCAATTGCCTGAATTGGAAAAGCAACTCAAGGAAGCCCAGGCCAAAGAAACCGGTAAAACTGCGGGCAGCGGACACCGTTTGCTGCGCACCCAAGTAGGGGCCGAGGAAATCGCCGAGGTGGTCAGTCGTGCCACAGGCATACCGGTGTCCAAAATGATGCAGGGCGAACGCGAAAAACTGCTGCAAATGGAAGGCAAACTGCATGACCGCGTAGTGGGTCAAGACGAGGCCATCAGCGCAGTGGCCAACGCCATTCGCCGTTCACGCTCAGGCTTGTCTGACCCGAATCGTCCGACCGGTTCATTTTTGTTCCTTGGCCCAACCGGTGTCGGCAAAACCGAGCTGTGCAAAGCCTTGGCCGGCTTTTTGTTTGACAGCGAGGACCATTTGATTCGCATTGACATGAGTGAATTCATGGAAAAACACTCGGTTGCGCGTTTGATCGGCGCCCCGCCCGGCTATGTGGGCTACGAGGAGGGCGGCTACCTGACGGAAGCGGTGCGGCGCAAGCCCTATTCGGTTCTGTTGCTGGACGAGGTGGAAAAAGCCCACCCGGATGTCTTCAACGTACTGTTGCAGGTGCT
>Ga0136644_10004495_pt1 | contig 10304 bp, 6 predicted proteins | sample C_130820_EF_Meta_FD_94780 | JGI IMG/M metagenome (GOLD analysis project Ga0136644, IMG submission 94780) | Freshwater microbial communities from Lake Croche, Canada to study carbon cycling - C_130820_EF_MetaG (v2) (version 2) | ecosystem: Environmental > Aquatic > Freshwater > Lake | place: Lake...
ATTCGCGGCATCATGAACTTAAGAGGCCAAATAGTTCCCGCAATTGATATGTACGAACAGTTAGGTTTAATTCCTAAAAATGGAAAAACAGAACGTATCAGTATCATTTTGCAATGTGAGGGGCACTTGCTTGCGCTACTTGTGGATGATGTGGGTCCGATTATTCCTCTTGAGCACGATACTTTCGAAGCACCTCCTAACAATTTTCCCATGACTGCAAGAGAACTGGTTTTGGGAGTGCATAAGTTGCCCGAGCAGCTATTAGTTATTCTAGACAAAAGTGGGGTTGTAAATATTCTGTGAACCCAAATGAAAAAATTCGTGTACTGATTGTGGATGATTCTTCAGTCATGAGACATCTCATCATGAACGCTTTACTTCGACATGACGACATCGAAGTTGTCGGCACTGCTGCTAATGGATTCCTGGCACTAGAAGCGATCCACAAATCAGCCCCTGATATCGTGACGCTTGATGTTGAAATGCCTCAAATGGACGGCATTACAGCCCTTAAAGAAATCAGGAAAATTCAACCCTACATTCCCGTCATCATGTTTGGTACCCTGACCCAACGGGGAGCGAAAGTTACCATTGATGCACTTACAAGTGGGGCAAGTGATTACGTTGGAAAACCTACTAATGTGCACGATTTAGACACCGCATACACTGTTCTGGAATCAGAATTGATTCCAAAGATTCGGAGTTTGTGTGCGTTCAAAAATAAGTCGACGGCTCTTTCCTCTCTAAGAATAGATAAGGTCAAACCCGTTGAAACGTCAAAACAATCGAGTGCTTTAACAAAGATCAAAGAAGACTTACCCCCCCTCCTACATCGCAATACAGAACGTGTCGATGCGATTGTGATAGGGGTATCTACCGGTGGACCAGGAGCGCTGATGACATTGTTTTCAGGGCTTAAAACCCCTTTAAAAGTGCCTGTATTTATCGTTCAGCACATGCCTCCAAAATTTACGGAGTTGCTTGCAAAACGGTTGTCGGATGTCTGTTCTACTCAAATTTCAGAGGCTAAAGAGGGAAAAGAAGCGATTTCAGGAGAGGCTTTTATTGCTCCAGGGGGATTTCATCTTTACCTCAAACGAAGTGGTGAGAAAGTCACGATGCATTTGAATGAAGGCCCGCCAGAAAACTCCTGTCGCCCCTCAGTGGATGTGTTGTTTAGAAGTGCAGCTCAGGTTTACGGTAAACATATTCTTTCGGTCGTTCTAACGGGAATGGGCTCTGATGGACTCAAAGGGGTACAAGAAATTGTTGGGCATGGAGGCTCAGTGATCATTCAAGATCAGGAAACAAGTGTTGTTTGGGGAATGCCAGGAGCAATCGCCGCCGCCCATCTTGAAAACAAAATCTTACCTTTGGAAGAAATAGCGGATGAATTAATGTTAATGACGCAGATCAGATGAGTGAAATGATTTCTCAGGATCACAAACAGTATTCCGAGTCTTTTTATCGTCTGTTAGACAAACATACAGGTATCGGTATCGATGCCTCGAAAGACTATTTGGTCGCCTCAAGACTGGCTCCCATTGCTAAAAAGCAGGGGTTTACTGATTATGAAATGCTACTCAAGCATTTGTTTCTGATGCCATTAGGAGAACTGCATTGGGAATGTTTTGAGGCAATGACAGTCAATGAAACTATGTTCTTTCGAGACATCCATCCCTTTGAAGCCATTAAAAATCATATTCTTCCCAAAATTATTCAAAAAAACAAAACTCAAAAAAGTTTGAATATTTGGTGTGCAGCTGCTTCTACTGGCCAAGAACCCTACAGTCTCTCCATATTGATTAAAGATACTTTTCCTGAGCTGGATTTGTGGAAAGTCTTCATTTTGGCTACCGATATTTGCGATCTAGCGCTCAAAAAAGCAATGGATGGAATTTACAATGAAACTGAAATGTCTCGGGGTTTATCCCCCGTTCAAGTTGAAAAACATTTTACAAAATTAGCGAATGGTTCCTGGCAAATTCATTCAGATATTAAAAAAAATGTTGTTTTTCAAAGACAAAATTTGGTTGAGGAATGGTCTATTCAGCCAAAATTTGATCTTGTTTTGTTACGCAATGTTCTCATTTACTTTAAGCCTGACACAAAAATAATTGTTTTCAATAAACTTTTTGATCAATTTGTTGATGATGACTCTTATCTCGTGCTGGGGTCATCTGAATTTATTTCGTATGAAAATAAATACACCATGTTGAATCATGATCGAATGACTTATTACCATAGAACAAAAGTTTAAATTTTTATGACCACTTCACATTTTGGTTCAAGCATTTCTAATCCTATGCAAACTGTTTCATTGGAAATGCTGCAACTAGTGAAGGATTTGAAGGTGTTGGTGGTTGATGACAGTCGCACCCTACGAAGAATATTGATTCGTGAACTCAATAATGTAGGCATCACAAACATCACTGAAGTTGCAGATGGATATGAAGCAATAGAAAAAGCAAAATCAGAAAATTTTGATTTAATGCTTTTAGATATGGAAATGCCTGAGTTAGACGGGCTGGATACACTCAGAGTCCTAAAATCAGAGCCTGAATTAAAATATCTCCCGGTGATTGTCGTATCCTCAGCTGAAGAATTTGATAAGACTGTTGAATGCATTCAAATTGGTGCAGAAGATTATTTGCCCAAACCTTTTAATCCGGTATTGCTCCGTGCTCGCGTTTTTTCCTCACTAGAAAAGAAACGCTTACGAGATTTAGACCGGGAAAGAATCCTAGAACTTCAAAAAGAAAAAGAACTTCTCAATATTGAGCAGCTTAAAACTGAAAAGCTCATGCTCAATATCTTGCCCCGCCCTATCGCAGAGCGTCTTAAAAAGGGAGAGTCTAATATTGCGGGATCCTATCCCGAAGTCACCATATTATTTAGTGATTTAGTGGGCTTTACCAAGATGTCGTCAGGTAAAACAGCGCAGGAATTGGTTAAGCTTTTGAACGATCTTTTTAGCCGCTTTGATCAACGTGCCGAAAACCTGGGCATCGAAAAAATCAAAACCATTGGGGATGCCTACATGGCCGTGGGTGGCTTACCTATTCCTCGTGCCGATCACGCCGAGATTGTGGCGGATATGGCACTGGGAATGTTTGAAGACCTTAAAGGTTTCAATCAAAAAAATGGAATGGAACTCAATATGCGTATTGGGTTGAATTCTGGTCCGGTGGTAGCGGGCGTGATTGGGTTTACTAAATTTGCCTATGATCTATGGGGTAATACCGTTAATACAGCGTCAAGAATGGAGTCGACCTCAGAAAATGGACGCATTCAAATGACATCCATGACGCATAATCTCTTAACAGAGCACTTTGTTTTAGAAGAGCGGGATCTGATTGAATGCAAAGGCTTAGGGCCGATCCAGACTTCATTCCTAATCGCGCGAAAATAGCCCTACATTCAATCTACCAAAGCCTAACGCGTTGATCCGGGGCGAGCCAGAGCGGATCACCCGGCTGGGTGCCAAAAGCCTCATGAAATGCATCTTGATTACGCACTGCCATATTGGTTCGGACTTCCATCGGGGCATGGGGGTCGGTTTTAAGAAGCCTTAAAAGATCCTCTTCCCGCATTTTTCCCATCCAGCTTTGGGCATAACTCACATAAAATCGCTGAGCCCCCGTCATCCCATTGATCACAGGCGAAGGCTTCCCTTCCAGAGAGGCTTGATACGCCTTCCAAGCAATGGTCAATCCTGCATTGTCCGCAATGTTCTCTCCCAAAGTGAGTGCACCATTCACGAAAACCTTTGGGAGCGGTTCAACCGTGTTGTATTGCGCCACAATTGCAGACGTTTTTTTACTAAATGCAGCATGGTCTTCCTGAGTCCACCAATCTCGCAAATTTCCAATTTCATCAAACTGGGCCCCTTGATCATCAAAGGCATGGCTGAGTTCGTGTCCGATAATGAATCCGATATTGCCGAAATTGGCGGCATCATCGGCCTTTTCATCAAAATAGGGCTCTTGCAATTGAGCTGCGGGAAAAACAATCTCATTCAGCGTGGGGTTGTAGTACGCATTGACAGTTTGAGGGGTCATCATCCACTCATCACGGTCTACAACTTGCCCAAACTTAGCATTATTACGTGCGGACTCAAAAGCCATGGCGCGGGCAAAATTTAACGGTACATTGCCCTCAATCAATTCAAGCTTTGAATAATCCCGCCATGTGTTGGGGTAGCCTAATTTTGCATTGATTTTATTGAGCTTTTTATGTGCTTCTTGCTTGGTTTCTGGTCCCAGCCAATCCAAATGATCAATACTTTCTCCATAAGCTGCAACGAGGTGATTGACCACATTTTGAATTTTTTCTTTTGATGTAGGCGGGAAGTAGGCATCAACATACAGGTGCCCCAAGCTCTCCCCCATTGTGGCTTCAATGAACTGTAGCGCTCGCTTCCATCTAGGCTTCTGCTCAGGCACACCCCGCAATATGCCCGATTCAAAAGCAAATTGTCGTTGCGCCAGATCTTTATCTAGCATAGGGGCATAGGCCCTAAGTACTTGCCAACTTAGCCAAGTTTTCCATACCGACAGGGGAGTTTTCTTAATCAAGCCATTCAGCTTGATCAGATAACTTGGTTGCGCAATGATCAACGCCCCAGGATCAGCAGGTAAGGATTCCTCTTTTATCAGATCGCCCCAAGCGATATCTGGCGCCATCTTTTTGAGGGCTTTGAGAGAACGAGGGTTATAGGTTTTTTGTGGATCACGGTTTTCCACGCGATCCCACTGAATTTTGGCTAATCCAGTCTCAAACAAGAGGATGTGTTGGGCAGCATAAGTTGGATGCGGGACACCTAAACGATTGAGTTGGCCTGCCGCGTACTGAAGGAAGTCTTTGCGAAAACCCTTAAAACGTTTGTCTTTTTTATCCAGGTAATACTCACGGTCTGGAAGGGAGAGTTCACTTTGGCTCAAATGAATGGAATAGCGATCGGCATGCTTCTCGTCTTGCATCACCGCAAAATCAAATGGGGTACCCACTCCTGCCTGAGAAAGCTTGGCAAATAAGGTTGCCAAGTCGCGATGAGATTTGAGGTGATCAATTTCATTTAAGATGGGCGCAATGGGTTTGAGGCCAGCGTTTTCTATCGCCGCCTCATCCATAAAGCTTTGATAGAGCATAGCGATTTTGGCTTCATTCGTGCCTGCTGTTAAATCGCTTCGCTGAGCTAGCCGCTCCACCAGAACCTTAAGTTGCACTTCGGTTTTTTCTTGGGTAAGCGCATCAATTCCGTACATCGCCCGGTCGGATGGAATAGGCGTATCTTTCAGCCAGCGCCCATTTGCGTATTGAAACAAATCCGAGCGGGGAGAAACTGCGGTATCTATATACTGGGTATTGATCCCCACCCTTAATCCCGAAGGCGTGTTTTCTGCAGCTATGACATCGTGTGCTTGGATGATAAAGCACATCATCATCAAGGCCCCCAGCAGACCCTGCCGGTAAGCCATGCCGAATACGCGAGTCTGAGTGATTACCAAATCGTAACCCGCTCTGCTTCAGGTAAATACAGTTTGTCGCCGGACTGAACGCCAAACGCACCATAGAAACCGGGTTGGTTCACTAAAGGCGCATTACCGCGAACTTCCGCGGGGGAATGAGGATCGACTTTAATCAATCGAATGGCTTCAGATTCCCTTGCTTTGCCCCTCCAAACCTGCGCCCAGCCCATGTAAAAGCGTTGTTCGCCCGTCATCTCCTCGATCACCGCTGCAGGTTTACCGACTAATGAGAGTTGATAGGCCTTGTAAGCGATGGCTAAACCTGAGTTATCCGCAATGTTCTCGCCCAAAGTCAGTTTGCCATTGACGTGGTAGCCCTTGACGGGCTCATATCGCTCATACTGCGCCACCAAACGGTTGGTTCGTTGATCAAATTGGGCATGATCTTCTTGGCTCCACCAATTCCGTAAATTGCCATCCCCGTCATATTGACTGCCTTGGTCATCAAAGCCGTGGCTGATTTCATGGCCAATCACCGCACCAATGCCTCCATAGTTCACTGCGTCATCCGCTTCAAAGTTGAAAAAGGGAGGCTGCAAAATGGCTGCAGGGAAAACGATCTCATTCATTGCCGGGTTGTAATAGGCATTCACCGTTTGGGGAGTCATTAGCCATTCATCTCGGTCAACGGCTTGACCCAATCGGGCAATTTGGCGCTCGGACTCAAAAATTGCCGCTCGCGTTGCATTTCCGACCACGTCTCCCTTAACAACGGTTAGGCCCTGATAATTGCGCCATTTTTGGGTATACCCAATTTTGACATTGAACTTAGAGAGTTTCAGTTGGGCGGCGGTACGTGTTTCAGCGCTCATCCAAGAGAGATTTTGAATGCTTTGGCGGTAAGCCGTCATCAGATTGCCCACTAAGGCATCCATCCGTTCCTTGGCTTTTGGCGGGAAATGCCGCTCCACATATAGCTTTCCAACGGCTTCACCCAGCGCCATTTCTACCATCCCCACTCCCCGCTTCCAGCGAGGACGATTCTCAGGTATGCCACGTAAGGTCTTGCTGTAGAAGTTAAAATCAGCATCTACAAAGCGTTTACTGAGATAGGGCATGAGGCGGCGGGCGACTTGCCACTTCAAATAGCTTTTCAGGGTTTCGAGAGAAGACTTTTCCATCAGTTTTCCCGTTTCCGAGAAAAAGGTGGGGGTCGCAACGATCAGCTCTTTCACCTTTTCCATCGGAATACCACTGGCGGGGAGCACATGATCCCAATCGAATTCTGGAGCCAGTGTGTTCAATTCTGATACGGATAGTTTGTTGTAAGTTTTGTTCGGGTCGCGCAAGGCCACTTTGGTCCACTGCGCCTGAGCGAGAGCTGTTTCAAAAGCAATCACATCACGGGCCTGATCTTCAGGATGGCTTTCCCCCATCATGGTGAACACCTGAGCAATGTGCGCTTCATAAGCCATCCTCGCTGATTTGAGCTTGGCATCGTCCTCTTTCAAAAAGTAGTCGCGATCGGGTAAGCCGATTCCATCCTGGGAGAGATGTAAGAGATAACGTGTTGAATCCTTACCATCTTGTTCAATCCCCAAACCGATCGGAGTATGAATGCCTCTTAGGTTGAAAACACCTAAAAGGGCAGACAACTCCTTTTTAGAGTGAATCGAGTCGATCTGGGTGAACTCAGCTTTGAGGGGTTGATCATCCAAAGACTCAATCTTGGCTTCATCCATAAAGCTAGAATAGAGATCAGCGATTTTCTGTGCCTCACTGCCTGGCACAAGATTCGTACTGGCTGCCAATTCTTCTATGATGGCCCGAACTTGAAGCTCGGCTTTATCTCGTAATTCGTCAAAACTGCCAAATCGTGCACGATCAGCTGGTAAAACCGCCTCTTTCAACCATTTACCCGAGGTGAAGCCATACAGGTCATCTTGAGGACGCACAGAGCGATCAATGTATTTCAGTTCTAAGCCAGAAGGATGCGAATGATCCCCTGCTTCCGCCGCGTTGTGGAAAAAACACATCGCAAGTACTCCTAGTAAAATTTGCTGAGTGATTAATTTTAAGTGCATTTTAATTTTTTTTCGCCAAGGTCTTAACCTGAGACAAAGAGTCGCGATTTCAGTTCTTTCAGTTCATCGCGCAATTTTGCTGCACGCTCAAATTCCAGATTACGGGCCGCTTCCATCATCTCTTTTTCGGTACGCTTGATCGCCATTGCCAGATCTTTTTCGCTCATCACATCATAGCGGGCTTCAGATTGCGCCGCTTTCAATTCCTCTTTTGCTGCATCTGGGTCATAAATCCCTTCGATCATGTCCTTAATGCGCTTCTGAACGCCTTTAGGGATGATGCCATGCTCTTCGTTGTACGCAATCTGCACTTTACGCCGACGCTCAGTTTCACCGATGGCGGCTTTCATCGAGTCGGTCAATTTATCCGCATACAAAATAGCCATTCCATTCAAATGACGTGCGGCACGCCCCATGGTTTGGATTAAGGATCGTTCCGATCTTAAAAAGCCTTCTTTGTCGGCATCTAATATTGCTACTAAAGAAACTTCAGGGATATCAAGGCCTTCACGCAATAAGTTGATTCCAATCAATACATCAAATACCCCCAATCTCAGATCACGAATAATCTCTACGCGCTCGACGGTATCGACGTCAGAGTGCAAATACCGAACCTTCACCTTGTTTTCGGCGAGGTAATCCGTCAAGTCCTCTGCCATCCGCTTGGTGAGCGTCGTCACCAAAACCCGTTCGCCCACCTCGGTGCGCTTGCCTATTTCTAGCAACAAGTCATCTACCTGGTTTCGGGCGGGACGAATCTCTACGGTTGGATCAATCAAACCGGTGGGACGCACCACTTGCTCTACCACCTGACCAGAAAACTCAGCTTCATATTTAGCAGGAGTGGCTGAAACGAAGATGGTTTGCGGCATGAGTTTTTCAAACTCATCAAACCGTAAGGGGCGATTATCTAAAGCAGAGGGCAAGCGAAACCCGTAATCCACCAGATTCTCTTTACGTGCTCGATCGCCTTTGAACATGCCCCCAATTTGCGGAATGGTCACATGACTCTCGTCGATAAACATCAGCGCGCCCTTAGGCAGGTATTCCAATAGGGTAGGAGGGGCATCTCCTGCATGACGGCCGGATAAATGACGCGAATAGTTCTCAATACCCTTACAAAACCCAATTTCAGCCATCATTTCAAGGTCAAAACGGGTACGTTGCTCAATGCGTTGTAATTCCACCAATTTATGCGCATCAGCAAAGAAGGTCATGCGTTGCGATAACTCAATTTTAATGGCTTCGATGGCATCTAAAGTGGTCTGGCGCGGGGTGACATAGTGGCTTGAAGGGTAAACGGTAAAGCGCCCCAGCCTCTGCAACATGTGCCCCGTAAGCGGATCAAAGGAGGTGATGGTTTCGATCTCATCATCAAAAGACGTCACCCTAAGGGCGTGTTCGCTGTTTTCTGCAGGGAAAATGTCGATCACATCTCCTCTTACTCGAAAGGTTCCTCGCTTGAAGTCGAGCTCAGAGCGGTCGTATTGCATTTCACTTAAGCGCTTGATGATCGATCGCTGATCGATGTTTTCGCCCTCGCGCAAATGCAGAATCATCTTATGATAATCCTCGGGGTCACCAATGCCGTAGATAGCAGAAACAGTCGCGACAATCACGCAATCAGGGCGCTCTAACAAGGATTTGGTAGCGGATAAACGCATCTGCTCGATGTGTTCGTTGATACTAGAGTCCTTCTCGATGAACAAATCCCGTGAGGGAACATACGCCTCAGGCTGGTAATAATCGTAGTAAGAAACAAAGTATTCCACCGCATTTTCAGGCAGAAACTCACGCATCTCAGAGTACAACTGGGCAGCCAAAGTCTTGTTCGGCGCCATAATGATGGCCGGACGGCCCAGGCGAGCGATGACATTGGCAGTGGTAAAGGTTTTACCCGAACCCGTAACACCTAAGAGGGTCTGAAATTGAAGGCCGTCGCTCAGCCCTTCAACAAGCTGAGTAATCGCTTTGGGCTGATCGCCGGCAGGCAAAAAGGGCATATGAAGCCGATAGGGGCTTCCAGGAAAAGTCTCAATCAATTGTGATAAAATCGTGGGTTCTTCTTTAATTTTTCAGTGTAGCACGCCAAAACTCGGTGCTCGCTCAATGTGTTTTAACCTAACCCGGAACTGTACCCCATATGACTGCTGCCTCTGCCCTGCTCTCTCGCGTTGAAATGGCCCCCCGTGATCCTATCCTAGGCATTACTGAAGCCTTCAATCAGGATGCCAATCCTAAGAAAGTGAATTTAGGCGTTGGGGTGTACACCGATGAGAACGGCAAAGTTCCTTTGTTGGAGTGCGTCCGTCAAGCAGAAGCACAGATGACCACTATTCCCTCACCCCGATCTTATTTACCGATTGATGGCCTAGTCACCTATGACCGTGCCGTGCAAGGATTGGTGTTTGGCGCCGACTCGGAAGTGGTCACCAGTGGTCGTACTGTAACCGTTCAAGCGCTGGGCGGAACCGGTGGACTGCGAATTGGAGCAGACTTTTTAGCGCGATTCAGTCCTGATTCTGAAGTCTGGATCAGTGATCCCAGCTGGGAAAATCATCGCGCCTTGTTCGAAGCAGCAGGTTTTAACGTTAACACCTACCCTTATTATGATGCTGCTACCAAAGGCGTAAACTTTGAAGGCTTAGTCTCTGCATTGAATGGTGCGGCAGCAGGAACCATCATTGTGTTGCATGCTTGCTGTCACAACCCAAGCGGTGTGGACTTGAATGCCGATCAATGGGCAAAA
>Ga0136644_10004496_pt1 | contig 10302 bp, 11 predicted proteins | sample C_130820_EF_Meta_FD_94780 | JGI IMG/M metagenome (GOLD analysis project Ga0136644, IMG submission 94780) | Freshwater microbial communities from Lake Croche, Canada to study carbon cycling - C_130820_EF_MetaG (v2) (version 2) | ecosystem: Environmental > Aquatic > Freshwater > Lake | place...
AAAAAAGTAGAGCAAAATATTATATAAAATTATTTAAATAGTTAAAATATTATTTAAATAGTAAAATGAATATCTAAATAATGAGCAATCACATTAATAAGGATGAACATATATCTTTTTTTTTGGATGAAGTTTATGAATCTAGTGGTGAAGCAGATTTTGATTTTTCTAAATTTGCAAATGATACAGATAATAATTTAGATAGTGTACATAAAGAATTTATGAATCATTATAATGAACTAGTTATTCCTAAAATAGTTTACTACCAAACAAATTATACAGTAAAAGAATTAATGTTAATATGTGAATATTATGGTATATCCAAAGAAATTAAATTAAATAAGTTTAATAAAGAAGATTTAATAACATTTTTAGTAAATTATGAAATAGATCCATGCAATGAAGAAATAGTAAATAAAAGACAAAACATGTGGTTTTATATAAATGAACTTAAAAATGATAAATTTATGAAAAAATTTATTTTATGGTAGCTTCTATATTCTATATTTTATATAAATTGTATTAAATATAAAATATATATAAAATATAACATAATATGGTTTTATCTAAATTAGACAGTAGTATAAGTTATTCAGAGAGAAAAAGTGTCGATGTAGGAGATCTAAAAATGGAGGCAAATTTATATCAATTAGAAATAAAAGATGTAGATGTTATTATAGCTGTTGGAAACTCTAAAAATACATTTGAAGATAAAAATGTAATGTATTTTCCTATTTATTTAGTAAAAAAAAATAATAAGGTTATTCAAATTGGTGTATATGAAATAAAAGCAAGTGATTATTTAACTTATTTAGATGATTATAATAATTTAGATGTAGAAAAATTAAATGAACCTTTAATATACACTTTTGTTACTAAAGAAATGTTACAAAAACTTAGAATGGAACCATCTGTTCCTTTAAGAAGAGTAAAAGAAGAAGGGGAGGTTACTGAATCAGAAGATGAAGAATTAGAGGCAGAGGAAGAAGAAATTAAATATGAAGAATTTTATGAAATACCAGAAAATCGTAAAGATATTTTTATATTAACGAAAGGTGTTCCTATACCTCCATTATTAAAAGAAGAGTCACAAAAAGATGCAAAAGATTATAGAGAGAAATATCATAAATCTCCTACAGATAATTGGCTTGAAAAATTTATGAAAAATAAATATTATTCGATTATTGATAATGAAGGAGGAGGTGATTGTTTATTTGCAACTGTTAGAGATTCATTTTCGAGTATAGCTCAACAAACATCTGTTGTTAAGTTAAGAAAGAAGCTATCAGAAGAAGCAACTGAGAAAATTTTTTTAAATTACAAAGAACAATATGATATGTATAATACATCTATTATAACAGATACAAATAAAATTAAAGAATTAGAGTCAGAATATCTTTTATTAAAACAAAGACTAGCAAATACAATAGATAGAAACGAACAAAAAATGATTATAGAAAATGCAAAGAAAGTAAAAGAAGAACATGATAAATTTGTTCAAGAAAAGTCAGTTACTGCAAAAATTTTGAAAGAATATAAAATTATGAAAGGTGTAGATACACTTGATAAATTTAAAAGCAAAATTAAAAAGTGTGATTTCTGGGCAGATACTTGGGCAATATCAACACTAGAAAGAGTTTTAAATATTAAATTTATTATTATGTCAAGTGAGGCTTATAAAAGTGAAGATATTAAAAATGTATTACAATGCGGTCAATTAAATGATACTATATTAGAAAATAAAGGTATATTTACACCAGAATTTTATATTATTATTGACCATACAGGAGATCATTATAAATTAATTAGTTATAAGAAAAAACAGATTTTTAAGTTTAGTGAAATACCATATGACGTTAAAAGAATGATTGCAGACAAGTGTTTGGAAAAAAATGCTGGTCCTTTTTCTTTAATACCTGACTTTCAAAAGTTTAAAGCAGGACAAAAAAAGGCAATTATGAAAGAAGCAGAATATGAGGATTTAAGTGAAAGTAAACTAAAAGGTTTATATAATGAGGATACAGTATTTTTGTTTTACTCAAAATCAAACGATAAACCATTACCTGGTAAAGGTGCTGGAGAAAAAATACCTAATGAAAGATTAAAAGAATTTACAGAACTTGCAACTATACCACAATGGCGTAAAAAATTATCTAATTTTTGGGTACAACCTTTTTCACTAGATAATCATCAATGGGCCTCTGTAGAAAATTATTATCAAGGATCAAAATTCAAAAAAGGATTCCCCGATTTTTACCTCAGTTTTTCATTAGATTCAGGCACTGATTTATCTAAAGATCCACTATTAGCTAAAGCAGCAGGTGGTAAAACTGGTAAAATTCAAGGTAAGCTATTGCGTCCTGTTGAAGTAGAATTAGATCCTGATTTTTTTGGTAAAAGACATAAACAAGAAATGTATGCTGCACAATATGCAAAATTTACACAAAATGAAGATCTTAAAAAAATGTTATTAGCTACAAATGATGCAAAATTAACTCATTATAGTAAAGGATCACCACCAATAGTATTTAATGATTTAATGTTAATAAGAGACAAAATTAGACGCAGTGAACTATAATATTATTTATAAAATATAATAAAATATATAAAAAATATTTTATTATATGCATTTTATTTACAATTAGAACCTTGAGTATCTACTTTTGGAGTAACACCATTTGGGCAACAACCATATCTAGTACCTGCACAACCACCAACAGGTTCTGAAGGTGTTGGATAATAACCAGGTCCAGGATTATATTTTGGACAATTGGTACCATAATAATTTATTTTTGAATTTATACCATCTGGACAACAACCAAACGCAGTCTGTGAACAATTACCTTGTTTGGTTTCAGAACCAGAAGTATTAACAATAATAGTAATATGATTTAAAATAATAAGAATGAATAAGATAATTGCTAAAATAATTATGATTGAACTATCCATTATACATTATATTTATCTTTTTTTTAGAATTCTATAAATATATATATTAAAATAAAAAACCCTTAAATAAATTAAATAGATTAATAATATAAATAAAGTAATGAAATTAACAAAAGCAAGTAAAAATCTAATGTCCTTTTTCTTAAAAAATAATTGTTGTACAAATAATGTACCAGAAACAAAAGAAACAAAAATGATTTTAACTGAATTATATAATGATATTTTAGAAGCTTATCAGTATCTATTATCTATAAAAAATTCAAAAACTTCTTTTTACAACGTAAATATAAAAAAAATTCAACATGCTTATCAAATAACAAAGCCTAAAACATTTAATTCAAATAGCTTTCCTGAAGAAATAAGAAAACACATAGATGAATTATCTTTATCAGAAATTTCTTATACTTTTTCTCTCTTTGAAAGAAATATAAAAGTACATTTTATAGTTGAAGAAGATAATGTTGAACTGAATCTTGAAAAATATAATAAATATATTCATTCTATTATAATGTGGTTACACATATTAAATCAATATGCGTCAAAACAATGTTCCTCTAATATAATTATTTACTTTTATTTTACAAGTTTAGAGAAAAAATTACCTCATTCTAATATTTTAATTCTTAATGAAAACAATGTGAACACTGCTTTTACACGAACATGTCCAAAAGATTCAGAAATTGTTATTTTTAGAAAAGAAGAATGGTTTAAGGTTTTTATTCATGAAACATTTCATAATTTTGGGTTAGATTTTTCAGATATGAACACAAGTGCAAGCACTGGTCATATATTAAATATATTTCCAGTAAAATCAGATGTAAATTTATATGAATCTTATACAGAGTTTTGGGCAGAAATAATAAATATATTATTTTGTGGATTTTTTATGGTAAAAAATAAAAATAATATAGAAGAATTTCTCTCTGTAGTTGAAATACTACTTCATTTTGAAAGATCCTATAGTTTTTTTCAATTAGTAAAAACTCTTCATTTTATGGGACTACAATATAAGGATCTATACTCTAAGACCTCCCATTGTAAGATTCTAAGAGATACCATGTATAAAGAAAAAACAAATGTATTATCATATTACGTAATTAAAACAATATTATTGAATAATTATTCATCCTTTTTATTATGGTGTAAAAAAAATAATCTTTCACTCTTACAATTTAAAAAGACGTTGGTTAATCAAGAAGCATATTGTAAATTTATTGAAAAAAATTATAAAACAACATCTATGTTAAATTGTATTAGAGAGACTGAAAAGTGTTTAATAAAGTATAATGATAGAATAGGTAATAATAAGTTTTTATTAAATAATTTAAGAATGACTATTTGTGAGTTAGGATAAAACATTAAGTATAGGATAAAGCTTAAAGTATTATAATAAAATTCTAAGAAATTTAATTAATTTTTTTATTGTGATTTCTACAATAATATATTCCATAAAGCCTTAATCTATTACATGATTTACCGTCTTTAGTTTTTCCACAGCAATAGTATTTATAACAACCATTACCAGTTGACTTCTTATTAGATTTCCATGCTTCACTAGCTCCATCGAAATCAATTTCGACTGTATAAATAGCACTCTTTTCATAGTTAGTTTGACTTCTTGTCTGCATTTTGTATTCTTATTATTTGTAATATTGATTATAAAGTGAATAAGGATTTCAATTTTATTTTTAAAAAATATATACTATTATTGTATATCTTTTTATAAATAATTTATATGTATATTTATAATAAAAAAATTGATATATTTAATTGATATATTAATGAATATATATTAAATAATAAATAAACATCCAAAACAAATAAATTTAAAATGGGAATTAAATATTTAAACCGTTTCTTAAAGGAGGAATGCAAGGATTCTATTAAGCTAATATCTTTAAAAGAGTTATCATGTAAAAAGATAGCAATTGATATTAGTATTTATTTATATAAATATGCTGCAGATAATACATTAATTGAAAATATTTATTTGATGTTATCAATATTTAGACACTATAAAATAATTCCAATCTTTATATTTGATGGTAAACCTCCATCAGAAAAGAAAGAATTACTAATAAAACGACAAATAAATAAGAAGGAATCAGAAGAAGAGTATAAGAATCTTAAAAAACAATTAGAGTTAAATCCAAATATGGATGAAATTGAAAAACAAGAAATTATGAATAATATGGATTTATTAAAAAAAAAATTTATTCAAATATCAAAAGAAGATATTGAATCTGTTAAAAATTTAATTAGAGCATATGGTGCTACTTATTTTGATGCTCCATGTGAAGCAGATGAATTATGTGCATTATTGGCACTAAAAGGAAAAGTATGGGCGTGTCTAAGTGAAGATATGGATATGTTCGTATATGGTTGTCCTCGTGTGATTAGATATTTAAGCTTGTTAAATCATACAGTTGTATTATATGATTTAAAAGGAATTTTATATAATTTGGGAATTAGTCAAAAGGAATTGAGAGAAATTTGTATATTATCTGGAACTGACTACAACATAAATAGTGATACAAACAATAAAAGATCACCAGATCTCTATACTACTTTGAAATATTTTAAGAAATTTCATAAAGATAATAATAAAGATATTAATGAATTTTATGATTGGTTATTATCAAAAACAAATTATATAACTAATTATGATACATTAAAGAATATATATAACATGTTTGACATTACAACTAATAATGATAGTCATTTACATATATTTGAGGATATTAAAATAATAAATGGTCAGATTTTATATGATGAAATGAAAGAAATATTAAAAAAAGATGGATTTATATTTCCTATCATTCAGAATCATTTGTAAAAATTTTATAAAAATATTTATATTTGTATTATTTTTTCTCATTTAAAGAAGAGTTATAAATATATAATATAACTGTAATATGTTAGATTTATATAATATAAAATATGATAGAGAAACTCTTAAACAAAATATTTATGCTGTAAGATTGATTGATATTTTAAAAACTCAAAAAATTGATCATACTTTTGCAGTAAGATATATTTTAAATAAAAATTATCAATTATGTAAAGAAGATCAAAATATTGATACGGAAACAATATTATTTAATCAACCTCATATTCTAAAAAGTGATTTACAGAGAGAAATATTAAAATATGATAAAGATGATGATAGTGTAGATGATTTTGAAACAGTTTCTAATAAATAATCTTATATAATTAATTATTTATATCTCTTTATAATAAAATAAAAATAATTTATTATATAAATTTATATATTTTAAAAATTATTAAAATATGTATATTTTAATATAAATGAAAAATATAATTTTTTTTTTATTTTTTATTATTTTAATTCTAATATTTTTTATTTTAATAAAAATATTTATTGATTTGTATAACAATAATAGAATTACTATGTGGGCAAAATCGCCATGTCAAAGTGGTAATAGTAAAATAAATTCTGAAATATATTGTTTTAGAGTCAATGGTAAAGATGAATGGGCAATTATTTATGGAAATCCTCATTTAGATAAATATCCATTAGTGCGTATACAATCACAATGTGTATCTGGTATTGAATTAGATGATTTAGAGTGTGATTGTAAAGATAATTTAAAATTTTCAAAGAAACTAATTCAAGAAAATCCAAATGGTGGTATTCTTTTTATTTTAAATCAAGATGGTAGATCTTTAGGAGGAGTTGAAAAAATGGAAGAAAAATCATTACGAGAGATAGAAGGTTTAGAAATGGACTTGGTTCTTAATAAAAGAGGTCATGCATTTGACAAAAGAAATTATCATTTTTTACCAGAGGCATTAAAAATTATGGGTTTTAATAATTCTATTATATTAATAACTAGATATCCTGGTAGAGTAATAGATTTAGAAAAATCTGGTATCAATGTTGTTTCAATAGTAAAATATCCATATAATTTAAATGAAAATAATGAAAAATATATTAAAATGAAAAAATGTATATTTGGTTTTGATTTTGAAACGCCTAATTGTAAATAAATTTATATTATAAAATATAATAAACTTATGATTTTGAAACAGTTTCTAATAAATAATAATAAGTATTTCATTATATATTTTGTAAATTATATAATTCTTTTGAACTATATAATTTTTATTTTATTTTCTGATATATTTAGATTTTTTATATATATTTAAATTTTATTTAAGCAGTAGAGGAAGCATCCTTGGTTGCCTTGGCAAAGTGAGGACTCATGAATCTTTGGAGGTTAAAGTAGGTGAGCTCATCAGTCTTCTTAAGCTTCAAGAGAGCAGCAAGCTTGGAATCAGGGTTGATCTTGCGACCATTCTCCTTGTCTTGAAGGTTGTGGGTACGGATGTACTTGTTGATATCACGAGTGACCTCAGTGCGAGCCATCTCGGAACCAGCAGGCTTTTCAAGGAACTTTGCGAGCTCATCGGAAATACGAGTGGGCTTAACAAAGCCAGAAGGGGCACGGTTACCAGCCTTTCTCTTTCTCTTGGAGGATTGCTTTTGAGCGGACTTCAACTCACGAGACCACTTCTTCTCGAGAGTACGGTACTCAGCCTTAAGGGATGAAATAAGAACGCCGAGTTGTTGGAGCTTAGCAATAAACTCCATAGATTGCTCAGCAAGAGAGGTCTCGCCCTCAGCAACAGCCTCTTCAGCAACAACCTCTTGGACAGGGACGACCTCAACCTTGGGGGTCTCAGCCTTAGGAGCCTTAGGGGTCTTAGGAGCCTTGGGAGCTTTTACAGAAGGAGCAGCCTCTTGAACAACAGGGGTAGTAGCAGGTGCCGATTGTTCGGCGGATTCAGTAGTCTTAGCTTTAGTTTGTCTAGCCATCTTTTTATACTATACCTTAATAATTACTTTTTAAGTGGTTTAACGCAAATAATATATATTGTTACGATAATATGGTAATAAAATATACCCTACATAATATTAAAAATAACTCACTGACTGAAAAAGCCAAGGTAGCGATGTAGCGGCATTTTCATTCACTAAAGTTAAAGCTGCAAGAACATAATATGCTCCTAAAGATTTACTATCTCTGTCAACTCCATTATTAACGAATTTCTCTAAAACTTCTAAAATAACTTTTCTTACATTCCACATATTTACTTCAGTGTGAATATAAGGCATATTTAAATTCCTAAATGGATCTCCGTTCGGCGGACAAATATTTCTTTTTACTTCCATTGATAATTGTGCTCTATAAGACCAAATATCATTTAATTCTCTTACAAATTTTATTAATTGATTTCTATTCAAAGAGAGAAACCATTGAGGATTACTATAATTTCCTAAAGAATCAATATTTTGAAAAAGAGATAAGGTTCTTAATTCTATTACTTTTTCTCCTGGTATATTTTCGGTATCATCTTCTAAATGTAAATTAATATGTTGTTTTATTATTCTACTTAGTCTTAATAATGACTTCATATTTGTAAGAATAATTTCTGGCAACATAGATCGATTATATGGATTTTTTATTTCTGTTCCATTTTTAATAAATATATTATGAAGTGAAGCAATATCAAAACCATATACAAAACCATCTTCATCTCTATAGCTTAGAAATTGATGAAAATTTATTTCTTCAACAGGTTCCATTGTAACAAAATCAGTACTATTTGTACAAATTTTTCGATTCATTGATGCGGGTCCGTGTAGAAATTTATATTTTCTTACCAATAATCCTCTGAATATTTTTTGTATTTTTATTATAAATGATGAAAAATATAAAAAAGAATAAATTCTTCTTATTAATTCATGTTTATTTCCGCTCATTTTTAATTTATATTTTTTTGCTATTTGTTTTAATTGAGATAAATTGTAATTATAATTTATTAAATGTCGGTAATCTTTTATAGTTGGAATTATTATATTATCGTTATCCATTTTAATTTTTTTTTTAATATTAGGTATTAATTCTTCACATTTTTCTGTTATGGTTACCATATAATCATTTATTTTAGCTATACGGGATGCATATTCATCTATAGGATCTGTATTATTATTTTTTAAAGTTGTCATATTATATATATCTTTATATTTTCTTTTTGAATAGTTTTATTTAATTTATTATATATATATTAAAATGCTAACGATTTGTATAATAGTTGTAATCTTATCCATACCATATTTTCATTTATATTTAAAAAAAAAATTGATTTAAAGATAACACCATAATATAAATCATACTAACAACAATGACTGACGCAATCATCGACGGAACTAATATTAATACTAGTGTGTTTTCATACTCTGCTCCCAAGGCTCATGCCTCCGGAGGTAAAGTTGTAAACTTATATAATAAAAATACCAGAGAATCTCTTGAAATCTCTACTCCATTATTGCTTACATGGGGAGCTCAAGAAGGTAAGGATCAACAGGGCAATCCTACAGGTAAATGGACAATGAGTCTTCAATTCCCTGGTTTAGATTATCCTAATCCTGATGGTGAAGCATTTCTTCAAAATATGAGAGCATTAGAGGCTAAAGTAAAGGCAGATGCAATGACTTATTCTAAGGAATGGTTTGGTAAGACTATTACCAGTTTTGAAGTTATGGATGAGAAATTTAATGTTATGCTTAGACATCCAAAGATTAAAGGATCTATTGAGCCTGATTTGTCAAAAGCTCCTACTCTTACTATTAAGATTCCTTGCTGGAATAAGGTTTGGAAGCCTGAAATTTATGATGAAGAAGGAGAGCCCTTGTATGTTAATGGAAAAGTAAATAGTCATTTGTCTCCACTTGAGTTTCTAAAACCAAAGACTCATGTGATTACTCTTATTACATGTGGTGGACTATGGTTTGTAAATGGTAAGGTATCTATTACATGGAATTTGAAACAAGCAATTGTTCAAAAGCCTAAAGCATCTACAGAGGGACAGTGTTTATTAAGACCTAAGGCCTCTGATAAGGAAAAGATGAGGTCTCTTCCTCAACCTGAAGAAGTAGATCCAGATGGAGCAGTTAGTGCTTTTGTAGAGGATAGTGATGGAGAAGATGAACCTGAACCTGTTCCAGTTGTAGCTCCTGTACCAGTACTAGCTCCAGTACCTGTAGAAGAACCAGCACCAACAACAACTGAAGAGCCAAAGAAAAAACGTGTTATCACAAAGAAGGCTAAGGGAGATGCATAGATTTAATAAAAAATAAAATATAAAATATAAAAATAAATTTATATATTACACCTTTTCTCATTTAAAACGCCCATTTTCACAAGTTATGAAATGAAAACTCATAAATAATTCTTCTTGAACTTTCGTGTATTGTTTTTCTTGGATATATATTTTTCTGGTCTTTCGTAAGCACCCTTAATTATATTTTTGTATTTTTCCTTTGGA
>Ga0136644_10004497_pt1 | contig 10302 bp, 8 predicted proteins | sample C_130820_EF_Meta_FD_94780 | JGI IMG/M metagenome (GOLD analysis project Ga0136644, IMG submission 94780) | Freshwater microbial communities from Lake Croche, Canada to study carbon cycling - C_130820_EF_MetaG (v2) (version 2) | ecosystem: Environmental > Aquatic > Freshwater > Lake | place: Lake...
CTTTTTCTACGTAGGCTACGCCTGCTATGCCTTCGGCCTCCCCGAATCATCGGCTGGAACGGCCGAACCATGACCGAGTTCGGTGTTAACCGACACGAGCCCGCATCGGCCGACGGCTGTTCTAACGGAGCCCCGACGTACTTGGCCGGCATGTTGACAGACATGATGAATCCCTATAGGGAGAGGAGGAAATTTCACCATAATGCTTCGGCACCCCCCCATCCTCAAAAATTGAGCCTAAGGGTGGTCCTCTTCTGGGCCAGCAGCATCCAACATGACATCCACAACCAAGCCCTTTGAAACGTATGAACTCTTGAGTCACGAGGAGCACATTCTCAAGCTCCCTGACACCTACATCGGATCCACCACCACCACGCCCGAGCCGAGATGGGTCTACGATGCATCGGTCAACAAGATGCTCTGGAAGACCGTCCAAATCAATCCCGGCCTCTACAAGCTCTTTGACGAGATTCTCGTCAATGCGAGGGACGCCTTTATCCGGGCCTCGACGACTGCCGGCCGTCTGCCCATCAAGCACATGGACTTTAGCGTCTTTGGAGGAACCTTTCGGGTCGAAAACGACGGCGACGGCATTCCCATCGAGATTCACGCCACCGAGGGCTGCTACAATCCCGAATTGATTTTCGGAAAGCTCCTGACCTCGAGCAATTACGACAAGGACGAAGAGAAGATTGTCGGCGGCAAGAATGGCTATGGCGCCAAACTCGCCAACATCTTTAGCAACCGATTCCTCGTCGATATTCAACACCCCGCTTCTGGAAAGCGCTATATCCAGACGTGGCGTACCAATATGACGGTCTGCGAAAAGCCCAGTGTGCGCAAGTCCACCGGCCTCAAGGGCCATGTCCGCATCGAGTGCGACCCCGACCCGACCCGCTTTGTCGGAGCCTTTGACGCCGAAGGCGCCTTCACGGACGACATGGTGAACGTCTTCAAGACCCGGGTCCTCGAACTCGCCGCCCTCGTCGGGTCCACGGTCAAGGTCACCTGGAACGGGGTGGCGGTTCCGACCAACTCCTTTGACAAATATATCAAACTCTTCCTCAAGGATTCCGCCACGAGCAGCCACATTGCCTACGAGAATGGCGGGCCTCGCTGGGAGGTCGGGGCCATTCTCACTCGCCAACTCTATTCCGAGGACGAGGGGCGGCCCAGCGAGGCCCACATTTCCTTTGTCAACGGCATCCAGACACGGAAAGGGGGCAAGCACGTCGACTGTATTTCCAAGCAGATTCTGGGGGATTTCTGCGAGGCGGCGAAGAAGAAGAAGGACAAGTTGGACATTAAGCCCGGCCAGCTCAAGGACCACGTGGTCTTCTTTGTGGCGGCCACGGTGGTGAATCCCTCCTTCGACTCGCAGACCAAGGACTATCTCACGACGACCAAGTTCGGCTCGGTCCCCAAGTTTGAAGGCAAGCTCGTCGAGGGCCTCTTCAAACTCGGGCTCCTGGACGAGGCCCGGTCCATTCTCGAATTCAAGGCGGCCAAGGATGCCAAAAAGACGGACGGAAAGCGGTCGGTCCGTCTTCGGAACGTGCCCAAGTGCGACGACGCCCTCTTGGCCGGGTCGCCTCGCTCTAGCGAGTGTACCCTCATTCTCACCGAGGGAGACTCGGCCGCCGCCTCGGCCGTCGCCGGACTGGCCGTGGTCGGCCGAGAACGCTGGGGCGTCTTTCCCCTCCGAGGCAAGCTCCTCAACGTTCGGGACATTACCATTGCGAAGTTCAACGACAATGAGGAACTCACCTCCATCAAGAAGATTCTGGGCCTCGAGCACGGCAAGGTCTACAAGACCCTCTCCGACCTCCGTTACGGCCGGGTCATGATTATGGCCGACCAGGACCACGACGGCAGTCACATCAAGGGCCTCGTCATGAACATGTTTCACACGGAATGGCCGGCCCTCCTTCAGCAGGGCTTCCTGTGTACGCTCCAGACACCCCTCCTCAAAGTCTCCAAGGGCTCGACGGTCCACGCCTTTTACTCGGCCCAGGAGCTGGACGCCTGGAGGGCCACGAATTCCATGGCCGGCTGGCACGTCAAGTACTACAAGGGGTTGGGCACGTCCACGCCCGCCGAGGCCCGAGAGTGGTTCGAAAAACTCCACGAAATCAAATACGTGTGGGACGATGCCACGAACGAGTCCCTCTCGCTCGCCTTTGACAAGAAGAGGCCCGACGACCGAAAGAAGTGGCTCGTCAACTACAAGTCCGATGCGACCATGAAGGTATCCTCTTCAACAGGTGGTGGCGCAGCAGAAGTCGTAACCGCCCCCTATTCGGAATTTGTCCACGGTGAGCTCATTCATTTCAGCAACGCCGACAATATTCGCTCCCTCCCCCATCTCATGGACGGTCTCAAGCCTTCTCAGAGAAAAATCCTCTACGGCTGCCTAAAGCGCAACCTGCGCTCAGAAATCCGAGTGGCCCAACTCGCCGGCTACGTCTCGGAGCACGCCGCCTACCACCACGGTGAAAAGTCGCTCAATGACACTATTATCGGCATGGCCCAGACCTTTGTCGGCTCCAACAATCTCAGCCTCCTCCAGCCCATCGGACAATTCGGCAGCCGGCTCTTGGGCGGCAAGGATTCAGCGAGCCCGAGGTACATTCATACCCGCCTCGACCCCCTCGTCGACGCCCTCTTTCGCAAGGAGGACCAGATTCTCCTCAAGGCCGTCGACGACGACGGGGACCTCGTAGAGCCCGAGTATTATCTGCCCGTCGTGCCTCTCATCGCCCTCAACGGGTGCGTCGGCATCGGCACGGGCTTTGCGACGGACATTCCCCCCTACAATCCGGCCGACATTGTGTCCCTGATGCGCAGTCGTCTCTCAGGCAAGTTGTCGACGCTCGCCGACCGGGACCTCGACCCCTGGTGGTTTGGCTTCAAGGGCGTCCAGAAGCGCCTGGATTCCACGACCTGGAGCACCCAGGGCACCTATACGCTCGACGAGGACAAGAAGACGATTACGATTGACGAACTCCCCGTGGGGACGTGGACAAAGACGTACAAAATCTTTCTCGACAAGCTCTTGAACCAAGAAGAAAACTACGGTCTCAAGAATTTCGACGACCTCTACACGGACGTACAGGTCAAGTTCATCCTCTACATGACGGAAGAGGGGTTTGACGAGGCCGTGGCCAAGCCCGACCTCTTTGTAAAGAACTTCAAACTTGCCACCACGTGGGCAACAACCAACATGTGCTGTTTCGACGCCGACTTTGCCATTCAGCGATATGACACGATTGGCGACATTCTCGAGGCCTTTGTGGTCCAGAGGCTCCCCGCCTATGGGCGCCGCCGCCGCCTCCTCCTCGAGGCCCTCCAGAAGGAACTCACCGAACTCGAAGCCAAGCGGGCCTTCTTGACGGCCATTCTCGACGGTCGCCTCGAGCTCATGCGCAAGACGGACGAGGCCATCGTAGGGGGCTTAAAGGCGGTCGGGATTCCGCCCTTGTCCAGGCCCGAGGCACCGGATACGGTGGAGGCCTATGACTATGTGCTGCGCCTCCGGATAGACAGGGTCAAGGCGTCGGCGGTCGAGGCATTGGACAAGGAGGTCGGGGCGCTCCGGGCCCAGAAGGCGGAGCTCGAGACGTCCACACCGGCGGCCCTCTGGGCCTCGGATCTGGACGAGTTTGAGGCGGCCTGGGCCCGTCATGTGGAGGCCCGAGTGGCCGCCCAGGCTTCGGCGGGTCCGGCCAAGAAGACGGTGGTCCGGAAGAAGGTGGTAGCCAAGGCACCGGCTACAAAGGCGACTAAGTGAAGGGCTGAAAGGGCAGAGACTTCTGACCGGCCGTCGACATGTTGAGGGGCTGCATGAGCGGCACCGGCAGATGGCTGATATCCTTGAGGTAGTACTGATATTGGTCCACCTCGCTGAGGATACGGGGGACGGCCCATTCGACGATAATGTGGTTTAATTCACGGACCTGTCCTTCAATGTCAAACATGTTATTTTTTGCGTATTGGTAATACATAGCCCGCATAATTACTTTGAGTTCGTCGACGTCCTGATCGTCAATCCGGTACTGCTTCGGGCCGCTACGGAGAAAGACTTGCTGCTTCATTTCGTTTTGGAGGACTCGGACGTTCCGAGGCGTAAAAAAGGCGAGGGCGACTTTGCTGGGGCTCATATTCCCCCGGAGCATGTCTTCGACAAAGTTGGGCTCCGCCTGGGTGCCGTACTCGAATCCGGGTACGGTGAGCGTGCCGGCGTCCGGGCTCCCCGAGCCGGCGCCACCGGCTCGGGGGGCTGCGAAGTTGATACGGCCGTTCTGGCCGTCGGGGGAGTAGCTCGTGTACGGGAGTTCGAAATCAGGGAGTGACCGGCCCGACATTCTGACCGGCGCCTATTTTATTTTCGCAGGCCTGAATATACAAATGTCCTCCGTCCTTCGTTTCCTCAAGCAGACCCCTGTCGACTCGCAGTACTTTATCTCCCTCACGGCGACGCAGAACCTGAGCCTGTTCTTCCCCGATGCGGCGGCGTCCACGACGTCCTACGTGTCGGGTGCGGCGGCGGGCTACTTCTCCACGTCCTCGGTGACGGTGACTGCCGGCACCGCTGGCTCCACCCTCACCATCTTCCGGGACATGGGTGCGACCATCGTCAGCTCGGGCCGCACGTTCCGCCGCATTCAGCTCCTCAACCTGGACGGCGGTGTCAGCACGACCAACTCTGGCTGGACCAGCCAGGGCGCCAGCCCCTCTACAGCCGGTGTCTGGGAGCCGTCCGTCGAGGGCGTCAACGGCAACGCCGGCCCCAACAGCGGCTCCCCCGACTCGGCCTTCTCCGTCTTCTACTTCGAGACGGGCGCCCGTGGCCTCGGCATCGCCCAGGGCCTCATCCGCTACGGTTAGGGGGGACCTCCTTAGCGGCATCCTCGGACCGAAGGTCCGAGGATGTAGGCCAAGGCCTCCCCCCAGACCCCCTGGCTATAGAGTTCTATCGATTTGCCGTAGAGTTTTATAAAACCCCAGATGATTCTATAAAAATGTTCTTAAGAACATTTTTAGAGAATACTAACACCTACCCCCAATCTATTTGAGGGGGGCCAGGGGGGAGACAAACCCCCGTAGGGGGTTGTATCCCCCCACCCCATTTTTCATATCAACTTATAGGGAACCATGAACATCTGGGAAATCATCTTCATCATCGTAGCGATCCTGATCGGCGCTGGAGGAACCGCCTATTTTGCCACACAGGGTCAATACATTAGCACAATCATCTATCTTATCGGATCCATCCTCGTCCTTGTCGTCTACGGCCTTCTCTGGTTCGGCCCGTCCGGCCAATACAACCAACCCCCTCAGCCCTGGCCGCCCATTATCAACACCTGTCCGGACTACTTGACGTACTACAAGCGGAACAACAATGGCACTGTGACCGACACGTGTGTGGACCGCATCGGGGTCTCCAAGAATGCGTCGATTAGCGTCTACCCGCCCGGCGGAAACGTCGACACAAATGACATCTACTTTTTCACGCTCCAGAAGGGCGAGAGTCGGGCGGACCTGTGCGGGCGAGTCATCAATGCGGGACTCACCTGGGAGGGTGTGACGGACGGGGAGAGCTGCTTCAATCAGAGCACGGGAACGGCCTCGGGACCCGCAGGGTCTTCGGGTACGTCTTCTAACTGCCCAAGCAGTTAGAGGCCCAAGCAGCTAGAGGCCCTGGCAGGAATCTAAACAGGGAGAACCACCTATAGGGAATGAGGTCCAGTCAAGCCGAACAGGTCACCGGCTGTCTCCACCCCGAGGTGGAAGAGACGATGCGGCAGTGGCTCCAGACTCGCTCCCACCCTGCCCTCCTTCTCATCGGCAGTCCCGGTGTTGGCAAGACGACCATGGCCTACCGCATCTGTAAGCAGGAGCGCTACTGGCTTCAGGAGTTCAATGCGAGCCACACCCGCACCGGCAGTTCCTTCCGCCAGACCATTCTGCCCCTTCTGACAGAACCCGGTATCAGCAAATTCATCCACCCGTCCACTCCCAACGGCCGGGCCATTCTGCTCGACGAGATGGACGGCCTCTCCCAGGGCGAGAAGGGCGGCCTCCAGGAACTCCTCGACTATCTCAAGTCGAAACGGAACTTCAAAGAAGACGCCCCCCTCTTTCTCATTTGTAACGTCATGGAGGGCCGGGTCATGCAACAACTCCTCAAATACTGCCTCGTCTGTACTGTCGGAATGCCCGCCAAGGCCGCCCTCGATGCCTTTTACCAAACGTCCATTTCCGACTCGCTCTACCAACTCGGCGACCTCCGCAAAGTCTACCAAGGACTCTTGTGCGAAGAGACCCGGGGCGCCTATGAACAGAACAAACAGGATGAACTGGATAAGAATGTCCACGTCGCCATTCGGGCCGCCTGGTTCACGCTCTTTGAGCGCTGGGAGCCGGGCGACGAACTGGCCCTCGAGACCAAGGATGCCAATCTGGCCGGGCTCCTATTCCACCAGAATCTCCCCCTCTTTCTCGAATCGGGAGCCGTTCCCTATGAGCTCTACAAGCAGATTCTGGACTACATTCGATGGAGCGACCGGGCCGATATCTGGGCCTTTTTCCACCAATGCTGGAACCTTCTCCCCCTTTCGTACCACCTGAAACTCAAGTACCCGAATCAACTCCTCCAAGCCTTTCCGAAACCGGCGACGATCCCGGACCTCCAGGCCCTCGTCTACACGCAGGTTCTGACGAAACAATCGGCCCTCTTTAATTCGTGGAAGGAGATGAACCGCATCTCGAACGAACAGGGGACTCCGTTTCGATGCGTCACCCAGTGGGCGACGTATCAAACCGGGAAGGTGAAGGACACCCTAGGACTGCCTTTATTGCCTTTGCCGTCTAGTCCAGTCCCCCCCTCAAATGAATCAGCGTCAGAGGCTCCGTCCGCCCGAGCCGCTGGGCCGAGTGAATCATCGTCTGCCCCTGTCCGTAAAACGGCAATTCGTAGAAAAAAATCAGATGTGCCGCCTTTGAAAGCGTGACCCCCTGTATGTGTTTCAAATTCGACACGACAAGGACTTTCGTAGTTCCCCTGTTAAAATTGGCAATTGTCCGATTCATTTTACCAGGATTACTGTCCAGATGTTCGCAATAAATGCCATATTTACCAAGAGTGTGGTGAATTTGATAAAAGGTATTCTCAAACGGCGTATAGACGACATGCGACTCGTTTGGATGGGCCAGAATGTACGTGACGCAGGCTTCGGGACGGCTCTCGAGCTCTTGGACCTCACTCAATGAATCTCGTATAGAGAGCATGTTGGGCAAAAATAGCAGGGCCCGGCAGGTGGGACATTGTGGGTGCGTCAATAGTTGCCGCAAAATACAGGCCCCGCAAAACACATTCATACAACAAGAGAGAAACACCTTGTTTTGTGGAGATTCGAGACAGATGGAACAGACGTCCTCTTCCTTGCTTTGAATGAGGGTCGACCGCTCCGAATGATGGCACACGAGTTGGTCGAGTGTCAGACTGGGAATGTCCAGGGCCTGAAAGAGGGCGGGGATGCGCTCGTGGGTGAGCCCCTCGAACTGGTTCTGGAGAAGGGAGGGCGGAATCGACGCCAGCGTCAGTTTGACGCTACAAGGAATCGTCTGCTCTCGGAGAGCGGGAAGAACCAAGGGCGTCGAGTTCCTTAAAATCATGGCTCCTCGACAGGGATGCTGAAACGGAAGGAGATGCTTGAAGAAACTCGACCCTTCGATCGCGGTCGACATGACGACGTCATTTTTTTGAATCGCATCCAGCCATTTCGCAGCATCTTTATGTAACTGGACTTGGTTGCGAACAGCTGTTAGCGCCGTATTATGTAAGTAGGCATTTTTAAACAAAAAGCACAGCCATTGGCTGGAAATCAACCAGACAAACTCTGCGACCGGGACGGGGTCGTTCGGGCCCAGATACAGATTGGCCGCCTCGTCGAAACACACATACTGGAGTCCAATGGCCTGGAGTACTAGATATTCATAGACGTCCTTGTAAAGTTTGGAGGTCGTCAACACAAACGAACTCTGACGAATTTGGTCGGGCGTGGTCCGATTCCGCAGAAGTCGCCGACTGTCGATGATAAAGGGGGACAGGTGGGTGTGCTTGGCGGTCTCGTCCCGCCACTGCTGGAGCAGATGAGGAGGGACAATCACGAGCGAGACGGCGGAGGCATCCTGAAGGGGCTTCACTGTGTGGGAAAAGAAGAATCGATTCGACTCCAGAACGTACTCGCTGCTGCTGTTGCTGCTACTGCTGCTACTGCTGTTGCTAGCAGCAGTAGCGCATCTTTGCGACGCCAAAAACCCGAGGACGCTCAACGTCTTGCCCGACCCCGCCATATCCCCCACGACCCCTATCTTCCCCTTCAGGTGATGGACCGACCCCTCGGGGGTATACCCCTCCCTCATCGCATGGCTATACGCATACATGGCCTTGACCATCCGCACCTGGTGGGGCAGAAGAGGCGTCTTCAAAAGGGGGCATTTGGCAACGGACTCATGAAGAAGGTCCCACAAAGGGGCATACGTTGACTCATAGGTGTCCACTGGATTCTGGAAGACACTATTAACTATCTGTAATTGTTCTAATGATTCGTTGTAATTCATTGGATGGATACACAGACTTGCCTTTAGGCTTATTGATAGGTTTGATAAATAATCAGAATGAACGGCGTGTCTTTTTTTTGATGGATCTCCTCCTTGTAAGGGTTCGCCGTTTACGTTTACCCCCTGACTGACTACAGGTAGCCTTTGTAATACGATTATCCGAAAAGGTGGTGGGGGTTATTGTATACATCTTCGTACCAACTGTAAGAGTAATTGTGCCTGAACGCAGACAGGTGGCATCCTCCTCACTTGGTATCAAATTACTTATAGTGAGAGTTGCCTCTTCATCAAGTTTCATACCAGGAGCACACCTAATTGTATATTCACCAAATGGTATTTGTAATGATTGTGATGCTATAAGTGACCTACCAGGTGCCGTAGGAATAGAGTTCCCTTCGCTGAGTGGGTGGTATATAATAATAGTATGAATTGGATAACTTCCGAAAAATGACTTACGATGATATGATACGGTTACGTAATATTCACCCCCTATTTGGTCATACCGAACAGGTGTATAGGGTGTTGGCTCAGATGTTAATTTGAAACTGAATACGGTACTTGAATTCATCTACTTAGCATGTCGCAAAAAAGTCCCGAACCGCCTTGGACTTGATAAACGTGCTCAGTTTCATCGAGGTGTCCTTCAACATAGTGTTTCCTGCGGATCGAAGACCGTTCTTATCAAAGGTATTGTCCGCATGGCACATGACGAGAATCGTCTTGAAGGGGTCCAGTTGAATCATGGGGTTCTTGTAGTCGTCCAGGAAGGACTTTTCTTCCGCGTGCGTCTGCGTCTCATTGTAACGGTGCGTCAGCATGTACTCCCGGCGATAGGCCATGGTTCCGTTCGTACAATGGTTCGGATTGTAAGGACCGGCCTTGACGATGGCCCCGTCGCTCCGAAAATAGAGGTACATTTCGGACGAGCCGGCGAGTTGGACCTTTGGATTCTGCGTGAACTTCATCACCACGTGAGCCACACGTTCGGGCGGGTAATAATCGTCGTCGTCCATGGCGACCATGATGTCCCCCTTTGCGTTCTCGTTCAGAAGGTTGCGCTTCTGGCCAATCAACAACTTTTCCTCGAGGGGAATGTATTTGATGTTGGGAATCGTCTTGGACGCCTCGGCAAAGAGGTCGGCTACCTTGTCCGTTCCGTCATCGATGATGATCCACTCCATGCGGTCCTTGGGATAGGTCTGAGCCTTGTATAAGTTGATTGCCATCGGAATAAAATTACGACGGTTAAACGTGGGGGTCAGGACAGAAACAAAGGGCCTCATTCTACCTATAGGGTGGGGTTGTTATTTAAGTTAGTGCTCCCATCTCATTGAACCATCGGGGTTTCTCCATATACCATTTTGGGAATCAGGAGGGGTATATGTACTCTGACGTTGATTTATAGGCGACGGTTGGCCCCTGTTAGTGCTTCCAGTAAGAAGAGGCGTCCTGTTTGTATTGTCTAGAGAGCCAAGAGCAGGAGTTCTAGCAGCAGAAGCAGAAGGAGCAGCAGGAGTTCTAGCAGCAGAAGCAGAAGGAGCAGGAGCAGAAGGAGCAGGAGCAGAAGGAGCAGGAGCAGAAGGAGCAGGAGCAGAAGGAGCAACAACAGCAGGAGGAGCAGAAGCAACCGCAGGAGGAGCAGCAATCACCGACACGCCGCTATTCGGATAATAGTCC
>Ga0136644_10004499_pt1 | contig 10296 bp, 10 predicted proteins | sample C_130820_EF_Meta_FD_94780 | JGI IMG/M metagenome (GOLD analysis project Ga0136644, IMG submission 94780) | Freshwater microbial communities from Lake Croche, Canada to study carbon cycling - C_130820_EF_MetaG (v2) (version 2) | ecosystem: Environmental > Aquatic > Freshwater > Lake | place...
AAAACTGCATGAACATCGACACCTGACGGAGATTGTTCAGGCAGGCAATACGTTCCCCCTTGGACTTGGCACCGTTCAAGGCGGGCAGCAGCATGCCCGCCAAGATCGCGATGATGGCGATCACCACCAGCAATTCAATGAGGGTGAAGCCCTCCGGCCCGGTGGTGGGGCTATCCTTGGAGGACCGGACCGTCCGAAAGAGTGTGCCACGTGGTGGAGTCATGGATGGGATGGACCGAAGGTTCAAAACACAGGCTGGACTTCCAATAAATTACTCCAACACCAAACACGATGTCAGGCTCAACTTGACGGCACCCCTGAAAACCAGTCATGACAGCTTGTCGACCTGTCAGCCATGAATGGTTTCGCCAAGCATCTCGCCATCTCCCGTCAACTGCGGGAAAGTATTGCGGGTGGTATCTATTCGCCGGGTGCCCGTCTGCCGAGCGAATCTCAACTGGTCCGCCAATGGAAAGTGTCGCGTCCCACGGTGGCGAGGGCTTTGTTGGACCTGCAACGCGAGGGCCTGGTGGAACGCCGGGCCGGTTCCGGAACCTATGTCCGGAATCCATCGGCACCGATCTCCGGTTCCCAACGCCAATTGGGTTTGCTGATTCCGGGGCTTGGAACCACGGAAATTTTCGAATTGGTCTGCGGGGAACTGGCGAGTCTGGCCCGGGCGATGGACTACGCACTGTTGTGGGGTGGGTCCACCCATCCCCGCCATGACACCGATGCGAGCGTGGAACATGCCGAGGAACTCTGCCAGCAGTTCATTCAACGCAAGGTCAACGGGGTGTTTTTCGCCCCGTATGAATTGGTGCCGGGAAAGGAATTGGTGAATCGACGTCTGGCCGAATCGCTCCGACTGGCTGGAATCCCGGTGGTCTTGTTGGACCGGGATTTGCAGTCATTTCCGCACCGCAGTGACTTCGATCTTGTGGGCATCGACAATGTGGGCGGGGGATTCCTTCTGGCGGACCACCTGATCAAATTGGGCTGTCGACGCATCTGCTTCGTGGCCCGGCATCTCTCGGCTCCGACGGTCGATGCCCGGGTTGCCGGAGTCCGGGAGGCCTTTGTTCGACATGGATTGGAACCCGGGCCGGGATGGGTTCGCCTGGGTGATCCGTCGGACCTCAAGTTCGTGCGGTCACTGACGCCCGGGTTGCTGACCGATGCCTTCATTTGTGCCAATGACCACACGGCCTCGATCCTGTTGAAGTCGCTGGAAGCGATCGGGGTCAAGGTTCCCCGGGATGTGCGATTGGTGGGATTTGATGACGTGCGGTATGCAACACTGCTCGGGGTCCCCCTGACCACCATCCATCAACCGCGCCGCGACATTGCCGCCACCGCCCTCCGGGCCATGATTGATCGAATGAACGATCCCTCACTGCCATCGCGGGCCATGACCCTGACCCCTCAATTGGTGGTCCGTGAATCCTGCGGCGCCTATCTGGGGCGCGCCGATATTCCCGGGGTGGGTGGACGGAAGAGATAACACGGCTCACACTGAATTAATTCTCTCCATTTCGGAGACCTGCGACGGTATCCGGCGTTCAGGGTTCCAAGTCGGCCAGTTCAAGAACCTCAAGGATTCGGCTGAAGGAATTCCTCAACGAGCTGTAGTCGGTGGTGTCGACGGTGAATTGGGCATTGAGGTTTTTCAGGGATACCGAGTGCCCGTCGGCATAGATGGCATCGGCAAACTGTTGTTTGTGATTCGTCCGGGTTTTGACATTGAAGGCTCCCAGGTCCGGAGGGGCAACAAACTGAACGTCGATGGCCAATGCACGGATGGGCTGGCCGCGTCGGTTGAACCCGAGGCTGTCGAGACGGAGGTTCGAAGGAGGCGGGTTGGTGCCGGGAGGATCGAACAGGTTGGTGTTGCCCGCATGCCGATAGTAGAAGCTGCCTTGGGCCTGACCACGCCCCACCCGCGCCAGTTCGGCATCGGTGTCCAACGGCTGGTCGGCCCCTGGACAGAACAGAACTTTGGGTCGGCGGGCCAGGTCGTTGGTGAGCAGCAGGCCGAGCGCGGCGACCGGACCCGACGCCAGCGACAGAACGCTGGTGGGCGCTCCCGTGGAGGGATAAAGGTCGGCGGGACTCACGAAGGGTGGAGCCTTGGGGCCGTAAGGAATCAGGCCCAGATTGTCATCCGAGTAGGTGTGGATGGCGACCCCGATTTGCCGCAGATTCGACAGGCAGACCGTCCGGTTGGCGCGGGCCTTGGCCGCAGCCAGACCCGGCAAGAGGAGCGCGGCGAGTATGGCGATGATGGCGATGACCACCAGGAGCTCGATCAGGGTAAAACCGGGAGGACGACGGTCAGGTGACGGAGCCCGTTCCTTCCAAAGGCTCCCACGGCCTGAACCGGGAGCCACAGCCCGGTCGTTGCCGCGGCCCAAGCAGCGGACGAGACTCTGATGGGAGCGGAATGGCAGGTTAACCAGGTTCACAACGGGCCGCGACGGGGGGGCAGGCAAACCAATCCTCCCTGTTCCGCGCCCCGGGGAGATTAACTCAATTCCGGGGCAAAACCAATACCCGATAGAAGGCTCGTTGGGGGTCTGGTTCCGAAATGAACACCTCGGCGATACCACCCTGCGGAGAAAGTGTCGGCCCGAGGTTCGACCACGACATCAAATCCTTGGATATCTGGGGCTGATAGACGCAACCCGACGTTACCGGCCACGATAGTTGATAGCCGTTGGCCGTTGGCACCAGGGTGACGGTCGGTCCCAGATGCTGCCGTATCGTCAGACGGACGTTATCCAGGTCCCAATATCCACCCAGCAAATCGTGGCTGGTGGTGGACAGCAATCGAATGCCGAGATGCTTGCCCGCCCATGGGTCACCAACCGTGACCACCCGGGACTCCACAGAAAAGTCGCGGAATTGGGTATGATCGGGAAACGTGGTGGTCGAGTGCGCAATCACGTTGGAGGCCACGGTGACCAGGTTGGTTCCGCCATCGCGGTAGTAGAGTTCCAACTGCAAGGTCGTACCGTCCCTGAGCTGACTTCCAGGGCCACCAATGATTCCAACGGTCAATCGGTAGCTATGATTTGGCTCGAACCGGACATCCAACCGACGGTCGGGTTGGGAGCTGGTATCACCAATGGAATCGTAATCCTGAAACAGACCGACGCCGGGGTAGGAAAAGAGAAAAAGCGCCTGACGCAGATCGCAGTTGACGATGTAGTCGGGAGAGCCCGCCGGGTTGTTGAGGAACAACCCGACTTCAGCCGCCCAGGGATATCCCTGGGATTCGTCAAAATCGGCAGGCTTGGGGGTCTTTTGCCAAAAGTCAATCGGAGGCCAGGCGTATGTGGTCGTTGGGGTCTCAAAGGACCCATTGGGCACGACCACAGATGTTTCGACGATCCCTTCGGCCCGTGCCATTTCCATCAGGGCGGCCCCTGCAATGGCCGCCCCTAGGACCGTCAACCATCGACCTGGAAGCCGGAATGACATGGGCTGGAAACGCCGAAGCCCCCGATTAACGGCGGGCCCTCAGGAAGCGGGGGGCCAGGAACAGGCCACCCAGACCGAGAGCGGCGAGCGCCCAGGTGGACGGCTCGGGAACAACGGTGGTTGACGTCAGGCGAACATTATCGAGGTCCCAATAGGCGGAACCGGAACCGGAGCTCACAAACAACTGAATTCCAATGGCTTTGCCGGCCCAGGCATCCCCGGCCTGAACTGCAGGGAGGATCACGCTGGAGTCAATCAGGTGGGTTTTGTTGGGGAAGCCACCCGGAACGATGGTTTCAGCGACGGTGGTCTGGGTGGTCCCGTCGAGGTAATAGAGGCCGATCGAGAAGGCATCTGACGATGTCACCAAGGAATTCGCGGTCAAACCAACCGTAAGCGTGTAAGAGACGCCGACCTGAAAAACACCATCGGAGGAGGACAACAACTGTTGGACCCCCGTGCCGGGAATGTTCAAGGCATAGGCCGCCTGGGCTCCGTCCACATTGTCGATGGTGTTTCCGGGGCTATTGGGAGCATTGAAGAAATTGCCGAAAAATTGAAACGACGTGGAATCGCCCGGGTTGGGAAGCTTGGTCCAACTGTCGACGTTCAGGGAGACGCCGTTGGGATTGAAAGCGGACTGGGATTCAAACGAACCATTGGGGACCGCGATGGGAACCGTTTGGGCCGAAAGGGAAGCGACCACAGCGTTCAACGCCATCAGCACCGCCATGGAGCGAGTCCACCGGGAGGAGGTCATGGAAGAGGGAGTCCAGCGTGCAATCTGCATAATCAGTAAGGTGGGGATGTAAATGGGTTTGGCAAGGACCTGAGGAAACCGTGCAAGGACAGCCATCGACGGGATCAACAATGAGACCAATCATCGGACGCCGCCCTTTTCACGTGAAGACCCGACGAAACGTTGCTGGAAAAATTCGACCTCTCAAGTCCAATCTGGCGATCACGATTTGATGTCGCGGAGTTGAAACGTGGTGGCACCGATGACGAAGAAGGTGAGATTGTATCCCACCAACAACGAAAGAGATTCCCCCATCTCGGACCATGGAACCTGTTGTTCCAGAATGAGTTTCCAGGTATCGAGATGGTGGGTGAGGAACCAGCCCTGATATTCAGAAAACCAGGGGATGTTCATGAGTACGGCGTTGGCAAACAGAATGGTAAGGGCCAGAATAGTTGCTGCTGCTGGCTTCATGTTGAAGCAGGAGAAGACGAAGCCCAGGCCCATCACGGTGACGGTCTTGGTGGCCAGCAGCAGATGGGCGGCAGCGAACCGCCAGAGTCCATCCCCCGTCGAAAAGACGCTAAATCCGCCGCCTGATTCCAGGCGCAGGGCAAACAGGCCGCCGAAGGGGAACCAGGGTAAGGCGAGGGCCAGACCGAAGACGCCGAGCGACAGGGAGAGACAAACCGAGAAAAAGGCCCCAGCCAGCCATTTGACGCCCAGTAGACGGACACGGGAGATGGGGCGGGCAAGTACCATCCGAAGGGTTCCCTCCTCGGCTTCCTTGGCCACCAAATCCCCACCCACGAGGGCGGCATAGAGTGGCAGCAACAGGAAGGCAATGGGCAGGACCACCTGGGTGGCGATGGTGAGGGAGGTCAGGTATTGCTCAACCGGATAGCCCCCACCTTCCAACTGACGCTTCAGCCCCCGGGTGGCATGGCCGAATCGGAACAGCAGAATGACGGCATTCTGGGCCAGCAGAAAGGCACCAAAGCCGATATACGTCCGGCGTTTGCCAAACAATTTGATCAGTTCGTTGCGAAACTGGCTCCAGAACAGGTGGCCGGATGCCCACCGGGACGGCGTCAGGGGAGGCGCGGTTCGCGGAATCATTGAGAAACAGGGGGCTGGCGGCGGGATTGAATCAGCCCGAGGTAGAATTCCTCCAGGGTGGATTGAAGGGGTGTCAGCTCATGGAGGGCAAAACCGTGGTTCACGAGAAACCGCGCCACGGAAGCCGTATCGACTCCGGGGACGAGGGCTATCCGATGCTCGGCCGCCGAGTCCCGAACCAAACCAGCTTCGACGAGCCTTGCGACGGCCCGGGGAAAATCGTCGGTCACCAATCGCACCCACTCCGGGGCGGCGAGAGCGGAGCTCAACGGTCCGTCGAACATCTTGCGGCCCCGGTCGAGGATGGCGACATGGGAGCAGATCTGCTGGACCTCGGATAATTGGTGCGACGAGAGGAGGATGGTCAATCCGAGCTCGGCATGGAGTCGGCGGATGGTCCGCCGCAATTCATGGATGCCCTCGGGATCGAGACCATTGGCCGGTTCATCCAGAATGAGGAGTTCCGGGTGGGGAAGGAGTGCCTGGGCCAGAGCCAGACGGGCCTTCATTCCGTGGGAATAGGTGCGGACGGCGGATCGGGCGCGTCCTTCGAGGCCAACCCATGCCAACACCTCGGTCATTCTCGCCCGCGAAACCGAAGCGGTGTAGTTGGTCAATATCTCCAGGTTCCGCCAACCGCTCAGGTAATCGTAAAAGACCGGGGCCTCGAAAATGGCCCCCACCCGCGACAAGGCCTGGGAGCGATGGCGCGTGACGTCATACCCTCCAATCGACGCCGTCCCAGAGGTGGCCCACACCTGGCCGAGAAGCATCCCGATGGTGGTGCTCTTTCCGGCTCCGTTGTGTCCCAACAGTCCAAAGATGCAACCGCGGGGAACCGTGAGGCTGAGCGACTCCACAGCCGTGCGTCCTCGAAACTCCTTGCGCAGCTGACTGAGTTCGATCATGGGCGATTGGGGTCCATATCCACGGTGAAGGTGGTCTTGACGGCACCGTCGGCGTACAGGTGGTTTTTTCCCCTGCCCACCCCGAGGGCGGCATGAAATGCCGCTTGATCGCTGAAGACGGCAATGCCGTTTTCCTTCACGGAAAGACCCATGACCTGGAGGGCCGCCGCCGGTTGACCATTCAATAGAAAGTTCCAAAAATAACTGGAGCCGGCTTCCTCATACCATTTTTCCCGGTCACCGGGGCACTTCAAGACCTGGGAATTTCCCAACCGACCACCCAGAACCTCCTGAATGCCGGTGCCCGGGGCGGGCGGTAGATTTCGTCCGCCATTTTGCAGGATGGGAAACCGTTCCTGGCTTTCGTCGAGATACAATCGCAGGGCGATGCCCACCTGCTTGAGGTTCGACAAACAGGCGATGGACCGCGCGCGTGCGGTGGCACCGGAGAGGCCGGGAAGGAGCAGGGCCGCCAGCACTCCAATGATGGCCAGAACCACCAACAGCTCAACCAAGGTAAAGGCCCGTTGTGGTTTCATGGACCCGGGTCTCGCGGGAACCGCGGTTGTCGGAAAAGACGACCGCTATTCATGGACTCCTGCAATGCCTCCAGAACCGGAGCCAATTCTGCCTTCATCTGCGGCGAACTGGTGTCGTAAAAGGTCTGAAGGCCGGTCTTGACCGCCTTCTCCTGGAGCTCGGGCGACCAGGTCGGAGGCGGAGGGGTGTCGGTGGAGGCCTGCTCCGGCGGCTGGTTGGTGGTCCATCGTTCCCGGGATTCCCGGATGTTTTTCAGGGAGTTGGCGATGGCTTCGCGTCGTTTGGCTTCCGGCATCTGCTCGAAGGCCGTGATCATTTGCCGGAATCCCGTCGGCAAGGTGGCCTCGATGAATTGGCCCTTTTCCTCGCCGGTCATCTGCGCCAGCCAGCGATCGATTTCTCCCTGGAACCGGGCCTGTTGTCGTTGCTCGATGGTCAGGGCATTCAACATGTCCGCCAATCGCCGGAGAGCCCGGGCACGGGCGGGTCCCGTCAAATGCGCCAAATCCGTGTCGTGAAGAAATGCCCGGACTTTTTCAGGGGTCACCCGCGCACGTCGAACCAACTCGAACCCACCCAGTGCCAGTCCCCAGGCGACCAACAGCGACACCCCTGCCGTGATCAAGGTCCGACGCTGGAAATTCACGTCCGGAGGCTAATCGGAAAATCACGAGGGGGCAACGCGGGAAAGGTCCTGCGGACGGCCATTTGGCTTTGCCTCTGCGAAACAGGCGTGGTACGCACCACCAACGCTCGGCAGGAGCCTCGCCCTACCCATGTAGCTACCATTCAATAGGTTGTATCGATACAGCACAAGACCATGGTAGGGCGAACCTCCCGGTGAGCCGTGGCGGTCCGGACCGCCTCCTTTCTTCCCATGCTTCTTCGCGTCTTCGTGGTTTCGTGTGAGTCCAATGCCATGGATATCACAGGAATCCACGAAGGCACGAAGAAGGGAAAATCAGAGAACCAGTTTATTTCAATCGCGTTTGCTGGAGGTGGCGGGACCGGGAAAAAGCCATCATCGCAGTTCGGACTGACGGAAGGCGCTGAGCTTGCTGGCGCTCCGGATATAGAGCGTCCCGTCGACAATGGCCGGGGTGGCAAAGATTTCCTCGCCAAGGGAATTGCGCGCCAGGATTTCAGGGGCGTCCCCGTTGCGCAGAACCACCACCGTGCCGCTTTGAGCGGCGATATAAACCAGCCCATCGGCCCCGACCGCCGAGGAGTAATAATCTCCAGGAACACCAACCCGGACATCCTGATAGAGGGTTTTGCCTGTCGCAGCCTCATACGCCGACGCCAGGCCGCCGTTCTTCATGGTGAATAGACGGCCCTCATGATAGAGCGGCGATGAGACGTAGGGCAGACTCCGAGTCACCCGCCAGGCCACGTGCGACGAGCTGATGTCGCCATGGCCACCGGGGCGGACGGCAAAGACTGAATTCCCTGCCTTGGCAAACATCTGGCGCATGGTTTCCCACTCTTCCGGAGTCACCACGCCATCCTTGTTGAGGTCCATCTGGGTGAAGCGTTGCTTCACCGGGCCATCGGGCAGTTCGCCCGCCACCAGTCGCCCATCCTGATTGGCATCGTATTTGGTGGCGGCTTCGGTAAACGGCTCCATCGTCACCCGGTCCTCCGCATCGCCACCCACATTCCAACTGGCGCTGAACAACATTCCATCCCCGGCTGACGGTGAACTGGTGGCCACCCGGGACGTGCCACTGACTGTCCAATTTTCAGCCCCCGTCGCTGGATTGTAGGACTTCAGCCAGATGGACCCGGGCACGATCAATTCGTCGATGTTGTCGTGATGCCACAGGAATGGGGTGGCAAAGCTGCGACGAAATTCGGGACGTTCCACCCGCCAGGTCACGGCACCGGTGTCCCGCCGGAGGGCCAACAGATGCGAGCCGGTGTCCTGGTCGCGCGCCAAAATCATCAACTCACCGGCAAGGATGGGTGAAGCGGAGGTACCAAACTCCACTACCGGAGCCGGAAGGGGATGGTTCCAGACCTCGTTTCCGTCGAAGTCGTAGGCCAGAGCTCCAAAGGAGCCAAAGTAAACATAGACCCTGTTGCCATCGGTGGCGGGGGTGGGTGTGGCCGGATTCGCCAGCCGATGGGTCGGTTCCAATCGACTCGCGGGGGCGGGACGTCGCCAAAGCAGCGTTCCCTTTCGGCGGTCATAACAGAGTGTCTCCAGGGTTTCGCCACTGCGGCCGGTCAGAAAAAGTCGGTCACCCCAAATGATTGGGGACGAATTTCCCGCCGGGGTTTCGATCTGCCATTGGAGGTTCGTCGTCGCACCAAAGACAACGGGCGGATGCCCCGTCCCGACAGCCACCCCACCCTCACCCCGGAATTGAGGCCATCGCGCCAGATTCGCCCCATCGGCCATGAGGACGATGGGGAGCAGAGTACCCGCTAATGCCTGCCCGAGGCAACGCTGACGGGACCGGGAATCAAATGGGATCATGCGCGGAACAGTAGGTGCCAGCTTCATGTGATCGTGCTGAAAGCCAAGGAGGAATCCATGGTCGAAGGCGTTGACGGTGACCTAGGGGTGAGGCGCGATGAGTGGTGACTTGAGGTAGAAGCCCAACCGGGTTTGCTGGGAGAGATGAATCCATGAAAAAGAAGCGGCGGGACGCCGCTGCCACTTTACTCGGTTCGACTCTACCCTATCGCGATTTGGGGGCTATCGAAGCAGGGGAAGGCGCTCATGGACCCGGGCACATACGGCCTCGATCCCGGAGGCAATCTCTTGAGGATTTCGCCATGACGGGTTTCCCAATCATAGATGGCCTTGTCCCGGTTTTGGGTGACCGGCGTGGTGGTGACCAATCCGGGAACGATCCGAAGTTCCGACGCAGTCCCGGTCAGGGCGGCAAGATGTATCGTCAGGAGAAGGCGTGCGTAAAATGGGGAAATCATAATGTGGCCACCGAATGGATGGTGGATGTTCCGGGAAGTCGGAGCGAGTTTGGAAGAGACACCGGGACGTTCATCGACGCGGCAGGGTGAACCAGAAGGTTGAGCCGATCCGTTCCTGACTTTCAAAACCGATCTTGCCTCCCAGAAGGAAGACCAGTTGCTGACAGAGTGCCAGGCCAAGGCCAAGTCCCTGAAAGCCCCGGGAGTTCGAACCATCCGCCTGAGTGAATTCCCGGAAGAGGAGTTCCTTTCGGTCCTCGGCGATGCCCACACCGGTATCCTCCACGGACAGCCGGAGAAGGGCGGGACCGGCCATCCGAACGGTCAGTTGGATGGCACCCCAGGGAGTGAATTTGATCGCTTTTTCCAGCAAATGTTCAAGGACTTGGCGGACGCGGGAAGGGTCACTTGTCCAGTCCCGCGGGGCGGCGGGATCATAATCCAATTGCAGCCTCAGTCCCTTTTTTTGCGCCCGGGGGAGTTGACTGGCGATTGTTTCCTCGCAGAGAAGTCGAAGGTCAAATGGAACGAAGATGACCGCCACGGGATCGCGCACCGTCTGGTTGA
>Ga0136644_10004501_pt1 | contig 10294 bp, 9 predicted proteins | sample C_130820_EF_Meta_FD_94780 | JGI IMG/M metagenome (GOLD analysis project Ga0136644, IMG submission 94780) | Freshwater microbial communities from Lake Croche, Canada to study carbon cycling - C_130820_EF_MetaG (v2) (version 2) | ecosystem: Environmental > Aquatic > Freshwater > Lake | place: Lake...
GCGGCGCATGCTGAAGCCCAAGCCCAGCAGGCTGAGACGAACGCCGCGCACACTGCGGCGAAGGCTCAACAGGCAGAAACGAACGCCGCGCAGGCCCAAGCCAAGGCCCGGCAGGCTGAAACGAGTGCCGCGTATGCCGAAGCGAAGGCCCAGCAGGCTGAAACGAACGCGGCGCATGCTGAAGCCAAAGCTCAGCAGGCCCAAGCTATGGCCCAACAAGCTGAAACGAACGCCGCGCAAGCCCAAGCCAAGGCTCAGCAGGCTGAAATGAGTGCTGCGCATGCCCGAGCCAAAGCCCAGCAGGCTGAAGCGAAAGCCCAGCAGGCTGAAGCGAAAGCCCAGCAGGCTGAAACGAACGCGGCGCATGCCCAAGCCAAGGCCCAGCAGGCTGAAACGAACGCCGCGTATGCCGAGGCGAAGGCCCAGCGGGCTGAGATAAACGCGGCGCACGCTGAAGCCAAAGTCCAACAGGCCCAAGCTACAGCCCAACTGGCTGAAACGAACGCCGCGCAAGCCCAGGCTAAGGCTCAGCTGGCTGAAACGAACGCCGCGCAAGCCCAAGCTAAGGCTCAGCTGGCTGAAACGAATGCTGCGCAAGCCCAAGCCAAGGCCCAGCTGGCTGAAACGAATGCCGCGCAAGCCCAAGCCAGGGCCCTACAGGCTGAAACGAACGCCGCGCATGCTGAAGCCAAAGCCCAGCAGGCTGGAATGCAGGTTCAGGCAATTTACACAAGCACTTCGTGGCGCGTCACCGCGCCCTTGCGACAACTGGGCGGTCTTGCGCGTAAGCTTTCTTCTGCACAAATTAGACTCCGAGCAAGGTCATTGGTTCAGCGGTCTGCGCCTCTTGGCGACGTTCATATGCCAGATCCATGTTCGCCCGATGTGCGTATTGGCAATCCACAAAAAGAAGGGCCGTCGGCTAGGGGCCAAGGGTCAAGGAATGCACACGATGAATAAGAAACCTGGCGTGATTGCGGTAGATCTGACCCCCGTTCTTCCAGGGGGAGAGAACGGGGGTGCGAAGATTTTTGTGTTGGAGTTGTTGCGCCAACTTGGGGTGATGCATCCCGAGGTGCGGTTTATTCTGCTCACCCGTAAGGCTGCGCATGAGGAACTGGCCAGTATGGACAGCTCTAACATCTCTCGCCGCATGGTAATAGAACCGGCGGTTACTAGGGCGTTGCGTCCAAGGCTGGAAAAACTGACGAGGCAAATGCTCCCGCATTTGCCGAGTCGAATCCGGCAGTTGGTCATGAATTTTGGATACCGGCTGAACGCCATGCTGAAGCGCGGTGGTTCCGGGGCATGGCTCAGCAATATGGGCGTTGAGTTGCTCTTTTGTCCGTTTACCGCGCCGACCTATTTCGAGCCTGGAATTCCTACCGTATGCACTATTTATGACCTACAGTACAAAACATACCCGGAATTCTTTGCAGCCGAAGATGTAGCACACCGGGGTCAGACATTTATTGATGCTTGCCGCCGCGCTAATGCCTTGGCTGCTATTTCAGACTATACGCGACAGATTGCTATACGTCATGGCAATCTCGCTCCGGACCGTATCCAGACCATTCATTTACGCATGGCCCAGCGGATTGTCTCAACGAGGGGGGAACGCACAGATTTGTTGGTGCGTTTGGGGGTGGGAGCAGGCCGCTATCTGATTTATCCGGCTAATTTTTGGAAGCACAAGAATCATGAGATGTTGTTGACGGCTTTTGGTATGGCCTGCAAGCTTGGTTTGGCTGCCGACATGAAGCTAGTCTGTACCGGTGCACCCGGTGAGCGGCAGAGATATTTGATTCAGGCGGCAGCGGCTATGGGTCTGGCGCAGCGTATGGTCTTCCCTGGATTTCTACCGAATGATGAGCTGGCAGCCTTATTGGGTAACGCCCGCGCCATGGTTTTTCCCTCGCTGTATGAGGGATTTGGATTGCCAATAATTGAGGCCATGGCTGCCGGTATTCCGGTTGCCTGCAGCAATCTGACTTCACTGCCGGAGGTAGCTGCGGACGCGGCCGTGTTGTTCGATCCACGCATGCCCACCCACATCGCCCAAGCCATTATCACCTTGGATAAAGAAGAGGACGTCCGTAATCACCTGATTGCAACTGGCTACGAGCGAGCACAGGCGTTTGCCGATTCGGAGCGTATGGCTCATGAATATTGGCATCTTTTTTTGTATGCGGTAAATCGGGGGCCGCAAACAGATCTTGTGTCTGGTGTGTATGCCGATGGTTGGTGTAGCCAAAGGGTGAGCTTGCAACTAGTGCCGACCGATACCGTGCGTACTTTAGAGCTGGAATTCACTCTTCCGGCGTTCCTGCCAGCTCCAGCAGTACAGGTGACGGTGTTGCTAACTAGAAAAGCTGCTCCCCAAGTGTTTGAACTGAAGCGAGGCAGAGTAGAAAAAATCTCTTTATTGGTAGCTGCGAACGCACACGCACTGCAACTCCAGATTGCTCCTGGCTTTATACCGAAGTTAGAAGGAATTAGCGAAGATACACGCAGGCTCACCGTACAGCTACAACAATGTATATTACTGACTGGAAATGGAGCCGCTCGTCCACTTTTTCCAGATGTTGATAATGACTCCCACTTGTGTACAGGTAAATCATGAAAGTCAGCATCATCACACCATCTTACAATCAAGGTCGCTTTATTGAGCGTACTTTGCAAAGCGTGGCCGACCAAAATGCGCTGAATGTCATTATTGAGCATGTGGTTTTTGATGGAGGCAGCAACGACGAAACAGTTGACATACTTCGGCGCCATAGCCATCAAGTGCGCTGGATTTCACAAAAAGATAATGGTCAGGCTGACGCGGTGAACAAAGGTATTCAGTCCACTGATGGGAACATCATAGGCTGGTTAAATTCGGATGATATATATTATCCAGACGCCATTATCAAGATAGTTGACTATTTCCAAGCACATCCTGATATAGATGTGGTTTATGGTATGGCAGATCATATTGATTTAGAAGATCATGCATTCGAAGCCTATCCAACTGAGCCTTGGAGTTTTGAACGTTTACAAGAAACTTGTTTTATTTGCCAGCCTTCACTATTCATGCGACGTCGCGTAGTCGATCAACATGGTTATTTGAATGATAAACTCAATTATTGCATGGATTATGAATATTGGTTGCGCCTGGGGACGGCGGGCGTACGTTTTGCATATCTAGACCAAAAAATTGCTGGTTCCCGGCTTTATGCGGACAATAAGACACTTGGTGCGCGCGTGAAAGTGCACAAAGAGATAAATAATATGTTCAAGGGGATCTTTGGTAAAGTGCCAGATCGATGGCTGTTGAATTACGCGCATGCCGTTGTAGAAGCGAAGAGAAAATATCGGGAAAGAGATAGATTTTTTATTCTGGAGCTCGTCATCGCTACACTCTTTGCAGTTTTCCGCTGGAATGGTGGATTATCAAGAAATATGAAAGATATATTAAGTCAATGGATGGGGTCTATTTTCAGAGTCAAAGCAAATGGCTAAAAATAAATTGCATGACTTTGAAAGCCAGTTGGCTGGCAAAAAAATATTCATTACTGGCCATACCGGCTTTACAGGAGGTTGGGCCTGCCTCTGGCTCAAATCTATAGGTGCCAATATTGCAGGATATGCGCTTCAACCTAACCCCACACCGGCAATGTATGAAGCGCTTCACCTGTAGTGATGATATCCAAATCTGTCTAGTCAAGGATCCATTCCATTCGATTTTCTAAAAACATAGATATGCTACCGAGTCAACTAATATAGTTTGGCGTTCAGTCTAACAGAGTGGTAAACAATTGTCGATATGAACTATTCGTAATGGGCGATTATCCTAATTCTGCCTTGCTTGTTAAGCACTGCCTTGTGCGCCAAATGGATTCTCTAGTATGCTCGACTGATCTCCTAGTCGACGCAGCAATCAAGCTGATATTTTAATATAAATTTAAATTCAGAAATTCGCAGGTATTTAAAGGAATACAATGCATATTGGTTTTGATATTTCCCAAACCGGTTCTGGTAAGGCAGGTTGTGGTTATTTCGCGCATGCCTTGATAAAAGCCTTGCTTGAGTTGGCGCCAGAGCATCGGTATGCTCTTCTTCCGAGTTTTGGTGATTTTTATTTTGATGCGTTGATGCCCGCTGTGAATCCCTATGCAAGCACAAATGCGAACTATGGGCCGCGTCACATATCGCGTGAAATGGCCCGAAAATATTGGAAGCAACTAAATGTAGAGACTTTACTGGATCATCCCGATATTATTCACGCTAATAATTTTTGGTGTCCTATTCAATTAATATCTAGCCGTCTAATTTATACCTTTTATGATATGGGTTTTGTAGTAGAACCGTCGTGGACTACAGAAGCCAATCGTGTTGGATGCTTTAATGGGGTATTTCGATCTTCGGTATCGGCTGATTGGATAGTGGCTATTTCTGAGGCGTCGAAGAATCATTATTTGAACATCTTTCCCCACTTCCCATCCAACCGTATTCGAGTTATCTATCCTTGTTCTCGATTTGCTGATGCGACAGAAAAGGGTAGGCGTCCAAAAGCACTAGAACAAGTGGCGGCAGGTAAATATTGGCTTAATGTAGGAACTATTGAACCGAGGAAAAATCAACACCGTATCGCCGAGGCTTATGCTCGGTATCTCGCTCTGGGGGGTGCTCCGATGCCTCTTGTATGTGCCGGTGGTAAGGGTTGGTTAATGGAGAATTTTCAAGACCATTTAAAAACTCTGAATATGGAGGCACAAATTGTACTGACGGGGTATGTCTCGGACGAAGAGTTGATATGGCTTTATCGGAATTGTTATGCCAACCTATACCCATCGTTGTTCGAAGGCTTTGGATTGCCCGTTTTAGAGGGTATGCAATTTGGTGCTGCGACTATAGCTTCGAATTCTACGTCAATACCGGAAGTTGCCGGAACCGCTGCAATTTTGGCTGACCCCTATGATGTTGAAGCTTGGACTCAGAACATGCTTAAACTAAGTCATGACAGAGGCTGGCGGGATAAACTAAGTGAAGCTGCATTGGCGCAAGCTGGGCTATTTGATTGGAAAGTTAGTGCTGAGAAATTACTTGAATTGTATCGAGAGGCAGTTGGTTCCGCCAAAAGAGCAGGTGTGGTTCAGTGAAGCGCGCATTGATTACAGGAGTTACGGGTCAAGATGGCTCCTATTTAGCCGAATTATTATTGAATAAGGGCTACCAAGTCTTTGGTTTGGTTCGGCGCCAAAGTTGGCGTCACTCAAATTGTGCTAGTCATCTTGCTGGAAGAATTCAAATTCTCTTTGGTAATGTTGCTGAAGGCTTGGATATTGCACGGGCAGTGAGCGATGCCAATCCTGATGAAATTTATAATCTTGCGTCTCAGTCGCGACCGGGTGAGTCCTGGTTGAGAGCGCCAGAAACATTAATGGTAAATGGCCTAGCTGCAATTAATTTATTTGAGACAGTGCGCCTAAATTGCCCTGCATGCCGGGTATATCATGCGTCATCCTCCGAAATGTTCGGGCAAACATTGGATGCACCACAAAGTGAAGAAACGCCATTCAATCCAGTTAATCCTTATGCTGCCGCCAAGGTATATGCGCATCAAATGGCGCATATTTACCGTAAAAGCTACGGTCTTTATATTGCTAGTGGTATTCTTTTTAATCATGAAAGTGAACGTCGACCTTTGCATTTTCTAACGCAAAAGGTAGCCTATGGTGCTGCTTGTGCCGCGTTAGGGATTCTGAATTCGCCGGAAATAAATGAGCGCGGGCGATGTATCGTAGAAAACGGAAAGCTCGCACTGGGTAATTTAGATATAGCCCGTGATTGGGGTTATGCGCCTGATTTTGTGCGTGCAATGTGGTTGATTCTTCAACAGGAGCAACCAGATGAATATGTTATTGGAACTGGACAGCTGCATACGCTGCGTGACTTGTGCGAGGTGGCATACGGATATATTGGATGCGATTGGCGCGATTCGGTGATTAGTGATCCGAATTTGGTTAGGCCATTGGAGCCAGGAAAGACTCTGGCAGATCCATCAAAGGCAAAGGAGATGCTTGATTGGAGGCCAACAGTTAGTTTTGAGGAAATGGTGCAACGCATGGTCGAATCGCAAATTCGGCGTTTGAAGAATGGAAGTTGGATTTTTAATTAGGAAGAAAATATGAAAAAGGCTTTAATTACAGGAATTACTGGTCAAGATGGTGCTTATCTTGCAGAGCTTCTGCTTAGCAAGGGTTACGAAGTTCATGGGATCAAGCGACGGACCTCCCTTTTCAATACGGACCGTATAGATCATCTATATCAAGATCCACATGAAAAAAATTGCCATCTATTTTTGCATCATGGTGATCTAACCGATTCGTCGAGTCTGATTCGTATAATTCAGCAGGTGCGACCCGATGAAATATATAATCTGGCGGCGCAAAGTCATGTTGCGGTTAGTTTTGAAGAACCCGAATATACTGCGAATTCTGACGCATTAGGCACATTGCGCATTCTCGAAGCAATCCGCATTCTTGGTTTGGAGAAGACCACGCGTTTTTATCAGGCATCTACTTCAGAGTTGTATGGGCTTGTACAGGAAGTCCCGCAAAAGGAAACGACGCCATTTTATCCGCGTAGCCCTTATGCAGTGGCTAAATTGTATGCATATTGGATTACGATAAATTATCGTGAGGCTTATGGTTTTTATGCATGTAATGGTATCCTATTCAATCATGAATCCCCGATCCGCGGTGAAACCTTTGTAACGCGGAAGATCACCCGAGCTTTGGCTCGCATTAAATTGGGATTGCAGGATTGTGTCTATCTTGGCAACCTTAATGCTAAACGAGACTGGGGACACGCACGAGACTATGTTGAAATGCAGTGGCTTATGTTACAGCAGGAAAAACCCGAGGATTTCGTCATCGCTACTGGTGTGCAATACACTGTGCGTGACTTTGTGAATGCCGCAGCCACTGATCTGGACATGAAGATCTACTGGAGCGGGCAGGATAGGGATGAGAAAGGTTTCAATGACGATGGAAAGTGTATCGTTGCCGTAGATCCTCGGTATTTCCGACCTGCGGAAGTGGAAACATTATTAGGTGATCCCAGCAAGGCGAAGTTAAAACTCGGTTGGACACCACGTACCTCTTTCGCTGAACTGGTCAGTGAGATGGTACGTGAAGATCTGAAAACAGCAGAGCGAGATGAGTTAGTAAAGAAGCACGGATACAAGACTATGAACTATCATGAGTAAAAGTATGAATAAATAGGCTAAGATTCCTCTGGCAGGTTATCTTGGCTTGGTGGGCGCTGCTTTACTGCGCAACTTGCATAACCGGGATCATAGTAATTTGATTACTTATTCACATGCGAAACTTGATCTTACAAAGCAATCTTTTGTGGATAGCTTCCTTACTACCGAAAAGCGGGAGCAGGTCTGTCTTGCTTTCGCCGAATTAGGTGGTATATATACGAATAGCACCTAAATCGCTTAATTTATTTGTGCCAACTTTGCCATTGAGATGAATGTTATTCATGCCACTTACAGAGCGAGTGTAAGGCGCTTGTTGTTCCTGGAGTTAAGTTACATATATTCTAAATTGGCACCTTATCTAATGACAGAAGAATGTCCGATGGAAAGCAAACTTGAGTCTACTAATCGTCCCGATGCTCTGAACAAGATCGCGGGTTTAGAGATATGCTAGGCGTGTAATTCTCGATATAAAGCACGATATCTTGCTGTGATGCCCATAAATCTACGTGGATTTGGAGACAACTGTCATTTCCAAAACTCCCACGTTATCTCTACGCTTACTCACTGTTTCTATGAGGCAAAAGTGAATAAGATGCCCAACGGGGCTATTTGGCGAAGCGTTGAACCCAGGCGGAGAGTCCTATACAGCGAAGATATGACCGATGCATGCGTATATGTATTTAATTTGCCTGGTGAGCTGCTCCTTCCTGTGCTTATTCAGGAACAACGCCACGGTTTGATATCTTTAAGTAATATCGGTTTTGGTTTCGATCTCAGCATTCGTGAGCTAGCCGCAAGGATCAAATCAGTAGGCGGTTATCCGGGAACTGTAGATTTCGATAGCAGCATGCCGGATGGCACGCCGCGTACATTGATGGATGCTACCCGATTTCATGCAATGGAGCGGCAAGCGAATGCAGTGATGGCGAGTAGCATGGTATTTGTCCACCGGGATTTTCTTGCCCTCACCAATGCTTGACGTCTATGCTTAGTGAACCTTTGGTGACAATTGCTGTGCCTTCGTATAATCAGGGACAGTTTCTCGATCAGGCGTTAAGTTCCATTTTTCAGCAGAATGTCGCGGTGGAAGTGTATCTTGTTGACGGTGGATCAACTGATAGTACGCTGGAGATAATAGAGAAATGGGCACACCGGCTTGCCGGCTGGCGCAGCTATAAAGATAGCGGGCAGGCCGCCGCTATCAACGAGGCTATTGCCCAAGGTAAGGCCCCTTATGTTAGTTGGCTGAACAGTGACGATGCACTCTTATCGTCAGGGCTTTCGTACTTATTAAATGAATTGCACCGGTACAAACACGCGCCTATGGTGTATGGCCGTGCATGGAATGTGGTGCAGAATTCAGGACGGCATTATCCGGTATGGGTGCAACCATTTTCTGAGTGGCGCTTGGCACGGCGCTGTATCATCTCCCAGCCAGCTACACTCATCCGACGAGCAGCATGGGAGCAGCTCGGCGGTGTCAATGACAAGCTCCATATGGCCATGGACTACGATCTATGGTGGCGTCTTTTCAAGCTGTTCGGCGCTCCACAATTCGTTGATAAATATATTGCAATTAATAGGATTCATGCTAATACAAAAACTAAAACACAGCGCGCACGTCACTATCATGAGGCCATCGATGTGGTACGTGATCACTACGGCTCCGTACCGCTAAAATGGTGGTTAATCCAACCTTATGCAGTGTGGTTCAAATCTATCTGGCCTTAATTGTGTATTATTTCAGTTTGCATTTGAGCAATAAGATTATAAAATGAGACGCTTGCGTGTTCTCCATGTTTATCGCACCTATTATCCAGATCCACCAGGGGGATTGCAGGAGGCAATTAGGCAGATAGCTTTTGCTACCAAAGCCCATGGCTTTGATTCGCAAATTTATACATTATCAAAAAAACCTGTACCTATAGTCTGCCGCAGATCTGAGGGAGTGGTGATCCGTTCGCGCTCCTGGATCGAGTTAGCTTCATGTGATTTAGGAGGTGTAGGCGCATTTGCCCTTTTTTCTAAATTGGCAAAACGCGCAGATATTATTCATTATCATTTTCCTTGGCCGTTCGCTGATCTGTTGCATATGCTTGTGAGGTCTACTGCGCCTGCCGTGATGACTTATCACTCAGATATTATCAGGCAGCGTTGGTTGGGCGCTCTTTATGCGCCGTTAATGCACCATACGCTGAGTAAAATGGCCGCAGTGGTCGCCACTTCTCCCGCTTATGCACAGACCAGTCCAATCTTAGTTGATAATAAACTTAAGGAGCGAGTGCATATCATACCTTTAGGTATTGATGAGCATACTTATTCCCAACAGGCCGATGAAAATATATTGAGTCGTCTTGGCCTTAAAGATAAGGAAGTATTCTTTCTGTTCATTGGTGTTCTACGCTATTACAAGGGCTTACTTACTCTGATGCATGCCGCGACCGAGGTCGGGGTAAACGTGGTGATTGCAGGGACAGGGCCGCAGGCGAACGAACTAAATAAGTGGATTGCTGACTTAAAGTTGAAAAATGTACTTCTAGCTGGTCGGGTGAGCGATGCCGAAAAGACAGCGTTACTCAGACGTTGCCATGCCCTGGTAATGCCTTCTCATTTGCGTTCGGAGGCATTTGGTATGGCGTTGGTGGAAGCCGCCATGTTTGGTAAGCCCATGATTTCATGCGAAATTGGCACGGGAACCTCGTTCGTCAATATCAATGGCCAAACAGGATTCGTTGTACCACCTGAAAATCCTAGGGCCTTGGCTGTAGCAATGAATATCATGCTGTCTGACAAGGTGCTGGCACGAGAATTTGGAGTCGCTGCGAGGATCCGATATGAAAAGTATTTTTCCGGGTCTTCAATGGGGCAGGCGTATGCAGATTTGTATAGAAATGCGCTGTAATGTAGACCATACGGAGTTGCCCCTGAAATACTCATAACCCATTGATTTTGAATGACATTTCGGTGTTTTTTCGATAAAATATCTCCCAATTCTATTGCCCACTCAGCCGTTTTCTGGGAGTTTTCCATGCCAGTCGA
>Ga0136644_10004503_pt1 | contig 10291 bp, 7 predicted proteins | sample C_130820_EF_Meta_FD_94780 | JGI IMG/M metagenome (GOLD analysis project Ga0136644, IMG submission 94780) | Freshwater microbial communities from Lake Croche, Canada to study carbon cycling - C_130820_EF_MetaG (v2) (version 2) | ecosystem: Environmental > Aquatic > Freshwater > Lake | place: Lake...
CACAAAGCCGTCGACAGACCACGTGTTGACGAACTCATTGGTGCGCTTGGGCTGGCTGGGCACTTGCGTATCGCGTTCGGCAATGTGGATGACCTGCACGCCCAGCTGTCTCGCCAATTGCGCCCACTGTTGCCGCGTGACCGGCTCGACGATGTCCAGGTGCGCATCGGCAGCCAGGTTGAGCAGGGCCTGCTTGACCAGATGCGAGACCATGCCGGGGTTGGCGCCATGAGTCATGACCGCGGTCGGTGCGTGCTCGTTACCCTCGCGCAAGCGCAGCGCCTCGGCGCGCATGGCGTAGTTGGTGCGCTGGCCTGCAGACACCGAGGTATCGGTGTAACCGCCCGCCCACGGCTCCATGCAAGTGTCCAGGTACAGCGCGCCGCGCTCCCAGCACAGTTGAATGAGCGCGACACTGGACACATCGACCGACAGGTTCAACAGAAAATCGCCCGCTCCCAGCAGCGGCTCGATAACACGACGGTAATTGTCACGGACCAGCGGTTCGCAAATAAAGCGTACGCCCAAGTCGACTGCTTCCTGCAGACCGGCCTGTTCGGCGGTCACGATGGTGATGCGATCGGGGGTAGTGCCAATGTGGCGCAGGATGAGGGGCAGTACGCCCTGTCCAATGCTGCCAAAGCCGACGATGAGGATGCGGCCGGGAAACGCTGCGTGAACGGGATAGGTCATGATTTTTCTTTAGGAACTCCGGGAGTAGTTGTGAGTCGACTAGGGCAAGGCTGGCCAGTCGGGGGGCCAAGTGTTGCTGAAACCCGGCAACGCCTCAACCCTGAGCAGCCATTTGGCCAAGGCCGGATAATGCACCTGCGCGGGTAATAAACGTGCAGAGAGTTCTTCGGCGCCCGGGCGACGCAAACAGTGCATCACCAGCCGGATGAACGGGTAGATGGCCAGATCGGCTGCCGACACCTGGTCGCCGACGATCCAATCGCCTTTAGACAAGCGTCCTTCGATGGTGCGCGCTTCGCTGGCTACACAGTGCATGGCCTCGGCCATCTCACCGCTGAAGCGTGGCGGGCGGCCCTGTAGCAGCGACTCGACCAAGCCCATCAGCGCCGACTCGGTATAGGCCTGAAACTCGTTGATGACGCGCATGATGACCGCAGCTTCTGGCGCGCTGCGCCCGAACAACGGCGTCTGCGGGTACTGCAGATCGAGGTAATAGAGCACCGCCAAAGACTCGAATACCACGTAATCACCGTCACGCAGCACCGGCACGCGGCCACGCGGGTTCATCGCCAGCATGGCCGGCGACTTGTGTTCCTGTAGCTGCAGCTGCAGGCGATGGCTGACGTAAGGCAGCCCTTTGACTTCGAGCGCCAGCAGTACCCGCCATGAATAGGGGCTGCCACTGGCCCAGTACACATCAATACTCATGGTGCTCCAGGCGCTGAACGACGAGGATTGTAGCGATGATTGTTAAGCTGCTGCGACTAGCGAGGATGAACCCCCCATGAGCACATCGCCACTGATCGATTGCACGGCCCTGGCCGCGCTGCTGCAAGACCCGCACATTTTACTGGTCGATTGCCGATCCGAACTGCTGGATCACCAGTGGGGACGGCGCCAATATGAGGCCGGACACCTGCCCGGCGCGGTTTTTGCGAGCTTAGGCACCGACCTGTCGGCGCCGGTCACCGCCAGCAGCGGTCGTCATCCGCTACCGCAAGCGGCGCAATTTGCCGCGCTGTTATCCAGCTGGGGCGTAAACGAACAGACGCGCATCGTCGCCTATGATCAGGGTCCGGGCCCCTATGCGGCGCGGCTGTGGTGGTTGCTGCGCGCGTGTGGCGGGCCCCAGGTGCAGGTGCTCAACGGGGGTTGGGCGGCTTGGGTGGCCGCTGGCCTGCCGGTCACGCAAGACCTGCCACCAGCGCATGCGGCAACCCAAGTGCCAGTGCGGGAGTTCAAGGGCGCCGTCGAGGTGGAGACCGTCGCGGCAGCCGCGCAGGACCCCGCGCGGGTGCTGGTCGATGCGCGTGGCGCCGACCGTTTTGCCGGACAGAACGAAACCATAGACCCCATCGCCGGGCACGTACCTGGTGCCGTCAACCAGCCGTTCACCGCCAACCTGGTGGCCGGCGGCCGGTTTGCCGAGCCGGCCGCCTTGCGCGAACGCTGGCTGCAGGTGCTGGGGCCGCGCGCCCCGCAACAACTGATCGCCATGTGCGGCTCGGGTGTCACAGCCTGCCATAACCTGCTGGCCTTGGAACTGGCCGGACTGGGCGGCGGGCAACTGTATGCCGGGTCGTGGAGTCACTGGATACGTGATCCGGAACGACCTGTGGCGACCGGCGCGATGTAAGCATTTGTAACGCGTGTTTGTTACTGTGCGCCGCCTTGCAGCGCCGTCGGCGCACACCTATCGGCGGACAACCCCGTGACAGCAGACAAAGTAGTGCGCAAACCGGCGGCCGGCGTGAGCTGGTCGGTGGAAGACTCAGCCGATCTCTACAACGTCGCCGCGTGGAGCAAAGGCTACTTTGCCATCAATGACGCCGGCCACGTGGTCGTGCGCCCCAATGCCGAGCCCGGCAGCGAGATCGATCTGCACGAGGTCGTGCAGGGCTTGTCGGAACGCGACCTGCGCACGCCGGTGGTGGTGCGCTTTTCCGGCATTCTGGCGCACCGCCTGCGCCATCTGCACGATGCCTTTGCCCAAGCCATCGCTGAGAACGACTATCGCAACCGCTATGCCGCGGTGTTCCCCATCAAGGTGAACCAGCAGCGCTTGGTGGTCGAAGAAGTGTTCCGCTATGGCGCTGAGTTCGGCTTTGGTCTTGAGGTCGGCTCTAAACCCGAGCTACTCGCCGTCATGGCCATGAGCGAAGCCTCGCCGGACCGATTGATCATCTGCAACGGCTTTAAAGATTCCAGTTATATCGAAGCGGTGATTCTGGCGACCAAGCTGGGCCGCACCATCATTCCAGTCGTTGAGAACTTCTCGGAGTTGGCGCTGATCCTGCGGCATGCCGAGCACTACGGCGTGCGTCCGCGCATCGGCGTGCGAGTCAAACTGGCCAGTGAGGGCTCGGGCCGTTGGCGCGACTCGGCGGGCGAGCGCAGCAAGTTCGGCCTGTTCATCACCGAGATACTGGAGCTGGTCAACGTCCTGCGCGAACGCAACATGCTCGACTGCCTGCAACTTGTGCACTGCCATCCGGGCAGCCAGCTGCAAGATATCCGCCGCGTCAAAGATGCCATCAGCGAACTGGCTCATGTTTACGCAGAGCTCAAGCTGCTGGGTGCGGGCCTTGAGTACATAGACGTGGGTGGCGGCTTGGGTGTCGATTACGACGGCAGCGGCACCAACTTTCCGTCCTCGATGAACTACACGCTGAACGAATATGCCAACGACGTGGTGTACCGCATCGCCAGTGTGTGCAGCGCACGTCAGGTCCCGCAACCGATGATCATCAGCGAGTCGGGGCGCGCCATTGCGGCGCATCACAGCGTGCTTATTTTCGATACGCTGGGCAGCTCAGCGCTGGACCGTTTTGAGGTTACCGGCAAAGAGACCGATAACTACCAAGGCACAGACGTACTGCCGCAGCCAGTCAAAGACCTCTTTGAAGCTTGGCGTTCGGTGAGTCCACGGCGTTTGGTCGAGTGCTATCACGATGCGGTCACTGCACGTGAACAGGTGCTGCAGATGTTCAAGCTCGGCCTGCTGTCTTTAGAGTTTCGCGGTCTGGCTGAGCGCTTGTACTGGGCCACCTGCACCAAAGTGCGCGATGCCGCGCGCCGGCTCGATGAAGTACCCGAAGAGCTGGAAGATCTGGAAGAGACGCTATCAGACACCTACTTCTGCAACTTCTCGTTGTTCCAGTCGCTGCCGGACAGTTGGGCCATCGACCAGTTGTTCCCGATCATGCCGATACACCGCCTCGATGAAGCGCCGACACGCCGTGCGGTACTGGCTGACATAACCTGTGACAGCGACGGCAAGATCGATCACTTCGTCAGCCAGCGTGACGTCAAACGCACACTCGAGCTGCACCCGCTGCGCGACGGCGAAGACTATTTTCTGGCCGTATTTCTGGTCGGCGCCTATCAGGAGACGCTGGGCGACCTGCACAACCTGTTTGGCGACACGCATGTCGTACACATCCGCCTGCATGATGAAGGCGGCTGGTGGATCGAAGAGATCGTCAAAGGCGACACCGCCAACAAAGTGCTCGAATACATGGAATACGACGTCGCAGAGCTGTACCCGGCGCTGGCCCGCGATTGTGAACGCGCCGTGCGCGAGAACCGTATGACCGTGGCAGAAAGCCAGGCACTCAAACGTTTTTATGAGGGCGAACTGGACGGCTACGCTTATCTGGAGCCCTAAAGCGCAGGCCCGTGATCTGGTTTACTTGCGCGGCGCGAGGGGCGTAGCATCAGGCTGTTAATCAGGTGACGGGATTTATCTCGACATGAGCGCCGCAGCTTCCATCCACGTAAGCAACCTGCCCAGCACGGTCACGGAAGATGATCTGCGCGCCCTTTTTTCCCAGCACGGCACAGTGCAGTCCATCTCTCTACCAACCGACCTGTCCACCGGGCAACGGCGCGGCTTCGGCTTCATCAACATGCCTGAACCCTGTGCCGCTGCAGCCATAGCTGCACTCAATGGTCAGACGCTACAAGGGCACAGTCTGCGAGTCAGTCCCGCGCAAGCGCATCAACGCCAGGGCGGCGGGCCCTTCCGTCGGTGAACAACTCCTCGGTCATGCGCCTGTCTACTGCCTGTTTACTGCTGTGCGCACTGGGCTTAGCCGCCTGCGCCGGACCGGGCACACGCGCTGACACCGCCGCATCGATAGACGAAGTGCTGGCCAATCCGCTGCGCCCGCAAGCAGACCGGGCGCGCGACATCTGGCGCCACCCGCGACAGACGCTGCTGTTCTTCGGGCTGCGGCGCAACGCGACCGTCATCGAAATCGACCCGGGTACCGGCTGGTACCTGCAAGTGCTGGCGCCGCTGCTGCATGACCAGGGCCGCTATATCGCAGCGCTGCCGCCGGTATCACCAGAGCAGCGCGGTGCCACACGCGAACGCGAGCGTCTCGAATCGGTGATCGCGGCCAGACCACAGGTGTTCAACCGCATCGAACGTGCGCCGTTCAACCCCGGCAAGCAGCCCATCGTCACCGCCAACAGCGTCGACCTGGTGGTCAGCTTCCGCAGCTTGCATGGCTGGATGGCCGATGACACGGCGGCGGCCGCCTTGCGTGATATGTACAGCGCGCTCAAGCCCGGCGGCGTGCTGGGCATCGTCGACCACCGGGGCAACTCGCAAGTCACCCAAGACCCGCGCGCCAAGTCAGGTTATGTCAACGAAGCCTATGCCATCCGCTTGATCGAAGCCGCCGGCTTCAAGTTGGTGGCTACCGCCGAAATCAATGCCAACGCGCGCGACACCCGCGACCATCCGCGCGGTGTCTGGAATCTCCCGCCCACGCTGATCGATGGCGATAAAGATCGGGAACGCTACCTGACCATCGGCGAGAGCGATCGCTTCACGCTGAAATTCGTCAAGCCGCGCTGAAGGCGCGCCCGTCATGGAAATCGACACCCGGTTTAAGGGCCGTGTCATCACGGTCAATATCGAAACGGTGCTGCTGCCCAATGGGCATCAGGCAGCCTTAGAGATCGTGCGCCATCCCGGTGGTGCAGCCATCGTGGCACTCGATCAACACAACAACATCTGCATGCTGCGTCAATATCGACACGCGGCCGGCGGCTGGTTGTGGGAGCTACCGGCTGGCAAGCTCGAGCCCGGTGAGCCTCCGCTGCATACGGCACAGCGAGAACTGATCGAAGAAGCGGGAGTCACCGCCCGAAATTGGTATGACTTGGGCCGCATGCTGCCCTCACCCGGCGTCTATGCCGAAGTCATCTATCTGTTCATTGCACGCGGGCTCTCACCCTGTGTCACTGCCCACGAAGACCATGAAGTCATCGAAGTTCATTGGTTGCCTTTCGATGAGGTCTGGCAACGCACCGTCGATGGTGAATATCCGGATGCCAAGACCGCCGTTGCCATATTGCGTACACACGCGCTGCTAGCCGCAGGCCGACTGCCGGAAGTCACATGAGCCGTAAAGACCCTGATTTCACCTTTGCCGACGCCTTAACGCCCACCCCGAACAAGGGCAATGAGGACGCAGATCCGACCATACCCAATCTGCGTCTACTCACGGACCATGCTTTTCCCGATAGTGCGGCAGCCAAAGCCCCTGCGCCCGAGCCCTCACCGCGCAGTCGTCTGGCCGAAATGCGCCGTTTGTCCGAGCACATCAAGCTGCAAAGGCACTTGCAAGAACTCAAAGCCAAAGACAACAAATCAAACTGAGGCTGCTATGCGCAAAGTCACTGTGCCGCTGATCCTGCTGTTGCTGACCACCACACCGGCGTTGGCGCAAGACCAGCCGGTGACGCGTACACCATTCACCGCGCGTGATCTGGTGGCCCTCAACCGCTTATCCGATCCGCAGGTGTCTGCCGATGGCTTGCAGGTGGCTTACGTGCTGCGCCGTACCGATCTGGCGGCCAATCGCGGCCGCAGCGATCTCTATGTGCTCGACCTCACCCGTCCCGGTGCCGCGCCACGGCAACTGACCACCGATGCCGGCAACGACAGCAACCCGCGTTGGTCGCCCGATGGCCGCAGCCTTTACTTTTTGTCGACGCGCAGTGGCAGCTCACAAGTCTGGCGTTTGCCCATGGCCGGTGGTGAACCGCAACAAGTCACGCGCTATCCGCTGGACGTCAACGCCCTGCGGCTCTCGCCCGATGGCACGCGCATCGCCATCTCGATGGACAGCTACCCGGAATGCGCCGACCTGGCTTGCAATGCGGCACGCGCCGCTCAGCCGGCGGCAAACGCCGCCAGCGGTCGCTTGTACTCACAGCTGTTTGTGCGTCACTGGGACCGCTGGGAAGACGGCACGCTGGCGCAGCTCTATACCGCCAAGCTCGATGCCCAAGGCGTGGCCGGTGAGCCGGTCTCGTTGATGCACACGCTGCGCGCCAATGTGCCCTCACGCCCCGACGGCGGCGATGAAGAGTTCACGTTCAGTCCCGACAGCCAACGTGTGGTGTATGCCGCGCGCCCTGCCGACCGCGTCGAGGCGTGGTCAACCAACTACGATCTCTATGAAGTAGCCGCAGATGGCAGTGGCACCGCGCGTAATCTGACGGCAGACAATCCGGCGTGGGACACGCAACCGGTGTTTCTGGCCGATGGCAGTCTGGCGTGGCTGGCCATGTCACGCGCCGGCTTTGAGGCCGATCGCTTCCGGGTGATGTTGCGCGATGCGCGTACAGGTGCCACGCGTGTGCTGGCCAACGAGTGGGATTACTCCGTCGGTCATCTGGCCGCCAGCGGCGATGGCCGCAACCTGTTGGCCACTGCCGATGACCACGGTCAAGTGGCTTTATTCGCCATCGATGTGCGCAGCGGTGGCGTGACGCGCTTGCACGGGCAAGGTCAAGTCACCGCCTTCGCACCGGCCCGCGGCGGTATCGTGATAGCACTGGCCAGCCTTGATGCACCGTCCGAACTGTTCCTGTTGCCGGCGCGCGGTGGTGCGCTGCAAGCACTCAGCGCCGTCAACCAGCCCTTGTTGGCTGCGCGTCTGCCCATCGACGCTGAGCAGTTCAGCTTTACCGGTGCCGATAACGCGCAGGTGTCGGGCTATGTGGTCAAGCCACAGGGCTATGTCGCGGGCCAGCGCTATCCCATCGCGCTGTTGATCCATGGCGGTCCGCAGAGCGCCTTTGGCAACGCATGGAGTTTCCGCTGGAACCCTAAGACGTTTGCCGGGGCCGGCTATGCCGTGGTGTTCATCGACTTCCACGGCACGCCTGGCTATGGGCAAGCGTTCACCGATTCGATCAGCCGCGACTGGGGCGGTAAGCCGCTGGTCGATCTGCAGCGCGGATTAGCCGCAGCACTGGCGCGCTATGACTTTCTGGATGGCGACCGCGCCTGTGCCCTGGGTGCGTCCTATGGCGGGTTCATGATCAACTGGATCGCCGGCAACTGGTCCGACCGGTTCCGCTGCCTGGTCAATCATGACGGCATTTTCGATACGCGCTCGATGTACTACTCGACCGAAGAGCTGTGGTTCACCGAATGGGAAAACGGCGGCACTTACTTCGACCACCCTGCCGCGCACGAGCAGTTCAATCCGTCCGCGTACGTAAATCAGTGGCGCACACCCATGCTGGTCATCCATGGCGAGCGGGACTTCCGCGTGCCCGACACTCAGGGCTTGGCGACCTTTACGGCGCTACAGCGCCGTGGCATCGAGAGTCGTCTATTGATGTTCCCGAACGAGAACCACTGGGTGCTTAAACCGGCCAACAGCCTGCAGTGGTACGACACCGTCTTGGACTGGCTGCAAGTTCACCTGCATTAACCGTCACGCCGCGGCCGGACTGCGCGCACTGACCGCAATCCGCAGGCAAATTGTAAGAATGCGCAACTAGGCTCTGGGGCTATTTACCCCAGAGTTTAGCTGTCTTGGCCCGAGACCCCATTTGCCGCAACTTACCAACCCTCAGCGCAGCGGCCGTTGCGCTTGGGCTGTTTGTTGTCTGTGCCTTGCTGGCGGCCTTGCCTGCCATAGCGGCACCGGTCTCAGCCAACACGCTGGCCCGTTTGGCTGCCGGTCAAAGCACCTGGGTGGTGGTGGAGTTCGACGGTGATGCCATCGAGCTTCAAGCCGGTCGCGAGCGTCTGCGGCGTAGACTCCAGCACGATGACGAGGCCATAGGGCAGCAACGAGTCGCGGGCTACCGGGCCCTCAAAGGGCCCCTGGAGCAGGCTATCGCCGGCCCTGACTTCACCCACCTGATGGATTACAGCCACCTGCCGTTGGCGGCTTGGGAGCTGCGTTCGCTGGCCGCTCTGCGGCGGGTGCAGTCGCTGCCGGGTGTGCGGGCTGTCCATGACAATGCCGCGCTGCAACCGGCCTCGGTCAGCGACCTGGAACTCATCAGCCAGCCTGCCGCCGTCGCTACCGGGGCCACCGGCGCCGGCACCACCATCGCCGTCATCGATGGCGGCCTCGATTTGAACTACCTGTCGGCCGGCGACTTCGGGCCCTGCACCGACATCGCCACACCAGCGGCCAGCTGCCGCGTGGTTTTAAACCGCGTCACCTACCCCGGGCAGTCGACAGTTGCCGCACATGGCACGAATGTGGCCGCCATTGCCTTGGGTACCGCACCGGGTGCAAAGCTGGCGATGTTCGACGTATTCAATGGTAGTAGCGCTTCGGTGGCGGACATCATCAGTGCCATCAACTATGTGGTATCGCGTCGCAGCACCTATAACTTCGTGGCTATCAACCTGAGCCTCGGTGATTCGGGCAGCAACACCAACACCTGCTCGGCCAGCTCGTTCAATTCGGCGATAAGCACCGCACGCAGCGCCGGCATTACGGTGGTCGTGGCGGCCGGCAACAGCGGCTCTAAGACCGGTGTCAGCGACCCGGCCTGCGTACCGGGCGTGATCTCGGTGGGCGCGGTCTACGACAAGGACTATGGCAGTCGCAGCTGGAACACAACCCCGGGCTGCACCGACGCCACCACAGGCGCCGACAGAGTGACCTGCTTCTCGCAGAGCGCCAGCTTCCTGTCGTTGCTGGCACCGGGCACGTTTGTCGCGGCACCCGATGGCACGCTGGTGAAGTCAGGCACTTCTCAGGCCACGCCGCATGTGGCCGGTGCAGTGGCTATTTTGCGGGCGCGCTACCCGAACGAATCGCTCAGCAGCACCTTGCAGCGACTGCAACTGTCCGGCAACAGCGTCACCGACGCTGCTCCTGCTGCCAATGCTCGCGTGACGCCGCGGCTTAATATCGCAGCAGCGGTGCAACTGGGTACGTCGCTAGTGCTAACCGGCAATGGCGCGAGTGTCGCCGTCAACGGGGCTAGCGCCAACTACGTGATGACCGCCAGCAACAGCGGCCCGCTGATCGCCAACAACGTCAAAATAGTCTTGCCGATACCTGTCGGCGCAAGCCTGCAATCGGCTAGCAGCGGCTGCGCACTGTCAGGCGGCACCGTGACCTGCAGCGCCAGCACACTGGCGGTCAACGCCAGTCAAACCTTCACCGTGACACTGCTCTGGAGCATCGACGGACCGGTGACGGTCAGCGCAGCCGTCAGCGCCGATCAGATCAACAGCGCACCAGCCGCGCAGCAACAACTGACTTTTGTCGAGACCGCAGATGGCGGCAACGGTGATGCGCCTTTGCCGCTGTGG
>Ga0136644_10004504_pt1 | contig 10287 bp, 9 predicted proteins | sample C_130820_EF_Meta_FD_94780 | JGI IMG/M metagenome (GOLD analysis project Ga0136644, IMG submission 94780) | Freshwater microbial communities from Lake Croche, Canada to study carbon cycling - C_130820_EF_MetaG (v2) (version 2) | ecosystem: Environmental > Aquatic > Freshwater > Lake | place: Lake...
AGCGCGCAACTGGCCGATCTGGTGCTGCGTTTGGAGCGCATCGGTTACCGGGGCGACTACAGCTTCGAGGTCTTCAACGACGACTACCAACAACTGCCGCTGGCCACCGTGGCCGAGCGGGCCAGACGCAGCGCCTTGTGGCTGCATGACGACGTTTTGCACCGCGCCGCGCCCTTGCCGGGCTGGACGCGCGCAGCCCCTTGAGACCTTGGCGCTGATTTCGCGCAAAATAAGCCTATGCAACAACGACAACTCGGCCCCTTCACCGTTTCAGCCATTGGCCTTGGCTGCATGAACCTGAGCCATGCCTATGGCGCACCGGTCTCGCCCGAGCAGGCTGAAAAAGTGCTGTTGACGGCGCTGGATGCCGGGGTGAGCTTGTTCGACACGGCCGCGCTGTACGGCTTTGGCGCCAACGAAACCCTGCTCGGCCGCGTGCTCAAACAGCACCGCCGCAAGTTCACCCTGGCCAGCAAATGCGGCATGCAAGGCGTGACCCAAGCGGATGGCAAACCTGCGCGCGTGATCGATGGCCGCCCGGAGACGATCCGGCAGACGTGCGAAGACGCACTGCGCCGCTTGCAAACCGATGTGATCGATTTGTACTATTTGCACCGCTGGGACAAAAAAGTCCCGATCGAAGACAGCGTGGGCGCTTTGAGCGACCTGGTGCGCCAAGGCAAGATCCAGACGATTGGCCTGTCCGAAGTCTCGGCAAGCACATTGCGCAAAGCGCATGCGGTCCACCCGATCACAGCGGTGCAAACCGAATATTCTTTGTGGACCCGCAACCCCGAAATTGCGGTGCTTCAAGCCTGCAAGGACATCGGCGCTGCCTTCGTGGCTTTCAGCCCTGTGGGCCGCGGCTTTTTGTGCGGCGCGCCCATCGATGTGAATGCGCTGGACGCCAAAGACATTCGCCGTGCCATGCCGCGCTTTGCGCCAGCGGCCAACGCCGCCAATCAACAATTGCTGGCACCCTACACGGCCCTGGCTGAGCAGGCCGGCTGCACCCCTTCCCAGCTGGCGCTGGCATGGTTGCTGCACAAATCACCGCACATCATTCCTATTCCGGGCACCACCAGCGTCGCCCATTTGCAGGACGACTTGGGTGCCGATGCCATTGCACTGCGCCCTGAGACTTTGAGCGCCGTTGAAGCCCTGATCAATCAGCACACCGTGGCCGGTGACCGCTACAACGCCCAAGCCAACAGCGAAGTCGATACCGAAGTGTTCTGAAACTTGTGCTCTTGCAGCTTGCGTGTTTGAAGCTTGTGTGCTGGAGCTTTTGTCACACGGGGGGTTCCACCCGATGACAAAACGCCTCGGTTGACATACCCTGTCCCCAAGTTTTTTGGGGGCTTAAAGTGAATCCTTTTCGAGATCGGTGGGCGCTGGCGCGTGCCTTGCGTTGGACACTGCCAGTGCTTTTCTCGGCTGCCGTTTCAGGGGCCATCGCCGCGCCGAATGTGACCGTCACGGTGGCCGCCTCCCCGGGCACGGGCTTGGACATTCTGGCGCGCACCCTCAGCCAGCAGATGGCCCTCAAAAACGGCCCTGTCTGGGTGGTTGACAACAAGGCAGGTGCCAGCGGCAACATCGCCGCTGAGTTGGTGTCCCGTGCCAAACCCGATGGCAACAACTTGCTGGTGGTGGGTACGACCTTTGGCACCAATGCAGCCGTCAATCAAGCCATGCCCTTCGACCCGGTCAAAGATTTTGTGCCCGTGGCCATGCTGGGCACCGGCACACAGTGTTTGGTGGTGCCGCAAAGCTTTCCGGCCAACACCCTGGCCGAATTTGTGGCGCTGGCCAAGTCCAGTGCCCAAGGTATCAACTACGCCTCGCCGGGTAACGGCACGCCGCAGCACCTGGCCATGGAGCTGTTCAAGCTCGAAGCCGGTTTGAACATGTTCCATGTGCCCTTCAAAGCGGCCTCTGGCGCGGTCAATGACCTGGCCGCTGGCCATGTCTCGGCCATGATCTCGCCCATGCACACCGTCATGCCACTGGTCAAAGCCGGTAAGTTGAAAGTGCTGGCTGTGATGAGCCCTGAACGCGCGGCGGCGCTGCCTGGCGTGCCGACTTTCAAGGAACAAGGCCTGCCCAAAGTTCAAGTAGACATTTGGTACGGCTTGCTGGCCCCCAAAGGCACGCCTGCGGCGGTGATCCAAACATTGAATCAAGAAGTCAATCAAATTCTGAAAACACCGGATGTTGTGGCCCAACTCGCCAAGCAAGGTATCGACGCCGCAGGCGGCCCTCCTGCCCGGATGGTAGACGCGCTGGCCGCCGAACTCAAGCGCTGGCCACCGGTCGTCAAAGCTGCCCAAATCAAAGCCGACTAATTTTGAAAGTTCCTATGCCCGATAACGCCAACCTGACCCCTGCATCCGCTGAAAAGACCTGGAACGATTACGACCGTCCGCACGAGGATTTGCGCGAACTGCTCGTGCGTGCCGACCACGCTGGCGAAGTGCTCCACATCTCGGGCGCTGACTGGAATCTCGAAGTCGGCACCTTGGCTGAGATCGTCAATTCTTCGCGCAAGGGTGAACCCAAGGCCATTTTGTTCGACAACATTCCGGGATATCCGGCAGGCTACCGCCTGCTGTCCGGTGGCACCAACTCATCGGCCCGCTTGGCGCTGACTTTGGGTTTTCCGGTGCCCAAGGGTCCTATGGATGTGGTGCAGTCCTACCGCAACCGGATGCGCAAACACGAGCCGATTCCACCGCGCGTGGTCGAGACCGGCCCGATTCTGGAGAACGTGGACCGCGACGAAGATGTGGATATTTTCAAGTTTCCGGTTCCTTTTTTGCATGAGCTGGACGGTGGTCGTTATATCGGCACAGACGACCTGGTCATCATGCGCGACCCTGAGCTGGACTGGATCAACATCGGCACCTACCGCGCCATGGCGCATGACAAAAACAAAGTGGGTTTGTGGACCTCTCCAGGCAAGCATGGCCGTCAAATTCGCGACAAGTATTTCAAGCAAGGCAAGCCTTGCCCGGTGTTGATTTCTTGCGGTCACGACCCGATGCTGTTCCTGGCGGGCGGCAACGAGTTGCGCTTTGGCTTGTCTGAATTCGATTACTCCGGCGGTCACCGCGGGTTGCCTTTCGACGTGGTGCTGAGCGAGGTGCACAAACTGCCCATGCCCGCGCACAGCGAGATCGTGCTCGAAGGCGAGATGTACCCTGACGATACCTTGCCCGAAGGCCCGTTCGGCGAGTTCACCGGTTACTATGCTGGTGGCAAAAGCAACCAGCCGGTGGTGCGGATTCAGCGTGTCTATTACCGCAACAACCCGATCATGACCATGGCCACGCCGCTCAAGCCGCCGTCCGACTTTTCGTTCTCCAAGTGCGTGATGAAGGCCGGCATGATCTGGGACGAGGTCGAGCGTGCAGGCCTTTCGGGGGTCAAGGGCGTGTGGTGCCATGAAGCGGGCGCAGCGCGCATGCTGAACATCATCTCTATCAAACAAGCGTATGCAGGGCATTCCAAGCAGGCGGCCATGATGGCGGCCAACTGCCAGTCGGGCTCGTATTTGGGGCGCTTTGTGATCGTGGTGGACGACGATGTCGACCCCACCGATTTGTTCGATGTGATGTGGGCCATGTGCACCCGCTGCGATCCGGTGGAGGACATTGAGTTCATCCGAAAGGCCTGGAGCGGCCCGCTCGACCCGCGCATTCCTCGCGGCACCAGCACCAACTCACGCGCTGTGATCGATGCCTGCCGTCCGTTTGAAATGCTCAAGGACTTTCCGCCTGTGGCCTGCGCCAGCCCTGAGCTGCGTCAACGCGTGGCTGAGAAATTCAAGTCGGTTCTGGACGGTTTGTCCTGAACGCTAAACTGTTGAATCCTTTCATTGATCAACCGAGGAATCGCGATGTACAAACTCAATGTCAACGGCAAAGTCCGCTCGGTCGATGCCGAACCTGAAATGCCCCTGTTGTGGGTTCTGCGCGAAGTGCTGGGCTTGACCGGCACCAAGTACGGCTGTGGTATTGCCCAATGCGGCGCCTGCACAGTGCACCTTGAGGGCCAAGCGGTTCGCTCTTGTTCAATCCCCGGCTCGGCGGTGGCGGGTAAGCGCATCACCACCATCGAGGGGTTGACGCCAGACAGCTCGCACCCGATTCAAAAAGCCTGGGCCAATGTGGATGTACCGCAGTGCGGTTACTGCCAGTCGGGGCAGATCATGGCCGCTTCGGCTTTGCTCAAGCGCAAGCCCAAGCCGACAGACAAGGACATTGACGAGGCCATGTCCAACATCTGCCGCTGCGGCACTTACCAGCGCATTCGCATTGCGATCCATGTGGCCGCAGGCACCCAGGTGGCCGATGCGGGAGATGTGAGCGCCTTGGTTCAACACATCACGGCTTGAGGAGACACCCCATGAAAACTATTTCAAACACCGTCCCTATGCCTGTTTTGTCGCGCCGCCATTTCATGGTGGGCACCTCCGCTTTGGCCGGTGGTGGCCTCGCGCTGGGCATCAACCTGCTGGTCATGGACGAGGCCGCTGCGCAAACCGTGGCCACCGAACCCGAGATCGGCGTGTGGGTGGTCATCCAGCCCGATGACACCTGCGTGATCCGCATCGTCCGCTCTGAGATGGGGCAGGGCACCCGTACCGGCTTGGCTCAATTGGTGGCTGAAGAACTCGAATGTGATTGGAGCAAGGTCACCACCGAATCGCCGACCGCTGGCCAAAACCTCAAGCGCAAACGCGTCTGGGGCGACATGAGCACGGGCGGCAGCCGGGGCATTCGGGGCTCACACGACTATGTGCGCCGTGGTGGTGCGGTGGCCCGTACCATGTTGCTGCAGGCGGCGGCCAACGAATGGGCTGTGCCGGTGGGCGAGCTGTCGGTGGCCAACAGCATCATCACCCACACCGCATCCGGCCGCAAAACCAGCTACGGCAAAGTCGCGGCTGCGGCGGCCCAGCTGCCGGTGCCGGACGCCAAATTGATTGTGCTCAAGGACCCCCGCACTTGGAAGCTGGCCGGCCAACCACTCAAGCGGCTGGACACCGCCAACAAGCTCAATGGCGCCAAGGTCTATGGCGTGGATGTGAAGCTCCCAGGCATGTTGTGCGCGGCCATCATGGACTGCCCGGTGTTTGGCGGCAAAATGGTGAGTTTTGACGACAGCAAAGTCAAAGGTTTGCGGGGTGTCAAACGGGTGGTGCGGGTGGACCCGTCCACCGTCGCGGTGGTGGCCGACACTTGGTGGCGTGCCAAGAACGCCTTGTCCAAATTGCCGGTGGTCTGGGACGAAGGCCCGAACGCCAAGGCCAGCAGCGCCACCATTGCCGCGCACCTGAAAGAGGGTTTGACCGCACCGGGCAACTACGCCGGTCGCAAAGAAGGCGATGCCTTGCAAGCGATTGCGGCGTCGGCCAAGCAAATCGAAGCGGTGTACAGCACGCCGTTTTTGGCGCATTCGCCGCTGGAGCCCAACAACTGCACCGCCTTGATCACTGCCAACAAGGCTGAGGTCTGGGTGCCCAGCCAAAACGCAGAAGCTTCTTTGGCGGTGTTGTCCGAGTCCTCAGGCTTGCCACTCGAAAAGTGCGAGGTCTACATCACCGACCTGGGCGGCGCCTTTGGTCGGCGCGGCGGTCAGCAAGACTATGTGGCGCAAGCGGTGGCCATTGCCAAGCAGTTTCCGGGCACACCGGTCAAGCTGATCTGGAGCCGCGAAGAAGACCAGACGCATGACTTTTACCGGCCGCTTTCGCAGTGCAAACTCACGGCCGGCCTTGATGCACAGGGGCAAATCACAGGCTTGGCGATCCGTGTCTCAGGTCAATCTATCAATGCCTGGGTCAACCCTTCAGCCCTCAAGGACGGCAAGGACGAGCGCCAGTTGCAGGGCTTTTGGGCCGAGCCCGGCGACGCCCAAATGGGTTACACCTTTCCTCACCTGCTCACCGAGTACGCCATTCGCAACTCGCATGTGCCGGTCGGCCCTTGGCGCGGTGTCAACACCAACCAGAACGCGATTTACCTGGAATGCTTCATGGAAGAGTTGGCGCGCGCAGCGGGCAAGGATTCGCTCGAATTTCGCCGCGCTTTGATGCAAAAGTATCCCAAGCATTTGGGCGTGCTCAACGTGGCTGCTGAAAAAGGCAACTGGGGTCAGCCTTTGCCTGCTGGTGTGCACCGCGGCATTGCGCAATTCATGGGTTATGGCGGTTATTCAGCTGCAGTGGCCGAGGTGTCGGTAGGCAAAAACAAAGAGGTCAAAGTGCATCGCATGGTGCTGGCGACCAACTGCGGTCATGCGGTCAATCCGGGTCAGATTGCTGCGCAGATCGAAGGCTCTGTCGCCTTCGGTTTGAGTGCGGTGTTCTACGGTGAATGCACAGTAGAAAATGGCCGCATCGTGCAAAAGAACTTTGACACCTATCCACTGCTGCGTTTGCCGCAAATGCCCAAGGTCGAGTCGGTGGTGGTGCCCACCTACGATTTCTGGGGCGGTGTGGGCGAGCCGACCATCAGCGTGGTGGCACCAGCGGTACTCAACGCCATTCACGCGGCAACGGGTCAACCCGTGCGTCATTTGCCTCTCAAAAGCCAAGGTTTCAGCTTCGTTTGAAGCGCCGGATCTGCGCTCTGCGCAGCACCCTCAGCGCCGCAAGGAAGGACCGTCCAGTGGCATGCCGCTGGCACGGACTTTCAAAAACAACTCCAGATCCCGCAGCGCAGGATCTGCGGCGGGCGGCAGTTGCGCTTGCACGCCTGAATAACAGGCACGCAAGCGCCTGTCGATTGAGCCCATGCCTTGCCAACTCATCCGGTAAATCGGAAAGCCGGTGGGGTGGCCCGGGCTGATCACATCTGCCCGCATCTGTTTGCCTATGTTCTGGTCGTGGCAATGCACGCAAGCCAGGTTCATGCGGCCCATGCGCTGCGCGTACAGGGTGGTGCCTTGCGTGAGGCGGGCCTGCCACTGGGCTTGCTGGGTGCTCGGAGCTTGCAGCTGCCAAGGCAGGCCCTTTGCGCTGTGATGGAGCAAGGCACTCAAGGCGAGCACTTCTTCACTTTCCAGGGTGTCCTGCGCTTTTCCAGAGCGGGTGCGGCAGGCGAGGATTTGGTCCTCCAAATTGACGAGCCGGCGGCCATCGGCTGACAGGCGGGGATGCTGGACAACGGCACCTTGCAAGCTGCTGGCTGGCCCATGGCAGCTGGCGCAACTGGGCCCGGTGGCGGTGTCGCGCCAGGCCATCTCCCCGCGGTCAAGCCAGAGACTGACTGGATTGCTGCCCGGGTCAGCCTGCAAAGCCTTCAGGCTCGGGGGCAAAAATGCATTGCCAGAGGTTTGGGGGTTCACGGGCCAAGCGGCCGTTTGTGCCAGACACATCAGAGGCCACAAGGCTATTCCAGCCAACCACACAGAACCCTTCATGACTGCAGCAACAAGTTTTGTTGCACCTGGCCTTGTTCACCGCGGTCGTCCAGCCAATGCACACTGAGGGTGCCGCCCTGGGGCGGGACGGAGAATTCAAAGTTCAAAAATGCGGGGGACGACCAGCCAGTGCCCGGCGTGACCTGCAGGATGACTTCACCGTTGAGTTTGCACTGCACCTGAGTGATGATGTTGCGCGGGATTTTCTGACCTGAATCGTCGACCCGGAACCCGGTCTCCATCGGATGGTTGCAGATCCATCGCGCTTGCACGGTGCGCCCGGCACGGACTTCGCCTTGAAAACTCAAACGCGCCAAAACAGAAGTGGCCATGCTTCAGGTCCCATCCAGACAGGCGGTGGAGGTGATGATGGTGGGCGCACTGCGTGCACGCTCGGAGCCATCGCTGTAGCGGGCAATCACCCACACCGACTGGGTGCCTGCCAAACGCAGACGGGTCTGAAAGTTCACCAGACTGCGCGCTTGCGGCCATTGCAAAGTCAGGGCCAACGGGTTGGGGTTTTCGGGGAGAACCACCTCAATCTGCGTAATCGACAGCCCTGGCGGTGCCTCAATGTGCAGCGCCAGAGGTACCGCATTGCCGGTGTCCGCCAGAGGCGGCACTTCCAGATGGATGCCTTGCGAAGACCAGCTCTTGGCCCGCAACGCGGCTGCCATGACACTTTCAGGCGCAAGCTCTTGGGCGCGCACTGTGCCGCCCAGGCTGACGGCCAGCAGGGTTAAACAAGCCCGACGATCCAAGGCTAATGCGGTGCTCATTGCCACTTCGCCAAGGTGTTGACCACCTGTTGGATTTGATCAGGTGTCAAAACGGTCTGGGTTCCAGAAACGCGCTGCAAGCCCGTGCTGGCGCCAAACGGGGGCATCAGCGTTTGTGGATGGATTCGCCGAGCATCCACCACCCACTGGGTGAGTTGCTCCTTGCTCCAGCGGGCACCTGCACCGGCCAGTGAGGGCCCGAAATTACTGATCAAGCCCTGTTGGCCGGGCAAGGCGTGGCATGCCCAGCAATTGCCCAAAGTTTTGTCGGTCATGACGCGCAAGCCTTCGTCAGCAGACGCGGGGACCGATGCCATGGCTGCCATGACACACAGTGCTGTCCACAACACGGGTTGGGTGCGAGGTCGTGTGCGACTTGTCGAAGGGAGGTTTAAAGAAAATTTCATCTGGCGCAGATTGTGGCATTCCTGATCAGGCTCTGCCTACAGCGGGCGTGTGCTCAAGGGTTTTCCCTGATGTGACAGATGGAAGTCCTGAAGACGGCAGACAGCATGCGCAATTCGACTTAAAACATGCATAATATTTCCAGTCCGATCGGTCGGTTAATTCGATGGATGCCATTCCCACCTCTCATTCCCACCTCTCATTCTTCATGACAAACCTTCTCCAAAGCTTCATCGGCGGCCGCTGGATCGGCAGCCAAGCCGCAGCCCCCTTGCACAGCGCCATCAACGGCAGCGTGGTGGCCCACGCCCACGCAGACAGTCTGGACTTTGCCGAGGCTCTGCACTTTGCCCGCGCCACTGGTTTGAGCGGCATGTTGGCGATGGATTTTCAGCAACGCGCCAACGCCCTCAAGGCCCTGGCCAAATACCTGGGTGATCGCAAAGAAGAGCTGTATGCCATCTCGGCCCACACCGGCGCGACCCGGATGGACAGCTGGGTGGACATTGAGGGCGGCACCGGCACCCTGTTTGCTTACGCCGGCATGGCAACCAGCGAGCTGCCCAGCGGCAACCTGATTCACGAAGGCCCGGTGTCGCAACTGGGCAAGAAAAACACCTTTGCCGGTACCCACATTTTGGTGCCACGCCGGGGTGTAGCGGTGCACATCAACGCTTTCAACTTTCCCATTTGGGGCCTGCTTGAAAAATTCGCGCCGACCTTTTTGGCCGGCATGCCTTGCATTGGCAAACCCGCCACCTCCACCAGCTACCTGACCGAGGCGCTGGTGCGCTTGATTGACGCGTCGGGCATTTTGCCCAAGGGCGCTTTGCAACTGATCGTCGGTGGCACGGGGGATTTGCTGGACCGTTTGGAAGTGACCGATGTGGTGACCTTTACCGGATCGGCCGACACCGCAGCCAAGCTGCGGGTGAATGCCAATTTGGTGAAAAACAGCATCCCGTTCAACGCCGAAGCCGACTCGCTCAACTGCGCGATCTTGGCCCCCGATGTGACGCCGGACGATGAAGAGTTTGATCTGTTTGTGAAAGAAGTGGTGCGCGAGATGACGGCGAAAGCGGGGCAAAAGTGCACCGCGATTCGCCGTGCCATCGTGCCGCGCCAGCACCTGGACGCGGTGGCCGAAAAAATCAAAGCCCGCCTGGCCAAAGTGCTGGTGGGCGATCCGTCAATCGAGGGCGTGAAGATGGGCGCCTTGGCCTCGCAATCGCAACAAGCCGATGTTGCCGAGCGCGTGGCCCTGCTGCGCCAAAGCGCGGAGCTGGTGTTTGGCGGCAGCGCCGACTTTGCGCCGGTGGGCGAGGGCACGGCGCAAGGCGCTTTCTTCCAGCCCACCTTGCTGCTGTGCAACAACCCATTGACTACCGACAGCGTGCACGACGTGGAAGCCTTTGGCCCGGTCAGCACCTTGATGCCTTATGACAGCCTGGACGAAGCGCTGGCGTTGGCGCAGCGCGGCAAAGGCAGCCTGGTGGGCTCCTTGGTCACCAAAACGCCTGCAGTCGCAGCGCAAGTGGTGCCGGTGGTCGCCGCCTACCATGGCCGTTTGCATGTGCTGGACCGCGAGTCGGCGGGTGAATCCACCGGGCACGGCGCGCCCTTGCCCATGCTCAAACACGGCGGCCCGGGCCGCGCCGGTGGTGGCGAAGAG
>Ga0136644_10004506_pt1 | contig 10284 bp, 8 predicted proteins | sample C_130820_EF_Meta_FD_94780 | JGI IMG/M metagenome (GOLD analysis project Ga0136644, IMG submission 94780) | Freshwater microbial communities from Lake Croche, Canada to study carbon cycling - C_130820_EF_MetaG (v2) (version 2) | ecosystem: Environmental > Aquatic > Freshwater > Lake | place: Lake...
AAGGCGCGGCCCGTGACCTTGAGGCCCGGAGCGGCCTGCTCCCTCTTGTACTCGTTGCGATCGATCATTGTGGTGATCCGACGCACGATCGCCTCGTCGTGACCCCGGGCCACGATGGCGCTCACCGGAAGGTTCTCCTCCACGTAAAGGGCAAGGATCGCATCGAGAAGGTCGTAGGGAGGGAGGGTGTCCTGGTCTTTCTGATTGGGCCGAAGCTCGGCGCTTGGCGCCTTCTCGATCGTGGACTCGGGGATGATCTCGCGGTCGCGGTTGATCCAGCGCGAGAGAGCGTAGACAAGAGTCTTCGGCAGATCGGAAATCACGGCCAAGCCCCCGCACATGTCGCCGTAGAGGGTGCAGTAACCGACGGCCAACTCGCTCTTGTTGCCAGTGGTGAGCAGGAGGCTTCCGAACTTGTTGGAGAGGGCCATCATGGTGACGCCGCGGAGCCGTGCCTGCAGATTTTCCTCGGTGGCATCCTCGGGGCGACCCTCAAAAACCTTGGCAAGCCCTCGATTGATCACCTCAAACGATTCTGTAATAGGCAAGTTAAAGCACTTGATTCCAAGTGTTTCTGCTAGCAGGAATGCATCTTTTACACTTCCTTTCGAGGAGTAGGGGCCGGGCATGGTCGCGCCGATGACATGCTCTTTGCCAAGGGCCTCGACGGCCAGCACGGCGGTCAACGCCGAGTCGATGCCACCGCTCAGTCCCAGCACGGCGCTCGTGAAGCCGCACTTCCGGAAATAGTCGCGCAGTCCGAGTACCAGGGCGTGGTAGAGTTCCCAGAGGTCGTCCCGATGGTCCGGGAAGAAGGGTGCTGACGGCTCCGCCACGACGGCCAGTTCCTTTTGGAAGCCTGCCAACTCCCGGCTTCGGCTTCCGTCGCCGGAGATCGCCACGGAGTGCCCGTCAAATACCAGTTGGTCGTTTCCGCCGACGGAGTTGCAATAATAGATTGGAAGCCCAAAGAGCTTCGCCTGAGCATGTAACATCTGCAGTCGCCTCGCCGGTTTTCCGTACTGGAAGGGTGAGGCGCTCAGGTTAAGCAAGAGATCTGCGCCATCCGCCACCAGATCGGCGGGTGGATCGACTCTGTAGAGCGGTCCAGGGAGGTGCTCCGGCGTCCAGAGATCCTCGCAGATGGTGATCCCGATCTTGCGGCCTCTGTACTCTATGGGCTTGGAGGCGGTTCCCGGTTCAAAGTAGCGCGCCTCGTCAAAGACATCGTAGGTGGGCAGGAGTCGCTTATGGATGACGACGGGCGGCTTCCCCTTTTCCAAGAAGGCGGCGGCGTTGTGAAACGGCTTCCCATGGCCTGAGGTATTCCGGTCGATGAATCCGACAACCATGGGCACCTCTCCCACGGCTGCGTGGATTTCCGCAAGGCCGGCTAGATTTCTGTCCACGAACTCCCCGGCAAAGATCAGGTCAAGCGGTGGATAGCCGGGGATCGAAAGTTCCGGGGTGAGCACCAATTCTGCACCCTCGGCCACCAACGACCTGTAGGCGGCGAGAATCTCCGCAGAGTTTCCGGAAAAATCACCGACTGTCGTGTTGATCTGGGCAAAGCCGATTTTCATGGGGCGCTGGAGGCATCCTACCAGAATCCCCACTGGTGCGTCGCACAAATGTAGCAACCCAGCGCAAGATTTGCGGTTGCATGTGCGGCCACACAGGCCGGGAGGCTTTTCGTCCGGCCGGCCACAAGGTTAAAAAGGATGCCTGTCAGGAAAGCGGCTGGCCAGTCTTCCTTGGCGTGAACTATCGAAAAAGCCACAACAACCGCCCAGAAACTGAAGCGATTGCTCGAGCCGAAGGGGAGCGAGGTGAAGTCCTCGCGCATGAGATAGCGAAGCAGGAAGCCTCTCCAGAAGATTTCCTCGACCAGCGGCACGATGATCACGAGTCGCGAGAAGCGTGCCGCGAGCATCCAGGGCGTGAGTCCGGGAACCACGCCGGGATCAAACCCCTCCGTCCTTGCCGCACGGTGAAGCACCTCTTGGGGGGCAACCCAGAGACCGAAGACGATCAGTCCTGCAACGACACCGATCAGAAGCTTTCCTCCCGTTATTCCGCTGAAGTCGTAGCTCTTCCGGAACCAGATCAGCGCCGCGGCGCAAAAGGCCGTCTGGATCGGATAGATCCAGTACATGGGATCAAGCGCCATTCCGCAGAACGTGGTGAGCCCAAGCCCCCTGGCAGCACAGACAGCGGCCAACCCCGCCATGAATAGGGCGAAGGGAAGCGTGTGGGCAAGCAGGTCTCGTCGTGGCGCGGCCATCCCCCTTGGCTATCAGCTGGACTCGGGAGTTGGAAGATAGGAGTTGGAAGATGGGGGGTGCGGGTCGCTAGCATCTCCCGACATGTCTTCCAACCCCACCCCCTCCGATCTCATTCCCCTTCTCGGCTCCCATGTGCCGACGGTGGGTGGTCCAGCCGCAGCCATAGACCGCGGGGTCGCGATTGGCTGCACGGCGATGCAGATCTTCGTGAAGAACAATATGCAGTGGTTCGCCAAGCCGCTGCCCGAGGCCGAGGTGAAGGCATTCACCAACCACCCGCTGCGGGGAAAACTCGGGGCGGTTGTCGCCCATGCGGGTTACCTTATCAATCTGGGCGTCGAGGGGACCGAGAACCACGAAAAATCACTCCGCTCCCTATCCGGGGAGATGCTTCGCTGCGAGCAACTCGGCATCCGATCCCTCGTCCTGCACCCCGGCTCTCATCTCGGCAAGGGAACCGGGGCTGGCATCGCCTGTGTGGTGCGGAATCTCGATCTCCTCCATGCCGAGCATCCGAAGCTCAAGGTGCGCATCGCGCTCGAGACGACGGCGGGGCAGGGGGCGTGCCTCGGAGCCCGATTCGGGGAGATCGCGGAGATTCTTGCGGCGGTGAAGCATCCCAAGCGCCTGGAGGTCTGCCTCGATACGGCCCATGCCTTCGCGGCGGGCTACGATCTCTCCGCGGAAAAAGGTGCAGAGAAGACATTCGGCGAATTCGACAAGGCGATCGGCCTGAAACGCCTCACCGTCCTTCACATCAACGATTCCAAGGCCTCTCTCGGCTCAAGGGTCGACCGGCATGACAACCTTGGCAAGGGGAAGATCGGCCTCGATGCCTTCCGCTGGATCATGCGCGCGCCGGAGCTTGCAACCATCCCCAAGATTCTTGAGACCCCCAAGGGGAAGAACCTCGCCGAAGATGTCGATGCGATGAAGTTGTTGCGCGGCTTTTTGAAATGACCGATGGACCGGTGCATCCGTTACGACTCAGTTTCATATTCATCGCCCCCCGTTAATCCGTTTGATTTTCCACCCCGGCGCTTTTAAAAACCTCACCCCATGTACGAAGAGAACGAATCCACCTACTCGAACGCCTACCGCCAGTATTCCCGGGACAATGTCCTCGAAAGCCGCGAACTGCAGGTCGAAAGGAAGTTTTTCCGCCTCGAAGTCCGCGAGAACGATCGGGGATGCTTCCTTCGCATCACCGAGGAGAACCAGGGGCGTCGGAATACCGTGATCGTCCCGGACTCCGGCTTTGCTGACTTCGCGAGGGTCCTTGGCGAGGTGCTCTCGGTTCAGGCCCGGGGACAATAACCGGCAGGATAACCGAAGGGATCGGGATTACATGGACGGGCCCAGACCTATCCGCCCTCGTGATGGCCGCACGAAAATCTTGCCCTGCGTGGGAGCCGTCGCGGGTGCGGAAGCGTTCTTTTCTTTTACTTCGCCGAGGAAACCGCCGGCAGCCCTTCCACCACGCTGCCGGCCATGACGCCGTGCTTGAGGAACCAACCTCGAGGGACTTCGATGGCGTAGGTGACGGCGCTTGAGGCGCTGGGAATCGGGGTCTCGTCGAAGGGCTTCATATCATGGATCTCGAAGATCCTGCCCGAGGGGCCCACATAGGCGATCGAAAGGGGCGCCGGGGTATCCTTCATCCAGAAGGCAACGGACCGGGGGGAGGGAAAGACGAAGAGCATGGCTTCGTTCTCCGAGAGATTGGTGCGGGACATGAGGCCCCTCTCCCTGGAAGCGTCATCGGTAGCGATTTGGGCGGTCAGTTCATTGGTGCCGAGGAAGAGGAGGGTCGTTGGGAGATTGGTCTGCGGTGCCGGAGCGGCCTGTAGAACGGAGACCGAAATCAGCAGGAGGACAAGTGCGAGCGGTTTCATGCCTCCGAGAACGTAATGACCTGATGAGACGACAGAAAGCATTTCTCATGACGATTCCCTTCACTCCCTTCATTGCCGTGGATGTTTCCCGAGTGGGTAGTTGCGCATGTCCAGCGCTTGGAGTGATTTTTTACGGCAAATTTCTTGCCATGGCGCTTTGAATTCCTAGTCTGTTCCGGCCTGCGAATTCCTCAATCCGGGCGTCTGAATCCACCCGAATGTCGAATTTCTTTCCCAGATGGGCCAATTGGCTCCCGTTCCAACTGCTGGTCTGCGTGCTGGTTGTCGGAGCCCCCATCACTCTCGGGGTCTGGTATTACTTCACGCCCAAGTACACCCGCGTCGGCTACCAGCCCGACCAGCCGGTTCCCTTCTCCCACGCCCTGCACGTGAAGCAACTCGGGATGGACTGCCGCTACTGTCACAGTTTCGTGGAGGTGGCCGGTCACTCGAATCTCCCCGCCACCCAGACCTGCGTCAACTGCCACGGCGAGGGCAAGATCCTCCCCAACAGCCCCCGCCTCGCCCCGGTCCGCGAGAGCTGGAAGACCGGCCAGCCGATCCCCTGGGTGCAGATCCATCGCCTGCCCGATTACGCCTATTTCAACCACGCGGTCCACGTGAACCGCGGGGTGAGCTGCTACAGCTGCCATGGTGCGGTCAACGAGATGAGCGTGGTGTATGAGGCCGAGTCGCTGAGCATGAAGTGGTGCCTCGACTGTCACCGCTCCCCCGAGAACTTCCTCCGTCCTCCCTCGGAGATCTTCAACATGGACTGGCATCCCTCCTCGGCCTCCGAGCAGCGTGATCTGGGAACCAGGTTCAAGGAGCAGTGGAAGGTCAACCCACCCGTCAACTGCGGAGGCTGCCACCGATGAAAAAGATTTTCCAACATCCCCCGCGTGACGCGAAGCCGACCCTCTGGAGGACCCAGGGGGAGCGTGAGAATTCCCCGGAATTCAACGAGTCGCTTGCTCGCGAGTTCACCGACGCTGCTTCGGGCCGTGAGGCTGATCACACCGGTCTCTCCCGTCGTGATTTTGTCCGTCTCATGGGTGCCGCCACGGCGCTGACCGGCGTGGGTCTCACCGGTTGCCGGCGTCCCGAGGCGCACCTCGTTCCTTTTGCCAAGAGCGCCGAGTGGACTATCCCCGGCAAGTTCCTTTACTACGCGAGCTCCATGCCGACTCCGGCAGGTGCCGTGCCGGTCATCGTTACCACCACGGATGGTCGTCCCATCAAGATCGAGGGGAATCCTCTTCATCCGCTCAGTAACGGTTCGACCGATGCCTTCGCGCAGGCCTCCGTCCTCAATCTTTACGACCCGAATCGCGCCAAGGAGATCAAGCACGACTCCCTGACTGTCGGCCGGGGTGATCTCGACAATCTCATGGCCAAGATCCGTGCCGCCGCCGGATCCGACGGCGGCACGGGCCTTGCGATCATGGTCGGCCAGGAGAATTCCCCGACCGTCGAGCGCCTGCGCAACGCGCTGGCCGCGCAGTTCCCCGGGATGCTCTGGGTTCAGGACGAGGCGATCTCATCGCGGGAAGCCGAGGCGGCCTTCGATGCGATGCTTGGAGCGGGCGCCCGCCCGTCGTGCGATTTCAAGAAGGCCGATGTCATCCTCTCGCTCGGCAGCGATTTTCTGAACCCCTCCGAGCTCGGATTCGGCTACGCAAACGGCTTCGCCAAGCGTCGTGATCCGAAGGGCTCCATGAACCGCCTCTATGTGGCGGAGAACTGCTTCTCGCTCACCGGCGGCATGGCCGATCACCGTCTCCGCGTCCGTGCTTCCGATTACGGGGACTTCGCCGTCGCGGTCGCCACCGCGGTCGCCGTAAAGACCGGGGATGCCGGCCTCAAGGCCCTTGCTTCGGCTTACAAGGGCACTGGCGTCACCTTCGATCCCGCCTGGATCAAGGGAGTGGCCGACGATCTTCTCTCCGCGAAGGGGAAGAGTCTTGTCCTTGTCGGCGCGCAGCAACCCGCCGCAGTCCGCGCCCTCGTCATCGCGATCAATGCCTCCCTTGGCAATCTCGGCACGACCATTTCCGTCCGCCAGACCGGCGCCAAGCCCGCCGCGAAGCTTTACGATCTCTGCGCCGCGATCAAGGCCGGTTCGGTCAAGACCCTCCTGATCCTCGGCGGCAATCCGGTCCACACCGCCCCCGCCGGCCTCGACTTCGCAAACCTGCTGGCACGCGTTCCCGAGACGCTCCATCTCTCGATCTTCACCGACGAGACGAGCAAGGTGACCCACTGGCAGGTGCCCGCGGCCCATTATCTGGAGAGCTGGGGCGATGCCCGTTCCCTAGACGGCACGGTCTGCCCCGTCCAGCCGATGATCCTTCCGCTCTGGAACGGAATCTCCGCGATCGAGATCCTCGCGTCGCTGGCTGGCGAGAAGATCGACGGCCCCTCCGCGGTCCGCACGACCTTCGCCTCCTACTCCAAGGACTCCTCCGACGCCGCCTGGCAGACCTTCCTGAAGATCGGCTTCGCCGCGGGAACGGCATGGCCTCTCTCGGCACCGGCCTTCAACCAAGGCGCCGCACTCGCCTCCGTCCAGTCGGCCAAGGGGAATGCCTCCGGCGACTTCGAGGTGGTCTTCCTCCGCAGCTCCAGCATCGACGACGGCCGCTACGCCAACAATTCCTGGCTCCAGGAGACCCCCGATTTCGTCACCAAGCTCGTCTGGGACAACGCCGCCCTCGTCAGCCCCGCCGACGCCAAGGCTCTCGCTATCAAGGATGGCGACTGGCTGCGGATCACAGCCGGCGATCGATACATCGATGCCGCCGCCCTGATCGCTCCCGGCCATGCCGACCGCTCGGTCAGCATCGCCCTCGGCTACGGCCGCAACGGCGTCTCCCACGTGATGGAGAAGGTCGGATTCGACGCCTACCCGCTCCGCGATTCCTCCTCACTCGCCTACCGTGGCGGTGTCGCCGTGAAGGCCCTGACCAAGGATGCCTACGTCTTTGCCCGCACGCAGGAACACGAGAACATGGAAGGGCGCGACATTGCCCGCGAGGGGACGCTCGAGCAGTTCAGGGAGGAGCCGAACTTCGCCTCGGAGATGGATGGCGAACTCCCCAAGCCCCTTTCCATCTACCCGAATCCCCCGCTCACCGGCGATCTCCAGTGGGGACTCTCGGTCGATCTGAATTCCTGCATCGGCTGCAACGCCTGCCTCGTCGCCTGCCGCGCCGAGAACAACGTCCCCGTCGTCGGCAAGGACCAGGTTCGCCGCGGCCGCGACATGGCCTGGATCCGCATCGACCGCTGGTTCGCGAGTGCCGATCACAGGGAGGAATCCCTCGAGATGATCCCGATGGCGGTGATGTGCCAGCAGTGTGAGAGCGCCCCGTGCGAGGCGGTCTGCCCCGCCAACGCCACCGTCCACAGCGAGGAGGGTCTCAACCTGATGGCCTACAACCGCTGCATCGGCACCCGCTACTGCGCCAACAACTGCCCCTGGAAGGTGCGCCGCTTCAACTGGTTCGACTACAACGAACGCCCCCTTGATCAGCTCTACTACGGCCCGCTTGCGCCGAAGGGAATGGCCGACAGCCTCAAGATGGCCAAGAACCCGAACGTTACCGTCCGCATGCGCGGCGTGATGGAGAAGTGCACCTTCTGCATCCAGCGCATCGAGGAGGCCAGGATCGGTCGCGCGGTGAAGGCCGGCGCCAGCGACGTCACCAAGACCCCGCTACCCGCCTTCAAGTCCGCCTGCCAGCAGGCCTGCCCGTCGGAGGCGATCGTCTTCGGCAACATCAGCGACCCGGAGAGCCCGGTCTCCAAGGCCAAGGCCGACGCCCGCACCTATTCCTCCCTTGCCTACCTCAACACGCGTCCGCGCGTTTCCTACATGGCGAGGGTTCGCAATCCCAATCCGGCGATGCCCGGAGCCGATCTCGTCGGTGCCGCAAACCGCCACGCTGAGCACGCCTAATCCAGCATGTCCGCGACCATCACCAACGCCGAAGCAGTGAAGGATCCCCAGAGCGCTCCTGATCTGAGCATGATCGCCCGCCCACCGCAGGTGCTCAACAACCGCGGTCCGCTCTGGGTGACCGACGCGGTCTGCTCGATCGTGGAGGGGAAGACCCCGATCTGGTGGTACGCGGCCATCTCCATCGCCGGCACCTTCGCGGCGATCGGCGGCGCCTGCATCCTCTACATGATTTGCACCGGCGTCGGTGTCTGGGGATCAAACAGCCCCGCCTTCTGGGCCTGGGACATCACCAACTTCATCTTCTGGGTCTCCATGGCGCACGCCGGATCGTTCATTTCAGCGGTCCTCTTCCTGACCCGCCAGAAATGGAGTCTCTCGATCTCCCGCGCCGCCGAAGCTATGACCGTCTTTGCCATTGTCTGCGCGGGCGTCTATCCGGCGATCCACATCGGCCGCGTCTGGTTCGTCTGGTTCCTCTTCCCCGTACCGAACAGCTACGGCATGTGGCCCAATTTCTCGAGTCCCCTGCTCTGGGACGTCTTCGCCGTCACAAGTTACCTGACGGTCTCCTCGCTCTTCTGGTTTGCCGGGATGGTTCCCGATCTCGCGGTCCTGCGCGACCGTGCCACCACGAAAGTCCGCAAGTTCTGCTACGGAATCGTTTCGCTTGGCTGGTTGGGAAACGCACGCCAGTGGCGCCATTACGAGATGATGTATGTCCTGCTGGCGGGACTCACTTCCGTGCTTGTGGTGACCGTGACCACGATCGTGGCGAGCGACTGCGCAACCTCTGTCGTTCCCGGTTGGCACGCCACCATCTTCCCCTTCTACTTCATGGTCGGAGCGGTCTATAGCGGCAGTGCTACCGTCCTGACCCTGCTCATCCCGCTGCGCTCTCTCTATCCCCAGCTCAAGGATCTGATCACCCCGTCCCAGCTCGAGAAGGTGGCCAAACTCCTGCTGATGATGGGGTCCTGCGTTGCCTATGTCTACGTGTTCGAGCTTTTCAACGCTTGGTACAGCGGAAATCCCTTCGAACGCGGCGCCTTCTGGGAGCGTTTCAACGGCACGGCGGGCTGGTATGCCATCACCTGCCTCTCGATCAACCTGACGGTTCCCCAACTCTTCTGGTTCAAGCGCATCCGCACCTGCCTGCCGCTCGTGTTTGTCTTGGCGATTCTTTGCAACATCGGCATGTGGTTCGAGCGCTTCATGATCGTCACGACATCGCTGCTCCACGATTTCCTCCCCTCTTCCTGGGGGAACTTTCATCCCACGATCGTCGATATCCTGACGGCCACGGGAACAGTAGGCATCTTCTTCACTCTCTTCCTGCTCTTCATCCGCTTTGTCCCGATCATGAGCATGAACGAGCTAAAGGCCGCGCTTCCGGGATCCCAGCCCCATGGAGATTCAGGGCACCCAACCGGGGAGGGGCACTCACGATGAGCCATCACCTCTCCATCTGCGGATCCAAGCATGAGCCCCTCTTCGCGATCGGGGCCCGTTTCGACAACCCGGACGAACTGATCGGGGCCGTGAAACGTCTCCGTTCGGAGGGATACTCAAGGTACGAGTGCTTCACCCCGTATCCGGTGCACGGACTAGCGGAGGCGATGCGTCTTCAAAAATCAGCCCTCAGTTTCCTCGTGCTTGGCGGCGGCCTGACGGCCATTCTCATAGCCCTCTCAATGGAACTTGTTCCCAGCACCCTGATCTACCCGCTCATCGTGGACGGCAAGCCGCTGAATCTTCTCGCCCTCCCCGAGTACGTACCGATCGTCGTCGCCCTGACGCTGATGATCTCCGCAATCGTCGCGGTGACGGGGATGATCCTGCTCGGCGGCATGCCTCGGCTCAATAACCCGATGTTCGCCTGGGATCTCTTCGCCAAGGATGCCTCGCGCGGCTTCTTCCTCGCCCTGAAGGCGGATGACAAAAAGTTCAACTCTTCCGCCGTGACCGAACTGCTTCACGAGGTCGGCGCGGGAGACATCACGGCCATTCATCTGGAGGCCCCGGATCAGGAATAACCCGCCATGGCACGCTACTTCCTCCTTCTCCTGGCCCTCGTCTCCATTCTGGTGCTCTCCATTGCGGGTCTGCGTGATTATTCCTTCCTTCCTCACAAGGCCAAGCG